>CDZB01009833.1_pt1 | contig 10664 bp, 9 predicted proteins | sample 554961 | NCBI WGS metagenome assembly CDZB01 (sample SAMEA3182106, study PRJEB8094) | gut metagenome | biome: human; feature: gut; material: Stool; isolation source: human stools | place: Canada | collected 2013-02-26
ACTGCTTATACTTATCTCTCCATATATTAAGTGCCGCCGCTCTCTTTATTGCAAGAGAATGTACTGTAAGGCTCTCAGGCTTCATCGCCTCAATCTCAGATAATGTATGAGCCACCTCATCAACATCTTCACCGACAAGGCCAAGAATAATATCCATATTAATATTATTAAAACCTTCTTCCCTTGCCATAGAATACACATTTTTAATCTGCTCTACAGTGTGCTTTCTTCCTATAAGGTCAAGTGTCTGCTGGTTCATCGTCTGCGGATTAATAGATATTCTTCCAACATTATGTGCCTTTAACACCTTTAACTTATCCCTTGTTATGCTGTCTGGACGTCCTGCTTCAACTGTAAATTCATGACAGCCGTCAATATCAAAAAGCTCCTTTAAAGCCGTTATGAGCCTGTCAAGCTGTGCCGCACCAAGTGTTGTTGGTGTTCCACCGCCAAAATACACCGTATCAAGTCTTCTGCCTTTCATCGTCCTGGCTACAAAGGTCATCTCCTTAATAAGTGCATCAAGGTAATCGTCCACATAATTCTTATACGCATCAAGTGCATATGATGAAAATGAGCAGTACAGGCATATACTTGGACAAAATGGTATTCCAATATATAAACTGTAACCATTCTTATAATCTATCTTATTAAGAATGTCCATTTCTTTCTTTGCTACATTTATTGCAAGGCTGGCTTTCTTCTCACTCGCCTTATGCTTATTCACAAAATGCTTCTTTATAGTCTGCTCGTCTTCGCCATCTTCAAGCATAACATATGCAATCTTGCTTGGGCGCACTCCTGTAAGATAACCCCAAGGCAGTGTCTTTCCTGTCATCTGGCTGAGCCTGTCATATAAATATGACTTGAATTTATCGTGCATTTCGCTCTTGTTAAGCCCTGTCATATCAGGTACTGTTATATCAATCACTTTATCATCTTCTGTGACAACTGTATCCTGCTTATATGCCTTGACCTCCATTCTTGGGTAAAATGAACGCACAAGAACTATTGCATCATCATAAAATGTATCGTTATCAATTTTAATATATATCATATTGTCCATCTTTCTTATGCACCTATAAACGGGTTATGAACCCTCTCATATCCTATGCTTGTTCCCTCGCCGTGTCCTGTATACACTTTGGTATCATCTGGAAGTACCATTAACTTGTCCTTAATTGAATGCACAATGTCGCTCATACTTCCACCAGGGAAATCTGTTCTTCCAACTGACTCACAGAAAAGTGTATCACCTGAGAATAACACGCCGATTGACTCAATATAATAGCACGTTCCACCCTCCGTATGTCCCGGTGTATGGATTGCCTTAATATCAAAGCCTGCAAGATTAAGTACATCACCATCATTGTGCCATATATCAGCCTTCACAGACAGGTTCATTCCATAAGCCTCACCAAGATTAATATGAGGTGTACTTAATGTATTCTTCTCCTCTGCTGAGGCATACACCTTGACATTATATTTATCCCTCACTTCATCTGCTGCCATAATATGGTCAAAATGTCCGTGTGTTAAAAGTATTCCCTTTAACGTACAGCCAGACTGCTCTATCATCTCACTTATCTTTCCAGCATTATCCGCAGGGTCTATAAGCACACATTCTTTAGTGTCTGTATTACAAAGCAGGTAACAATTCGTTGCTACCATTCCTAATACTCTTACATCTATTTTATACATTATAATCTCCAATCCCTGTGTCAAAAATGCTGTCGTACGAAGCAATATATAAAATATCTTAACTTCGCACGACAGCGGTTATAAATATCAGCCTGTAGCTCTCTCTATATCTGTCACTCCGTCAATCTTTCTTAAATTGTCAATTAATCTGTTAAGCTCTTCCTTACCAGATACAACAAATCCAAGATTGATTGTTGCAAGCTGTTTCTTATTAACACGGCTGTTCATAAATCTTACATCTATATTGGCTTCCGTAAACAGACGTGAAATATCAACAATAAGTCCTTTTCTATTGCCTGCATATATATTAATCTCTGCACTGTACTTCTCATCTTTATTCTCTGTCTGCTCCCACTCAGCTTCAATAAGCCTTGCTCTTTCATTAGCTGGGAAATTAAGAATATTAACACAATCTGTTCTGTGAATTGATATTCCTCTTCCTCTTGTAACAAACCCAACAATCTCATCACCCGGCACTGGATTACAGCACTTAGAGAAACGGACAGCAACATCATGTATTCCTTTTACAACAATACCGCCTTTGCCCTTCTTCTCCTTCTCTTTCTCCTTGCTCTCACTTGCCACAATGCTGTCAAGTACCTGCTTGTCAGTTATCTCAGCCTTCTTGGTCTTCTGATATTCCTCATTAAGCTTATTGACAATCTGACCTTCTTTTAATGCACCATGTCCTACTGCCGCAAGAACAGCATTCCAGTCTTTGTAACCATATTTTCTTAGTGCTTTCTCAACAAACTCAGGCTTATTAATCTCAGAAAGAACAATTCCCTTACTCTTACAGTAATTAGATATAAGTTCCTTGCCCTTTATAATATTGTCTTCTTTAAGCTCCTGCTTAAACCACTGGTTAATCTTGTTACGGGCCTGTGTTGACTTAACCATTGAAAGCCAGTCACGGCTTGGTCCTTTGGAATTCTGTGATGTTATAATCTCAATTCTGTCACCATTCTTAATCTCATAATCAATATTAACAAGCTTGCCATTGACCCTTGCACCAACCATCTTGTTACCTACAGCACTATGTATGCTGTATGCAAAATCTATTGGATTAGAACCTGCTGGAAGTGTCTTAACATCACCTGTAGGAGTGAAACAGTACACTGAATCAGAAAAAAGGTTAAGGTCATTCTTAATTGATGATAAGAACTCCTTGTTATCAGACATATCTCTCTGCCATTCAAGAATCTGTCTTAGCCAGCTAAGCTTAGCTTCCTCACTCTTATCAGATTCTCCTGTCTTGCCTTCTTTATACTTCCAGTGGGCAGCAATACCATATTCAGCAATTCTGTGCATTTCATAAGTTCTTATCTGTACCTCGAATGGCTGTCCGTTAGAAGCAATAAGTGTTGTATGAAGCGACTGGTACATATTAGGCTTAGGCATTGCTATATAATCTTTAAAACGTCCCGGTATTGGCTTATACATTTCGTGAATAACACCAAGTGCCGCATAACAATCCTTGACTGTATCAACCTTTATACGAACGGCAAATATATCATATATCTGGTCAAGTGTCTTATTCTGGTTAACCATCTTTCTATATATTGAGAAGAAATGCTTAACTCTTCCGTCTATCTCAGCTTCAATTCCAGCATTGCTAATGTGCATGCCTACTTCTTTGATAATGCTCTTTATAAATGCCTCCCTGCCCGGTCTGTTAATATCAACCTGCTTTACAAGGTCATTATAAGTATCCGGCATAAGATACTTCATTGATAAATCATCAAGCTCTACCTTAATCTTGGATATACCTAACCTATGGGCAATAGGTGCATATATATCCATAGTTTCTCTTGACTTTTCTACCTGCTTGGCTGGTGACTGGTACTGCATTGTACGCATATTATGAAGCCTGTCGGCAAGCTTTATCATAATAACTCGTATATCCTTTGCCATTGCAAGGAACATTTTTCTTAAGTTCTCAGCCTGAACCTCAATCTTATCGTGCTGGTAATTAAGCTGTGTGAGCTTTGTTACACCATCTACCAAAAGTGCTACTTCATCGCCAAATTCCCTAGCAACATCTTCACTTGTCATAACTGTATCTTCCACAACATCGTGCAAAAGACCTGCAATAATAGATTCCTTATCAAGTTCAAGCTCTGCTAATATAATGGCAACACACAGTGGGTGAATAATATATGGCTCTCCAGACTTTCTAAACTGTCCTTCGTGTGCCTCCTTAGCCACTTTATATGCTCTCTCTATATCAGATAAATCTGATGAAGGATGATACTGCCTGATTGTTTCTATAAGCTTATTATAAAGCACTTCAGGACTTGTAAAATCTGCTGGAGTATCAACCGACTTGTCCACCTGACTTGTCTTGATATTGGTATTGCCTGCTAATTCTATATTATTCTCTGGCATATAATCTCTCCCTACACTTCTGAATATAGTTTTTCCATAAATTCTCTTGTTGCTACTGCATTTTCTGGTACAGTATTCTCAAGTGTACAATGAACATATGGCTTATGTTCCTTAATCTTCTTAAGAAGAAGCGGATAATTAAGTCCGCCTGTTCCCGCCGCTATTGACTTAAGCTCATCACCTTCAACTACATAATCTTTGCAGTGGACAACTGCTATATCCTTTAATAATAAATCAAATGCCTGATTAATTATCTCATCCTGCTTATCTATATTACCCACATATAAAAGGTTGACTGGATCAAATATAATCTGAAGATTAGGTGAGTCTATCGCATCAAGAACCTTTCTTGCTCTCTCAACTGTATTAACAATATGCTTCCATACCGGTTCAATCGCAACTATAACGCCGAACTGCTCTGCATATTTAACTATTGGTCTTAAATTATCTATAAAGCACTGTAAAGCTTCCTCTGAATGGTTAGCTGGCTCATACTTGTACTCCTCATTGACAGCACCTGTCTCTGTACCAACTACGCCACAGCCAAGTATACTTGCAAATCTTATATGTGCCTTATATTTCTCAACTATATCCTTGTGCTTCTCCTCATTAGGATTGCAAAGGTTAAGGTAACAGCCAAGTACTGCTATATCAACCTTATTCTCTGCACATAATTCTTTAATATACATTGCAAGACCTGGTGTCATAGTCTCTACTCCAGGCTTGAACTCCTTAATAGACTTGCTTAATGCTATGTGCATACAATGAAATCCCTGATTATGTATATTAGGAATAAGTTCATTAAGTGGTGCATATGCCACATCGTGTGCTCTTATACCGATTCTCATAATTAACCTCCTTAGGCTGTTACTCTGTGTTATGATTATTTAACCCAAACAGCCATATCAGTATATTCTTTCTGATATGGCTGTCTGTTTCCGGTGTGCTGTGCGACCCAGTAAAATGACATCTTTCATTACTGAAATGCCATCTTATGCCTCTTACACATACATCATAATATTTATTTTAACACATTATTGTCAGAATGTCATATTATTTTCACTAATTGCATTATAATAAGTTGCAAGTGGTATGAAACTCTGTGCAAATCCTTTTCCTGAATTGCCCTGACATATTACCGCATCATCTATAATAGTCTTGACTCCTACTGCTCCCTTAGGCACTTCATTCACAGCACCCCTGAACGTATTAATTCCATATTCAAGATACTGTTTATTACCTGTAAGCTCATAGGCTATTGCAAGTGCTTCAAGAAGCAGGGTATTATTGCCATTTCTTGCAAGACTTGGAAGCTCCTTATAATAGAACAAACCATTATCCATATAACAGTTCTCTGTCAGGTCATCAACTGCCCTTAATATCATCTGCCTGATATCTTCTCTTGGGAATATTCTGTAATATCTCATAACGCTTCCTACCGCTATTGATATCATAAAGCCTACTCTTATGGCTGTATTATCTGTGTAAGGTGATAACCAGTCGCCATATTCTTCTTCCCACTTCTTAAAATTATCAATTATCCAGTCACATTTTACAAGCCATTTATTATCATTAGTCTCTACATAAAGGGCTGTAAGTGTTCTTAGTGCCCATCCGGTTTCCCTTGCATTGGCTTCACCCGGCACCTGATACATAGGCGTTTCAAGAAGTTTTAATACATTTTCTCCTATTCCAACGGCTGTATCATAGCCTCTCTTATCACCTGTAAAATGGTAATAATCAAGCAGACCCTCGACCCACTCGTGAGAGCATACCATAACACCATTCTTACAATGTCCTGCCGTGTGCTCCCACTGTCCGCCAATTCTAAGTGGATTACTGCTGTAATGGCACACATCTATATCCATCCAATGCTTTGCTGACACAATCAGATAATCCATAAATCTTCTGACACCGGTTCTTGCATACATAAGTGCACACGCATGTGGATAATCGTATTCATTATTGCTCCAAACAGGCTTTCCACCGCCACGTCCCTGAACAGTGTAGCCTTGATCTACCGTGTCGCCCCAGTTAAGCATACCATAGCACCTTGAATGTCCGTCTGCTTTTGCCATAAGTGATATCTCAAAATCATCATTATACTTTACAGGGAACACATCAATCATAACCCCTGCCCTCTTAAACACTTCCGGTGCTATATATGGTCTGTCTGGCATCTGGTATATAAGACTTCTGTTGTCTATCTCCCACAGCTTCATAGCAGGACTATGAAAATGTATCATAAACTGCTGTTCTTTTGCCATTCCTGACTGCATAGTAATCTCCCCGACATTCTCAGGAACAAGCATAACAGCCACACCTTCACTGCACGACTTCACTGCCTTAGGATAATTCTGCTGTGCCTGATGAACCGTAACACTAAAGCCATCTTCACCATCAGTATAATCAGCCATAAATGTTCCATAAAATACCTCTGCAAAATGCTCATTAGCCTCTTTCACAAGATATTTATCATCAATTACCTCATTGACCTCCTCGCCATTCTTACCAATTATAAAGCTTGTCTTATAATTAGAAGTTGCAACAACAGTTCTTATATTATTGACATCAGCCTTCTTTTCAATCATATCAAGCTCTGTTGTACCTCTTGTCATAAATACAGGACCATCATTATGCGAATTATCTGTACGGATATCACCACAGCCTGTTGAATCGTTACCTGCCGCAATTTTAAGAGGCTTTAACTGCTCTGTAATTACACTATCTTCTGATTTCTTAATATAAAATACAAGCGACTTTATCTTTAACTCATCATCTGATGTATTAATAATTCTGTATGTAATATTAACCCATGGCTTTCCGGCATAACCAGTGACTTTAATAACTGCCTTAATATTTTTGTTCTCAATATTCCCTACTGCGATATTACTGCACTCAGCTTCTACGCTTGCAGTAACTGGTCCGGCCTCAACAACCTTCCACTCTCCAATCTTAAGCTTATAAGCATTGCCATCTTTATCCTTAAGATATGGACCTTCAAAATTCTTATCTGTATATACTTTCCTGTAATCATTAAGCTGCCTGAATATTGAACTGCTGTTGTTGGCAACCTCATATTCCAGACTACCGCATTTTATTAAAAAGCCATTATTAACCGGTGTTACGCTGACGGTGCCATCTTGCTTAGCACACTCTGATTGTCCGTCTGCTATAAGATTAGCTAACTCCTGTTTAGTAGTTGTCAATACCGCCTTTGCCAACTTATTAGCTGGTAAATCTGCCATAAAATCGACAAAAAGATACTTTATACTGCCGTCATCATACTCTGCCGTAACCTTTGGCTGGATAATACATTTTCTCTTATTCTGAACTATGCTTATATTATCCGTATTATATAGTTCCCCTTTAGCAAATGGAACTGCTATGCTAACACATTCATTAATTCTTGGATATCTGTATAACTTGTCAAAAAATATATCAACCATATAAAGCCTCTTTTCTGTTATGCATTTTACATATGTAGTGTCTGCTATACTATTTCTATTACGTTATGCGTTAAATCTTTAACTATTGTTATTATAATATTAATTGCCACTTCTAACCACTGTTATATTTGTCCAATTTATGATATTATACATATTAATTTACATATAAGGCACATAATCAGGAGGAATATTTTGAACTACGCTGAAATTAAATATAACGACATCGCCAATGGTCCTGGAGTACGTACAAGCATTTTTGTAAGCGGATGTACACACCACTGCAAAGGCTGCTTTAATGAAATTGCGTGGGATTTTAACTATGGTACACCTTTTACTGATGCAACCATATCTGATATAATTAATTCAATGAAGCCAGATTATATTGCTGGTCTTACACTGCTTGGCGGCGAACCATTTGAACCAGCCAATCAAAGGGGACTTATTCCGCTTCTAAAGGCTGTAAAGGAAAACTATCCGGCCAAGGATATATGGTGCTTTACCGGTTACCTTTTTGATGAGGATATTATGGATAAAATGTATGACAAATATCCTGAAACCCGAGAAATGCTTTCATATATTGACGTATGCGTAGATGGCAGATTTGTTGAAGAATTAAAAGATATGATGCTTAAATTCAAGGGTTCATCAAACCAGCGCACAATACTTGTACAGCAGTCCTTAAAAGAAGGCACTGTAATTACTGCTGAAGAATATCAATAATCAGTGGAAAATCTATATAAAAATTTTAGGTATTAGTCAGTCACCTGAATATCAATAATATTAAGGAGAATAATTATCAATGAAACAGACAGTTAAATTTAAAAAGCTTACACCAAATGCAATAGTTCCAACTTATGGTACAGAATTCTCTGCCGGTGCAGACCTCTATTCCGGAATGACTGAACCAGTGATAATCAACGCTGGTACTACAGAATTCATCAAGACAGGAATTGCTATGGAAATCCCTGAAGGCCTTGTTGGTCTTGTATACGCACGAAGCGGTATGGCGTGCAAAAAAGGTCTTGCCCCAGCCAATAAGGTCGGCGTTATTGACTCTGATTACCGCGGCGAGCTTATGGTTGCATTACACAACCATTCACAATCCCCTGTAACCGTTGAACCTGGCGACAGAATTGCACAGCTTGTACTCACACCTTATATCACTGCTGAATTCGTTGAGGCTGAGGAATTAAGTGATACAGTGCGAGGTGATGGAGGATTTGGGTCTACTGGAACTAAATAATATTTTAAATAATAGTAATCACTATTTACTATTATAAAAATGCTGCATTTTATAGATTGATTATGCCAGCCTTCAAATATTAGAAAAAATGATATGTACCATTTTACCTGACAAACTCCTGTAAAATAGTAGATATCAAAAGTCTAATTATTGGAAGCTGGTATTTTTATGTCTGAATATTCTTTTATATCTATATCCTGTCTTAAGTTCATCTTATAGTTTTCCATATAAGATTTTACACGATTGTCATAAGATATTTCTGTTTTCTTAAGTTCATCTTATATTTTTTCTGCATAAAATGTAAGTAAGCACACATTTATGCAGAGAGGCTTATTATGAATTGCTCCAACAACAATTCCAGAAACTGTTGTAATAACTGTGGTTCATATGGTACTTATGTGACAATTCAAGGACCTATGGGACCTCAGGGACCAGAAGGACCGCGTGGAGAACAAGGTCCAAGAGGTCCGCAGGGTGTCCGAGGTGATGTTGGTCCTAAAGGCGACACCGGAGAAATAGGACTTCAGGGAATTCAAGGAAATCCCGGCCCTATTGGTCCTAAAGGGGATAAAGGTCCTATTGGCCCACAAGGCGACACCGGCCCTGTCGGTCCTCAAGGACCTAAAGGCGAACGTGGAGAAAAATGAGAACGCGGTCCTGCCGGTGAACAAGGACCAGCCGGTGCTCAAGGTCCACAGGGCGAACTAGGTCCACAAGGCGTACAGGGCGACCGTGGCTGTCCCGGACCTCAAGGAGAACAAGGTATTGCCGGACCTCAAGGTCCAGAAGGTCCTAAGGGAGAACAAGGTATTCAAGGGCCTAAAGGGGATAAGGGTGATACTGGACCGCAAGGCGAAAAGGGCGATAAAGGAGATACTGGTGAGCAGGGTATCCAAGGGGAGAAAGGCGAGAAGGGGGATACTGGACCGCAAGGCGAGAAGGGTGAGAAATGCGATACTGGTGAGCAGGGTATTCAAGGTATTCAGGGAGAAAAAGGGGAGAAAGGGGATACTGGACCGCAAGGCGAGAAAGGCGACAAAGGAGATACTGGACCGCAAGGTATCCAAGGAGAGGAAGGGGACACCGGTCCGCAGGGTGAAAAGGGCGACAAAGGTGACTCTGGTGAACAGGATATCCAAGGGGAGAAAGGCGAGAATGGAGATACTGGTGAAACCCCTGAGATTACTGTGGTTGAAGATACACCTCTTAATTACAAGCTTAACTTTAAAACCACAACAACAGACATAACCACACCAAACCTTTTTTAAACCCTTGATGAATATCACGTAAATCTTTCCACCGCCAACAGCACACTTAACATTCCTCTGGATAATCTGATACTGACTTATCAATATGTTTCTTCTAATTCTGCAAGAATAACTATAGCTGCCAAAAATACCGCCATACCTATACTGGCTGATATGCGCCGAACGAGCATATATAACTCTGGCTCTGTTGAATCACAGACTTACGATAACACAAGCGTATCTACCAGAACTATCCTTGATGATATAATATACACCCTCTCACAGGAAACCCACATTATGCAGATTAGACAGCAAAATCCAGACACCAAGCTCTGGTCATTATGTGAAATCCATACATTTATTTCTAATGGCGGAGCAAGGACTTCGGTGTGGGTGCAGTGGTATGAAGTTGGGGTTAGTTATGAGGTGACTTGATGATGTGATGTATGGCTGGATATTAACAGGATATATTTTTTTATATAATAAATCATTTCCTTATGGATATAATATGTATCTGGAATTCTGGATACATACTATATCTTGGAAAAATCTTTTAATATATTTAGGGTTCTATTTTTTACAAGCATACTTTACTATTTATATCAATAATTTGCATTATGAGAAGTTCCAGGATGG
>CDZB01027471.1_pt1 | contig 10657 bp, 9 predicted proteins | sample 554961 | NCBI WGS metagenome assembly CDZB01 (sample SAMEA3182106, study PRJEB8094) | gut metagenome | biome: human; feature: gut; material: Stool; isolation source: human stools | place: Canada | collected 2013-02-26
TGCCCTGATAGCGTCCGGAGCTGTCGTAGCGGCTGCCGTCGCGGGACTCGCGTCCCTGGTAGCGGCCGGACTGTTCGTACCAGCGTCCGCTTGAGTCCTGGTGTCCCTGATAGCGTCCGGAGCTGTCGTAGCGGTGCCCGTCGGCGTCGGTTCGGCCCTGGTAGCGGCCGGAGGCGTCGTAGCGTCGTCCGCTCGAATCCTCGCGCCCGACGTAGCGGCCCGACTGGTCGTACATGCGTCCGCTCGAGTCCATGCGGCCCTCGTAGGCACCGTTCTTGTTGTAGACGCGGCCGGGCCTCGTGTACTTCGGAGGCTCGGCGGCGAGTGCGCTGCCAAGAGGCGCCGCAAGGGCAAGGCCGAGGGCGCCGAGAAGCGTTCTTCTGTCCATGTCAATAATCCTGTGGTGCGATGCCGCTGCCTGTGACGGGCGTTCGGGTCAGCTCGGAGATGCCCGCCTTGTCCTTCCAGACGGCGATCCAGCCGTCGATGAGGGGGGAGTCGGTCAGAATGACGCTCAGGTGGAAGCTTCCGTCGGGGAGCTTCTCGAGCCTTTGCGTCCTGTTGAAGGGCGTCTCGTTGAGGTTGAGGGCCGTCACGGCGTTCGTGAAGCGGAAGGAGAGCTCGACCTTGCGGCCCGAGCCGTCCGAGTAGTTGAAGTGGCACGAGTTGACGTAGGAGTCGAGCGAAAAGTCCTTCGGACGCTCGGCCTGAAATTCGGTGACGCGGGCCTTCGTGAGGCGGTGAAGCGCGAGGTGGCGCACGTTCTCATAGCGGTCGAACATGCAGACGAGGTAGAGGCGAACGTCCTGCTGCACGAGGCCGAGCGGGGTGATGAGGCTTTTGACCTGCTTGCCTGAAGCACTGTCGTACTCGATCTCGAGCTTGAGTTCACGAAAGAGCGCCTCGCTCACGGCCTCGAAGATCGTGCGGGAGATCTTCGGCGGCATCATCGGCAGGGAGCTTCCCACGACGGCGATCTTCTTGAGCCAGGCCTTCTCATTGCGCGGGGCGGCGGAGAGAGTCTCGTTGAACTTCTGCGAGGCCATGTCGAACAGGGGCGAGAGGGACTTCGAGAGCGTCGTCGGGATCATGAAGCGCATGTGCTCCTGGGCGAGCCTCAGGAGCAGGCATTCGTGCACGGACATCTGCTGCGAGAGGAGCGTGCCGCCCGCCGTGCTCTGCTTGTAGCCGTAGGGGCGGGAGCGCATGTCGCAGTCGATGCCGAAGACGTCCGTCGAGGCCATGGTCTTGAGATAGCGCTGCAGGGTGCGGATCCGGATCGGAATGCCCGCGGCGTCGAGCTCCTGCTTGAGCTGCTGTGCCGTGATGAGGCGGCCCTTCGGAATGCGGGTGAGGATCTGGATGAGCATCACGGCTTCATCCAAAGTGGAGGATTTGCGCGGCATGTACTGCTCCGTTGAAAGAGAAGAAGGGCGCCCTTGGTCAAGGCGCCCTCCTGTTTTGTGCGGTGACGGGATCAGGCGCCGGGGTGCGAAAGTCCCGGAACGCCGAGCCACTTGAGATAGAAGTCGTCGAGCACTTCCTCGTTGATGTCGATCGCCTGGTCGGCGGGCGGCTGCGTCTGTGCGAGCGTCGTCTCGATGAAGCTCAGCACACCGGGGAAGAGCGTCTTGGGACCCGTTTCCTCAAGGGCGCCTGCGCTTCGCTGAATGTTGAGAAGCGTCTCGATCTCCGCGCGAAGGCCCTCGTCCGTGACGAGCGCGTCGGCGAGTTGCTCGAAGACCACGGGCGGCATGCTCTTGCGGGTCTCGACCCAGCGCATGGCGAGGAGCCCCTGCACGATGTAGAGGAAGCGCTTGTAGGCGATCGTCTCGTGGCCGAGCAGGAAGTGCGAGACATGGGACTGCGCCATCGAGCGGTAGGCCCAGTAGAGGCGCGGCAGCGGGGCGCCGTAGTCCAGAAGCTTCCTCATCTCGGCGAGGAAGAGCGGATGATTGCGGTAGACGATCTGCGAGTAGAGGCTCTGCACGATCGAGACGTTGCCCTTCTTGAGGAGCATCAGGCACTTCTTGAGATCCCAGCCCGAAATGTCCCACACGCCGTCCTGATCGAGTGTGATCGTGTCGGCCGGGGGCGTGAGCTTCAGATAGTTCTTGAGCGGACGCACGTAGATGAAGCGGATGTCGTAGTCCGAGCTCGGGGACGGAAAGCCCCAGCTTCGGCTGCCCGCCTCGCAGGCATAGAGGATCCTGATGCCGTGGGAGGCTTCGAGGCGCCTGAGCCGCGCCTTCGCTTCGTCAAACATTTCTTCAGCAGTGGAAGTCATAGTGAGGGCCTGAAAATCCGTACGTTTCCGACAGAAGAGGTAACGTACGCGTCAATTGAGTCTTGGATCGTGCACGTTATATCGTGCTATATATCTTCGGCATCGAACGGTAGAAAATCATGCCGAAATTCTTGATCGGCCCATTATCGCACGAAGAGCCGCGAGGAGTGTCCTATGAAGACGGAATTGTTGGCGGCGAGGACGGCCATGTATCCAATATGCAACGGGGCGAGCGCTCTGTCGGAAGGATTTCGGCAGAACGTCAGTTGAGCGTGGAGTTGACCGTGACGGTACCGATCACGTATTCGGAGGTGCGCCAGAGGCGGATGAGCTTGGTGGTGACGGGTTCGCCCGCGTACTCGGGCCAGACGCGAAGGAGGTACTTCCGAAGCATTAGGGCGCCCTCGGCATCCATTTGGTCGGGGCGGTGGTACCAGCGGCCGGCGAGATAGAGGACGCGTCGCACGAAGGCGGCGTCGGGAAGCGCACCCGAATGAAGGGGCTCGGTGAGAAGGGAGATGCGCTTTTCGCGTGCTTCGCCGTCCTCGGGGATCGGGCGGATCGTCTCGAGCATGAAGCGTGCGGCGCGAAGGCGGGCATCGGGTTCGGATGCGCCCCGTGCGGTAGGCGGGAAGGGCGCGTCGATTGCGTTGATCCCGGCGGGCAGACGATCGTCCCCGGCGGCGAGCGCCGCGAGTTCGGAGATGTGCCAGTCGAAGTAGGAGCGCACGAGCGAGGCGAAGGTGGGCGTGGTGGTGAGCCTTCTGTTCCATTCCTCGCGGGTGAGCTTCAGGCCGAACTGCCGGTTGAGCAGCTCGATGTCGTCGTCGGAGAGCGAAAGAAATGTGGACATGCGGCTCCAGGGGAGGTGTTTTGCGGGTGAATGCCCGTTCATTCTACTCCGCATGAAGGCAAATCGCATGCAGTTGATCCGTCTTGGTGATGATTTTCATGAGCCGTGAGCGGTTTGTGCGATCGGTGTGCATAAGAAGGCCTGGGCGGTAGGGCGTTCTGTGAGAGCCGTCACTTCATGGGGTGTAGAACGGGGCGATTGGCCTCGATGCCGATCCAGCCGCCGCGGATGCAGTTCGCCTCCTCGAAGTGCCAGTCGGGGAGGACGGCGCGGGTGACGCCGCCTGCGGTCGTGGTGATGCCGGGACGGTGGGTGTGTCCGTGGATGACGACGGCGGCCTCGAGGTTTCGGGCGGCCTCGTCGAGAGCGCGTTCGTCGACGTCGGTGATGTAGGCGGCCTTGACGGACTTGCGGGTGCGGCTGCGGGCGCGGGCGTCCTCGGCCACCTGCAGGCGTTTTTTCAGGGGAAGCCTGAGCATGATCCACTGCCACCAGACGCTGCGCACGCGGCGTCGGACCTTCTGGTAGTCGGCGTCGAACGTGCACCAGAGGTCGCCGTGGGAGAGAAGGATGCGCTCGCCGCGCAGCACGCCGACGGCGGGGTCCCTGAGGAGCGTCGCGCCGATCTCGCGCGCGAAGCGCTCGCCCATCATGAAGTCGCGGTTGCCGTGCATGATGTATAGCCCGTGCGAGGCCGAGTAGGCGCGAAGCGCGTCGGCCACGGCCGCCATCGTGTAGGAGGCGTCGTCGCCGATCCAGTAGTCGAAGAAGTCCCCGAGGATGAGGAGCTCGGCATGTTCGGCCGCCTCGTGTTCGAGAAAGCGCAGGAAGGCGTTTATCGTGTCGGGCTCGGAGTGGCTCAGGTGCAGGTCGGAGATGAAGACCGGATCGTTGAGCGTCACGGGACCTGCGGTGCCTTCAAGAGCGGGAACGGTGAAAGGGGAGAGCATGGCGGAGGATCCTCCAGGGTTTGCAGTCCGTCCATTGTATCCGAGCATGGAAAAGCCCGCGAGGGCATACCCTGCGGGCTTCTTGTCAGGAGCGTTGCGCCGTGCGCCTTATTTGGCGGGCTGCGGAGCAGGCTGCAGCTGGGCGGGTTCAACGGGCTGCTGAACCGGCTGAGCGGGTTGCTGGGCCTGAGCCTCGGCGGGCTGCTGCTGGGCTTCGGCCGGCTGCTGGGCCTGGGCGGTCTTGTCGTCGCCGAAAAGGGCTTCGCCGATCATGGAGCCGGCAACGGCGCCGGCGGCGGCACCCATCATGTTGGACATGAAGCCGCCGCCCTGCTGCTGGGGCTGGGCGGGAGCGGCGTTCGCGGCGGGCGCAGCCTGCTGGGCGGGAGCCTGATTGGCGGCCGGCGCGGCCTGCTTGGCCGGAGCGGCGGCGGGAGCCGTCTGCGGGGCGGCCTGCGTGGAGGCGGCGGGACGGCCCGGAACCGGATTCGTGACGGGGGCGGGTTTCTGGACGGGCTTCACGGAGGCCGGACGGCCCATGGAGAAGCCGGAGGAGCGCTTGACCTTGGCGGCTTCGGCACCGGAGGTGATGGCGAGGAGCGCGGCGGCGGTGAGGAGGACGAGCTTGGTCTTGTGCATTTCGAACTAATTCCGAAGGAGTAGAAAAAGAGTGAAGCTATTATACGGAGAGCTCGAAAAGCCGAAGGTTATTGAAGCGGTTTTGTTACATATGCCGTGAAACAGAAATGATTTCCACGAAAAAACTCACGGTTTCGCGTCTGATGTCGGAGAAAACCTGACGAATTGCGGCCAGGGAAGGGGAAGGCGGGCTCAGCCGCCGAAGAGTCGGGCGAGCAGGCCCTGCTTCACCTCTTCGGAGGAGGCGGCGCCCGTGGGATAGCCCGTCTCGCCGATGGACCTGATGCATTCGCGCACGAGGCTTTCAGAGAGCGGCGCCTCGCTCTCGATCGTCACCTCGTTCCTGCGGTGGGAGGCCCTGATGCGCCTCGCCTCGCCGTGCGAGAGGATCTTGCGGACGGCCTCGATCACGTGGGCCTCGCACATCTCGCAGGCCATGTTGCGGACTTCGATTCGGGTGCGGATCATGTTGGTGTTCCAAAAGACTTGAGAATGAATCGCATTCTATCACGTTCGAAGAGGGACGCAAAAAATCGGGGAGGGGCGTCGTAACGCCTCTCCCCTCGGGATGCGGACTGTCTCGGGAGGTCTAGTCGAGGGTGCGCAGCGCGTCGATGAGCGCGGTCTTGGCCTCGGTCTTTTCGTCCTTCATCTTGATGATGCGGGCGGGGTTGCCGACCACGACGGCGCCAGCGGGCACGTCCTTGATGACGATGGCGCCCGCGCCGACGACGGCTCCGCGGCCCACGCGCACGCCTTCGATCACGACGGCGTTGGCGCCGATCATGACGTCGTCCTCGATGACGACGGGGGTGGCGGAGGCGGGTTCGACGACGCCTGCGAGTACGGTGCCCGCGCCGATGTGGCATCGGTTGCCGACGATGGCGCGGCCGCCGAGCACGGCGCCCATGTCGATCATGGTGCCTTCGCCGATGACGGCGCCGATGTTGATGACGGCGCCCATCATGATGACGGCGCCTTCGCCGATCTCGACCTTTTCGCGGATCACGGCGCCCGGTTCGATGCGGGCGCGGATGTTCCTGATGTCAAGGAGCGGAACGCCGGAGTTGCGGCGGTCGTTTTCGATGACGATGTCGGCGATGGCGGCGGCGTTGGCCGTGACCACGGGTTCAAGGTCGGCCCAGTTGCCGAAGACGACGAGACTGAGGCCCTCGCCGAAGACCTTGGCGCCGCAGGACGCGAAGTCGACGGGCTCCCTGAGGTTCACGTAGATCTTGACGGGGGTCTTCTTGGGAGCGGTGGCAATGTAGTTGATGATTTCCTGGGCGTTCATTTATCTAGTGGGTTCCGTTGGTGTTGAAGAGAAGGTCGTCGAGCGAATGGAAGCCCTTGGGCTCCCTGACGAGCGCGCGGGCGGCCTTGAGGGCGCCGAGCACGAAGATGCGGCGGCTCGTGGCGCGGTGCGTGAACTCGAGCTCTTCGTCGGGGCCGAAGAAGTGTACGGAATGCGTGCCTGCAACGGTGCCGCCGCGAAGCGCGTGGATGCCGATTTCGTCGGGACGGCGTTCGCCGCAGAGGCCCTCGCGGCCGTAGACGGGCGTGAGTTCGCCCGCGGGATCGAGCGCTTCGACGAGGAGCTTCGCGGTGCCGCTCGGGGCGTCCTTCTTCCTGTTGTGGTGGGTTTCGGTCACCTCGATGTCGAAGTCGGGGCGCAGCGCTGCGGTCACGAGGCGAAGCGCGCGTGCGAGCACGGCGACGCCGAGCGAGTAGTTGGCGCTCCAGACGACGGGGGCGTGTTCGCCGAGGGCGGCAACGGCGGCCTTTTCACCGGCCGTGTAGCCCGTGGTGCCCGAGACGAGCGGGGTGCCCGTGCGGGCGACGTAGGCGGCGACGGCGGGCAGGGCCTCGGGGCCGGAGAAGTCGATGGCGACGTCGGCTGCGGGCGCGGCGGCGAGTTCGGCGATGTTTGCGCGGCCGTATTCGCCGACGACGGCGTCACCCGCGTCAAGGGCGCACTCCTTGAGGAGGCGCCCCATGCGTCCCGTTCCGATGAGGATGATGTTCATGGGGCTTCTTTCCAGAGTCTTTATTCGTTGATGAGGCCTGCCTTGACGAGCTCGGCGCGCAGGCGGGCGGCGTTGGCGGGCGACATGTCGCAAAGCGGCAGACGCATCGGACCGGCGTTGAGGCCCATCATGTTGAGCGCAGTCTTCGCAGGAATCGGATTCACTTCATAGAAGAGCGCGTTCATGAGGTCGAGGCGGCGGACCTGCTCGGTGGCCGCTTCGGCGGTGCGGCCCGCGAACCAGTCGGTGCACATCTTCGCACAGGAGGCGGGGTCGATGTTGGCGTAGACGCTGATGACGCCCGAGCCGCCCACGCTCATGATGGGGACCGTGATGTCGTCGTTGCCGGACCACATCTGGAAGTCGGGGCCGAGGAAGCGGGCGACCTCCATGGCGTAGCTCATGTTGCCCGAAGCTTCCTTGATGCCGCAGATGTTCGGGTGCTTCGCGAGGCGCTCGACGACGGAGACCGGGATGGAGCAGCCCGTGCGGCCCGGCACGTTGTAGAGGATGCAGGGCACGGAGACGGCGTCGGCCGTGTCGGCGAAGTGGCGGTACATGCCCTCGGCGTTGGCCTTGTTGTAGTACGGGGCGATGATGAGGAGCGCGTCGGCGCCCATCGCCTCGTAGCGGCGGCTCATCTCGATCTGCGTGGCCGTGCAGTTGGAGCCCGAGCCGACGATGACGGGCACACGTCCCGCGACCGTGTCGATCGTGTGGCGCACGACGGCGGCGTCCTCCTCGTGCGTCATCGTGGAGTATTCGCCCGTCGTGCCGAGCGTGAGAATGGCGCTCGTGCCGCCGGCGATCTGGCGCTCGATGAGATGGGTGAGGGCTTCGAAGTTCACGCTTCCGTCTTCGTGGAAGGGCGTGATCATGGCGACGATGGAGCCTCGGACGTTTTCGAACTTCATAGGGGTAGTACCTCAGAAACAGGGACATGAAAAACCGTCGACAGAGGCGCTTCTGCCGACAGTCTGGCGCGGAAAGCAGGATCCGCGGCGTTTCTGAAGGGGATAGCGCAACCGGCCGGATGCCCGGACGGACAGTCCGCAGGATGTTCTCCTGCGACCCATCACCCCGGAGCGCCCTCCGCGGATGATTCGGCGGTGTTGCCTCGCCACGACGTCGTCGCCTGCCGGCTCGGTCGGGCCCTTCGTCCCCGCTCCTCTATCTGCAGGAGCAAAGTTACCACGGACGGCCCGATTTTGAAAAGGGACGGCGTCGGAAAAGACGCTCGGGTGGGTCCCGCGCAAACCGTCTAGGTGAGACGCCCTACGACCTATTGCCTAGGTGCGCGGTTTCGACTCTTCCGAAGCTCCGCCACATGATATAAATGCAGGACTTTTCATCGAGCGCCGGCTTCGGGGGCGAGAGCCTCCTGGCGGCCTTTCCGTCCTTGTGTCTGCACTTCCGGAGAACGCGTCCATGAGCCTCAATGCCGTCAACCACCGCAGGGTCCTGCACCGAATGCCCGAGCTCGACGACGAGCTGCCCGATACGACGGCCTACGTGAGGAAGGTGCTCGAGCCGCTCGGCGCCGAGGTCTTCTCGCCCATCAAGGGCAGCGTGTGCGCGTACTTCGACGCGGGCGCAGAGGAGACGGTCGCCCTGCGCGCCGACATGGATGCGCTGCCCGTGACCGAGTGCACGGGGCTTTTCTTCGCCTCCGAGAGGCCGGGGCGCATGCACGCCTGCGGGCACGACGGCCACACGGCCATCGAACTCGGTCTTGCCGAGGAGACGGCCCGCATGATCAGGGCGGGAGAGAAGCTGCCGAGGAACGTTCTCTTCGTCTTCCAGCCCGCCGAGGAGACGACGGGCGGCGCGGGACGCATCTGCGAGACGGGCGTCTTCGAGAAGTACCGCGTCACGCGAATCTTCGGCCTGCACCTCTGGCCCAACCTTCCTGAGGGAAGCGTCTGGTCGCGTCCCGGCCCGATGATGGCCCGCTCGAACGAGGTGACGCTCAAGGTGACGGGCAGGAGCGTGCACGTCTCGCGCGCCGCCGAGGGGCTCGACGCCCTGCGAGCGGGCGTCGACTGGATGAACGCCGCTTACGCCTGGACCGAGGCCCTGCCGCCGGACGTCCTGCGCACGCTGCAGTTCGGCCGCATGACGGCGGGCACGGTGCGAAACGCCGTCGCGGGCTCCGCCGAAATCCAGGGCACGCTTCGCACCTACGACGAGGATGCCGCGGAGATGATCCGCTCTCACCTCAGGACGCTCGCCGCCGAAACGGCGGAGCGAACTGGCTGTGGGCTCGAAGTGTCCTTCAGCACGGGCTACCCCGCCGTCTGGAACAACGAGACGCTCTTCGAGCGGGTCTCGAGGGACCTCGGCGCAGACGCCCCGCAGCTGCTCGCTGAACCCGTCCTCGCGGCGGAGGACTTCTCCTTCTACCAGAGGTGCATTCCTGGCGTCTTCTTCTTCCTCGGCGTGGGGCCCGCGCACGAACTCCACTCCCCGCACTTCTGCTGGAACGACGAGGCCGTGATCCCTGCGGGCATCGCCTTCATGAAGAAGATCATGGTTCTCCCTTAGAATAATGGTTCTTCCCTAAGTGGAAATTCTTATTGCATTTTGCATTAGAATGCTAGTTCCACTCTGCCGCTGACAGTGAAAGAAGGTTGGGACGGCCGGAACGGAAAACAGAACCGAATAACGAGAGGGGCCCTGCGAGGGCCCTTCGTGTCCATCTTTTCCATCCAAGCTACAAATGGATTTCCTCAATCAACTCGTCAGCGACGTCAATGGCGTCCTCTGGGGCGTCTTCTTCCTGATTCCGTTGCTTTGCGGCACGGGCATCTTCTACACCATCAAGCTGCGCTTCGTTCAGGTGCGCAAGTTCGGCCTTGCGGCCCGCTTCCTTCTGGGCGGAGCGTCGCTCTTCGGCAAGCGTGCCGACAAGTCGGGCATGAGCTCCTTTCAGGCGCTTGCCACGGCCGTTGCGGCCCAGGTGGGCACGGGCAACGTTGCGGGCACGGCCACGGCCCTCGTGGCGGGCGGTCCGGGCTCGCTCTTCTGGCTCTGGGTCGCGGCCTTCTTCGGCATGGCAACCATCTTCGCCGAAGCCGTGCTCGCGCAGACCTATCGCACGAAGGACGAGCAGGGCCGCGTGCTCGGCGGTCCTGCCTACTACATCACGCTCGGCATGGGCGAGAAGTGGCGTCCGCTTGCGGTCTTCTTCTCGATCGCAATCATCATTGCGCTGGGCTGCATCGGCAACATGGTGCAGTCCAACTCCATCGCGCACGCCATGCAGACCGCCTTCAACGTGCCGGCCGCCGTCTCGGGCGTCGTGTGCGCGGTGCTCGCGGGCCTCGTCTTCTTCGGCGGCGTCGGCCGTCTGGCGAGCGTCACCGAGAAGATCGTTCCCTTCATGGCGGCCATCTACCTCATCGGCGGCCTCTGGGTGATCGGCGCCCACATCACCGAAGTGATTCCCGCCTTCAGGCTCATCTTCGTCGCGGCCTTTGATCCCGAGGCCGTCATGGGCGGCGCGCTCGGCCTGACGGTCGCCAAGGCGATGCAGTTCGGCGTGGCCCGCGGCCTCTTCTCGAACGAGGCCGGTATGGGCTCGACCCCGCACGCGCATGCCGTCGCCCGCGTCGAGCATCCCGCCGAACAGGGCCTCGTCGCGATGTTCGGCGTCTTTACGACGGTCGTGATCGTGACCTTCACGGGCATCGTCATCCTTGTGACGGGCGTGCTCGACTTCAAGACGACGGGTATCGAGCTCACGCAGCACGCCTATACGGTGGGCCTGGGCTCCTTCGGCATGGCCTTCGTCGCCGTCTGCCTCTTCTTCTTCGCCTTCTCCACCATCATGGGCTGGTACTTCTTCGGCGAACAGAATGTGCGCTTCCTCTTCCGGTCCCGCGGCGTGCTGGCCTATCGC
>CDZB01017626.1_pt1 | contig 10565 bp, 6 predicted proteins | sample 554961 | NCBI WGS metagenome assembly CDZB01 (sample SAMEA3182106, study PRJEB8094) | gut metagenome | biome: human; feature: gut; material: Stool; isolation source: human stools | place: Canada | collected 2013-02-26
GCATTAATTAAAATTGATCGTATTCTCATAAAACTTTAGACTTGTAACCGACAAGATTAATTAAATAAATAAAGTAATCTATTGAATTAATTTTCAAGGATTATAAAAAAGGTAATATAATTATTTCATATAAATAATAAATTACCCACATATTGTAGAAGGAGAAATGGTATTAGATGAAAAGAGCAGTACTTGCAATCAGAAACAGACTTGTTTTGGAAGCGGTAACAGATGCCCTAAAACGTATTGGTGTTTTAGTGGAGAAATGTTTTTCACAAGAAACAGAGCGCATTTTAGCTTTGCTAAATGCACTATCGGCAACTTTTCTTGTAATGGATGTTACTAGGTCAGGTGATGGAACATTTGATATGCGCATGAACACAGTAAAAGAAGTTAAAAAGCAAAAACCTGAAGTTAAAATTGCTTTACTTTGTGACAACGTTTCAGATGAGACTATTGCATATAAAATAAAGAGAGCTAAAGAAGAAGAAATAATTGATGCTTTCTTTTATGAATCTGTACCATCTGACTATCTTGCCGATGTACTTGACTCACTATAAATGAAATATACGAGAATTGAAAAAATAGAAGATGCAAGCACGGTTAAAGTGCGATAGCACATAATAATTACAAAATGGGTTCCAAATCGCAAAGTATATTGTGATAGGAAATATAAAAAAGAAATTCAAAAAAGGAGAAAAAATATGAAGAGAAAATCGATAGCCATACTTCTTTCGGTAGTATTGATGCTTGTTATAATGCTTACTGCGTGTAATTGCAAAAAGCATAAATTTTCAAGCGAGTGGAAGTATGACGATACAAGTCACTGGCATGAATGTTTGAAGAAAAAACATTCAGATGTGGCAGATAAAGCAGAACATACGTTTAATGAAGGAGTTGTTACTACTGCGCCTACCGAAACATCCGAAGGCGTGTTAACACTCACTTGCACGGTGTGTGGATATCAAAAAACTAAATCTATTGAAAAGGTAAAACACGTGCACACTTTCAATGATAAAGTTTGGCAAACTGATGAAAATAATCACTGGCATCCAGCAACGTGTGCTCATACTGATGAAAAAGGTGACACTGCGGCGCATACTTTTGACGAGGGTAGAATCACCGTAGAAGCGACTGAGGATACCGACGGCGAAAAGGTGTATATTTGTACGGTTTGTAAATATGAGAAAAAGGAAGTAATTCCACAACTAGACCACACGCACAAGTTCGATATGACTAGTTGGAAATATGACGGAAAACAGCACTGGCACCCTTCAACCTGTGGACACGATCTTGCAAAAGACGGAACGGCAGACCACACGTTTAGCGAGTGGACTGTTAAAACCGTGGCAGGCTACGGCGTAAACAGAGTGGATCAAAGAGATTGTACTGTTTGTGGCTTCCACGAAGAAAAAACTATTGAAGGTACTTTAATTCCACCTAAGGAAAGAGAAATCACCGTTGGGGCTATCGACTTTACGTTCGATGGCACTGCAAAGAGTATTGATACTCTCGTAACAGTGACCAACACAGAGGGCGGCATAACCATTAAATATTGTCTAGACGACGAAAACGATAATTGGACTGACACTGCACCTGTTAATGCAGGGAATTATAAGTATAAAATTACTCTAAATGGGACAATGGAATGGGCACATAAAGAAAAAGTGGATGTGTTCACTATTAAAAAGTTCGCAATCAATCTTGATAAAGAATTGTACGAAATAAATAAAGATGAAAAACTTGAGGGTGGATTATTTGGCGTTACTTGTGTAGAAGTTGCAGCTAAAACGAATTCTTATACAGATTGGGTTACTGTATTAGCACCAGAAGAAAACAACGTACCAGGTAGACACGTTATAAACGTAGTGGATTTAACTACCGACGAAGACAACTTCACTGTTAAGGCAAATACCGAAACGATTACCTTCGTAGTATATGACACCGCAAATTTACTTGCGGGTGTCCGTGATGTATTTACAATTCAAAATGTTAGTGGAGTTATCATAACGACCAAAATTGCCCAAGGTACGATAAAAGTGAATGACGAAATCTATAACCAAGAACTTGGTAAGAGCTTAACCGTAAAAAAAATCGAAATAGGCCGCAAAGCAAAAGACAAGGCAACTGTTGACGATGAGGTTAGTTTACTTGTTGAAGGTGCAACTAAAGATGAAATTAAGACTGGTCAAATGCTAACTAAGTTTGGCACAGTAAATAATTACGACAAATTTACCATTAAGTTAAGATTGCTTACCAAAGAGGAAGGCGGAAGACATGCTCCAATTTACTCTGGATATAAACCGACTTTTAATTTTACATCTGTTGCAAAAAGTATCATAGGTACTATTACTTTACCTGATGGTGTAGAAATGTTTATGCCTGGTGAAACTATTGAGGGTGTTATAGTTTCTTTTGATACAAAAACACCTGGTTTTGTAGGGTATAAGTTTGCAATTAGTGAAGGCGGAAAAACTATAGGTTATGGCGAAGTAACTGGTATGCACTTTGATTCTACCCAACTTACTTTGAGTGATGGGATTGCAACTTCGGATAATATTTATTTGTTAGAAGGCGAGAGTAGAGAATATACAATTAGTCTTATTGTTGCGAAAGGCAAAGAAGCTAAATATAAGTTTGAATTGCTAAATACTACAGACTTAACTATGAAGGTATATTTTTTAGATAGCGAATTAACGCTTAATGATGACGGAGAATATAGCTTTTTTGGCAATGGAAGGCCATTTACTGTTAAAGTCGTAGTTACGGCAAATAAGGCGACTACCGGAAATCTAAAAATTAATAAGGTTACAAATGCTAGTTAGCTATAGTTCATAAGTAATAAATTGAGCAAGAAGCAATAGTTGCAAGTGGGAGTTTTCACGCTTGTTGTAAGCTTACGTATTTAATAGCACCATCACGCTTGCAAAGTAGCAAATACCTTGCCTACATAAACGATTAAATTTACCTAATCGCTATTAGTATGCTATATACTCTTTTTGTAAACAAGTTTGATAAAAAGAGTCAGAACTTGTAATATTGGATAAGACCAATGAAGATGTTTAATATACACAAAAATATAGCCAGCCGTTTAAATAACGGCTGGTTTTTATAAGCAAATTTAAAAATATAAAGGGGTGCCAAATGGCACTTTCTAAAAAACCAGACTTATGATAAAATGTAAGCATTAATTAAAATTGATCGTATTCTCATAAAACTTTAGACTTGTAACCGACAAGATTAATTAAATAAATAAAGTAATCCATTGAATTAATTTTCAAGGATTATAAAAAAGGTAATATAATTATTTCATATAAATAATAAATTACCCACATATTGTAGAAGGAGAAATGGTATTAGATGAAAAGAGCAGTACTTGCAATCTGAAACAGACTTGTTTTGGAAGCGGTAACAGATGCCCTAAAACGTATTGGTGTTTTAGTGGAGAAATGTTTTTCACAAGAAACAGAGCGCATTTTAGCTTTGCTAAATGCACTATCGGCAACTTTTCTTGTAATGGATGTTACTAGGTCAGGTGATGGAACATTTGATATGCGCATGAACACAGTAAAAGAAGTTAAAAAGCAAAAACCTGAAGTTAAAATTGCTTTACTTTGTGACAACGTTTCAGATGAGACTATTGCATATAAAATAAAGAGAGCTAAAGAAGAAGAAATAATTGATGCTTTCTTTTATGAATCTGTACCATCTGACTATCTTGCCGATGTACTTGACTCACTATAATGAAATATACGAGAATTGAAAAAATAGAAGATGCAAGCACGGTTAAAGTGCGATAGCACACAATAATTACAAAATGGGTTCCAAATCGCAAAGGATATTGTGGTAGGAAATATAAAAAAGAAATTCAAAAAAGGAGATTTCTATGATAAAAAAAGAGTTAAAAATCTTTACATTGATTATAATTATGTCGCTATGTCTTACAATGGTTAGTTGCGTTAAAAAATGCAAATCCGTAAATAAATTGGTTGACGAAAGTGGCGTAACTGTGTATGGAACATTTGAAAAAGGGTCCAAACTAGAAGTTAAAAAACAATCTAGCGAAAGCAAACAAGGCAAAGAAGCCATTATGGCAATCACTAAACCATACGATAGTGCTAAAATCGCTATATTTGATATAGCCTTAACTAGAAACGGTGAAAAAGTGCAACCAGGTAGCAAAGTGAAGGTAACTTTGCCGATACCATTTGAGGCAACAGAAGGGTATGTTACCTATCATATCAAAGGGGATAATACAGTAGAAGAACTTAGTACTATTGTTAATGGTGATAAAATATCCTTTGAAACAACAAGTTTTTCGTACTTCATAGTTGCAGGTTTAGTGCAAACCGATGTACAACATATACACAATTATGTTGAAAGAATTACTGAAAATAACCTCGTTGATGAGGCAACCTGCCAAAGAAGAGCAGTTTATCGCCTAGTTTGTAGTATTTGTGGCAATTTTGGTAGAGAAACTTTTGAGTATGGTGAACTTGCTTCACATAATTTAAGGGAAGAAAAAGGTTATAGTCCAAGTTGTGAAAGACCAGGACTTACGCATGGAAAAAGATGTATAAACTATGGATGTACATATACTGAACAAGAGGAAATTCCAGCTCTTGGGCATGACATGCAAGATGTTGAGAAAAAAGATCCAACTTGTACTGAGAGCGGTTGGAAAGCACACAAAAGATGTAGCCATTATTGTGGTAAAACTGAGGGTTATGAAGAAATTCCTGCAACAGGACATAATATGTCTATACTCATTCCACGGGTGGAGCCTACTTGTGAAAAATGGGGAAGCGAAGAATACTATAAATGTGCCAACGAAGGATGTGTTGAACATACAGATTATAGAGGGTTACAAGCCCTCGGGCATGACAAGGTAGGTCATCCAGCTAAAGATCCTACTTGCACAGAGGAAGGATATTGGCAGTCATATGATACATGTACACGTTGTGATTATACATCAAATACACAGAGTAATATTAGAGAAGCATTAGGCCATTTAATTGAACATCATGAGGCTAAAGAACCTGATTGTCTACCCGGTTGGAATGCATACGATATCTGTAAACGTGATGAATGTGATTACAATACCAAGGTTGAGATTCCTGCTAATGGTGAGCATAGTTACGTCTGTGATGTTTGTACCACTTGTGGTGGAAATAATCCAATAAAATATACGCGGGAAGGTAATTATATCTATTTTGGTCACTGGACTCAAAGCTGCGAAAGAGATGAAACTATAACTGCCAAACTTTTAGAAATTGCGGGAGATTATCCAAAATATGCACTGGATTCAAATGATAATAATTGGCTTCATTATGAGAATGCTGCGGATATTTGGTATAAGGATGTTATTTATAATGGCGTAAAATATCGAGGTATTGCAAGAAATACAACTAGATGGTTAGGATCTGGAACTAATTGTAGGAGTTGGTCAAATGGAAATGGATATGGTGGATCTATTTATTGGTTTAGATTTGAACCGATAAAATGGAGAATACTTACAACAAACGATAATTCAGCATTTTTAATGAGCGAATTAGCTTTAGATTTTTGGAAACCACAGTTGAATTATACTACTACAAATACTGCTATTTCTTATAATGCGGACAATGGAGTACCTAAAGGAACTTACGCTAATAATTGGGAGTACACTTTTATTCGTAAATGGCTAAATGAAACCTTCTATAACGATGTGTTTAATGATTTACAAAAAGAAATCATTAAAATAACACTTGTGGATAATAGTGAGAGAAGTTGCAATCCAAACAATTATCCTAATTATTATAAAGATGGGAAAAACAATTATGCAGAACAAGCCAATGATACCAATGACAAAATATTCTTGTTATCTTTACAAGAAGTAACCACTGAAGCGTATGGGTTTTCTAAGGGAATGGGTAATGATCCAGCAAGGGCATTGGGTACAACAGATTTTGCAAGATTCCAAGGGCTTTGTTCTTATTTAAATGAAGGAAGAGGAGACTTTAGTAAAACTGAAGGAACAGTAACATGGTTGACGCGTTCTGCGTTTGATGCAATGGCTTCGTTTAACAAAGGACTTGATGTTCATGTTGTAAGATGTGGGCTATATCCTGGTGCGCTAAATGTTGCTCATAGTATGGGGGGAATTGTACCTGCACTTTGGATTAATTTAGAATGATACATAACATTTATAATATAAAGAGTCGCTTAACTTTTAATAAGCGGCCTAATATCAAGAAGGAGAGTTTTTATGAAACTAATTAAAAAACTAATTATAAGTTTAATCTTTATTGTGGCAATTTTAGGTGTTGTCGTTATAGGCGGATATATTTACATTCGTAAAACTTATGGTATAGATCTTTTTCGCACTACAGGGCAACTTAAGACTCTTACCAAAGAAGTAGATGAATCAATAATTTGTCCAAATGCTTATGGTGATAACGATTTTATTGATATGAAATCTGAAGTTAATAAAAAAATTGAAGGACTTGTCTCTTATGAAGAAGGAAAAGGTTATAACGGTTATTCAGTGAATCTAACTTCACTTGTGGATAAAAGTATGACCAGTAATCTTTCACTTACAGAAAAACAAGTTGGAGCAATTGCTCAAACCGTGTTTTATGAACAAACAGGAGGAAAAATAAAACTTGGTGAAAAGGAAGTTTCTGTTACTATTGTTCAAGTAGACTTTTCAGAGATTGCTGAAAATGGTAGTGCGAACTTTAATGCTGTGGCAAAACTTGATCTTACGCCCTTCAAAGAAGATATGAAAGAGTTCCCTTATAAGTATTTCAAAAAGTATATTCCTAATAATCTATACATTTCATCTACAGTGCGTATAGAGAAAACAGAAAAAAATTTTTCCTACAGTATTACACATAAATCACTTGCACTAAACAATCTTTCATCTGATGATACAGCAGATTTTTTTGATACACTCAATGCTGTTTTAAAAATTGGGACAGCTGAAAGCCTGAATATGCAAATTGGCACAACTGCTGTAAACGCACTTATTGGTACAAATGAAAATCCGGGATTTGCCTATTCTATGAAATCAATTGGTGCAACGTCGTTTAAATTTGAAAATATTTCGGGTGTAGACTATTTTGTTGTGTATTAGATGTTTCACAAATTTAATAAATAAAAAGAGATTAGACACCTTTACTATGATTTTGTGAAAAAGCACAAATTATTATAACTAGTTTAAAGAACTTAACAAGGAGCTACAATTATGATACATAATAGAAAAAATAAAATAAATTTATTGTCGTTTGTTCTTGGTTTTACCATATGTCTTGCCTTAATGATTGGTATAGTTTTGGTTAATTCTGAAAACATAGCACATGCGGAAGGAGAAGCAATCGACACTCTTGAAGTTGCATTTAATAAAACGAATGTAGGGGATAGTCTTGTAACTGCGTTCGAATTCGAGGACAAAGCAACAAAAAAACTAAAAGTGCCAGCAGATGCAAACTATACAGCGACTATCATAGAGGTATGCCGCAATGGGCAAAAACAAACGTTATGGAGTAATAACAATACATCGCTTTTGTGGGATAGAGTTGAAAGTCAACTTATCGAGCAAAACGTTGCATATTGTATTCGGGTTTCTTTTGAACCTAAAACTGGATATGCTATATCTACCGATACCGAAATGCTAAAAAGAAAACTCAAGGTTTCTGGTGCTGAACTCGGCAAAGGCAAAGACATTGAACTTTGGGACTTTGCTGGACAAAATATAATAACTACAGCTATACAAATGGACTTTGTTATTTCAAAAGGAATGACTTATATAGGATATCCTGCTCAAATAAATCCAATTATTGGAGAACAGGTAACAGGTAAAATCGGCACATTGTATACCGACACAGGAATATGGCTTAGAGGTGCACCAGGTCCATATAATTTCACGATAAAATCTGCGCCTATTGGCACAGAATTGCAAGTTTCTAACGTATTTGAGGAATCAATATGTTACTATCGTGTAACAGCGGTTAATTCTATGGACAGTGGTACGATGTACATCACCGCGATAGCAGCTGATGGTCAAACTTGTGACATTCCTATTCCGGTAGCAGCCGTATCAGGTGGACATGAGCACACTTGGAGTGATTTTGACAAAATAGACTTTGAATATCATGGATATACAAAGTGTACTGATCCAAGTTGCCCTGGCGTTTGCGTAACATTAGATAAAGGATCGGAATATGGAAAACACGATTTCTATTCAGGTTGCAATGTGAAGTGCAAAAAATGTGGTGATCTTGGTAATCCTGACGCCAAACATCATTTCAACATTGTTCCTGACAAAACTGATGAAAAATATCACGTACATCAATGTGATTGTGGTGAATTTGAAAAGGATGAAAGTGGTAACGTAATAAAAGAAGCACATAGTGGTGGAGTACAAACTTGCTTAACTGGCGCAAATTGTGAGGTGTGTGGACAACAATATCTTCTGCCTACTGGGCATAAATATGAGTATAGATCGTTCAAAAACAACGATGGTACATATACACACCTTGGCTTTTGCAAGTATTGTGGAATAGAAGATGTTTCACTTAGACACTCACCAGAGGGAGGAACACCAACCTGTCAAACACGTGCGAAGTGTCAGTATGAACATGATGGCAAAGTATGTGGTTGCGAATACGGTGATTTTCTTCCACACAACTTTGTCAATGGAATTTGTACGCTGTGTTCATCGGATGAATATATTAGAGAAGTCGTAATCGACGTTCCTGAGTTTTATAAAGAAATGGCGTATAAACCATTGTTTTATCCTAATGTTATAAAAGGCAATGTTATCGATTTGGGAATCTACTTTTACAAGGTAGCCTATACTCGCGATGGAAATAGTTATTTATGTGGTTCTCACAACTTCGATACGACCTTCATTAAAGAAAATAGTGTAATACTTTATGCCTTCAAACCACAAACAAATTGTAAATTTCCTGAAAACGTTGATGATATTAACCTATCATTAACTCATGGTGAAGTATTGAGCAAAGAAATAAGGAAAAATGATGGAGCTTTAGCTGTGCTTGTATTGCTTCGCGTTGATAGTGTGGTTCAATCCTTGGATATTGATGTATCACAACCTATTGTAGGTCTTACGGCTGAATCAGTGAAAGTTTCTGAGAAAAATGGATATGAGATTACAATAAATAATATCGGGCCATTAGTCGATGATAAAATTTATAAAAATTCACTTTTAGAAGTTGAAGTAACAATAAAAGCACCAGAAGGAAAATTTTTTCAGGATGTAAGCAAAGTATCTTTGGATAATTGGCTTTGTGATTTAAATATTTCTGGTGGGAAAGCATTGGTAGCTAGCCAAAATGCGGATTTAACAGAATTGACTCTGACCATTCAAACCGTTAAAGCGGTAGAGTGTCAGCACACTAACGTAATGTTAAAAGAAGCAGGAAAACTTGAAACTTGTACCGAAGATGGTGTAAAAGACAAGTACGCATGTAAAGATTGTGGAAAAGAATTTTTTGATTCAACTTGTACTGTAGAGTGGAAAGCTGAAGAAGCGATAATTCCAAAAGCACATAAACTAAAACTTCACGAGGAAATAGCTTGTTCTGAGGGTAAAGATGGAAACATAGAGTATTATGAATGTGAAAGAGAAGATTGTGGAAAAATCTTTTCTGATTCGGCTTGCACAAAGCAAATCTTGCTTTCACAAACAATTATTCATGATTTCAATATTGAATGGTCTTCAAACAAGGATAGTCACTACCACGAATGCAAAAACTGTGATGAAATACGTGATGTGGCGGCACATCGCCCTGATAGGACCGAAGCGACAGAAGAAGATCCTGTTAAATGCCTTGATTGTGGATATATCATAACACCGGCACTATTACACACAACCCATATTACTACACTTGTTGATGGAGAAGAAGCAACTTGTATGAAAGAAGGCAGAAAGCCATATTATAAATGTAGCGGTTGTGAATTAAAGTTTGAGGATTCAGAGGCAACAAAACCAATTACAGATGAAAGTAAACTTGTTATACAAAAGGCACATAAGTTTGGACCGTGGATAGACGAAATACCTGCAACTGAAGAAGCAGAAGGAGTAAAAGGACATAAAGATTGTGCTTTCTGTCACAAACATTTTGATGAAAAAGGACAAGAACTTAGCACACTAGCTATAGCAAAACTTGTAAAAGTTGATGTAGAGGTTGTTGGTGGCATAGGTGGAGGCAAACTCATAGTTGGCGAAACCGTTACTATTACTGCTAATGAACCCAAGGCAGGTAAAGTGTTTAAGTGTTGGAAAGATGCAAATGGGAATGTAGTAAGCACAAAGAGAAGTTATACATTCATGGTAACTGGAGAAACAACACTTACAGCTGTTTATGAAGATGCTCCAAAAAAGAAAGGATTATCTGGCGGAGCGATTGCAGGAATCATAGTTGGATCAGTAGTTGTTGTAGGAATTAGTGGCTTTGCAATTTTCTGGTTTGCTATCAAGAAAAAAACATTTGTTGACCTAGCTGATGCAAGCAAAAAAATATTTACTAAAAAGAAATAGAAAGAAAGTTAAAAAATAA
>CDZB01023942.1_pt1 | contig 10543 bp, 9 predicted proteins | sample 554961 | NCBI WGS metagenome assembly CDZB01 (sample SAMEA3182106, study PRJEB8094) | gut metagenome | biome: human; feature: gut; material: Stool; isolation source: human stools | place: Canada | collected 2013-02-26
CGTTTTACCGCTGCCTCCAGTCCGTTCTGCCGCATCCATTTCAGATCTCCCATGGTATTTTTACTGCCGGGGAGAAATATCAGATCCGGCGTTCCCAGCTCTCTCACATTTGTCACATACCGGACACTGACCTCCTGCATCTGTTCAAACACATCAAAATCCGTAAAATTTGAAATTCTGGGATAGTGGATCACCGCCAGATCGATCTTCCCCACATGTTTTGCATCAAAACGGTCCGTCAGGCTATCCTCATCTTCCAGCGTAAGTTCCATATAAGGTACAGTCCCCAGCACCGGCACCTGTCCCCGTTCTGTTAACATCTGAATGCCGGGATCTAAAATTGTGCTGTCTCCACGGAATTTGTTGATGATCAATCCCTTTACCCGCTCCCGCTCCTCTTCGGTCAGCAGCATCAGGGTTCCCAAAAGCTGTGCGAACACGCCGCCTCTGTCAATGTCTCCCACCAGAAGTACCGGTGCATCCACCATGGCCGCCATTCCCATATTTACGATGTCATTCTGCTTCAGATTGATCTCCGCCGGGCTTCCCGCGCCCTCGATGACAATAATATCCGCATAGGTCTCCAGCTTGCGGAATGCGGCCTTGATCTCCGGGATCAGTTCCGTCTTGTGGGCAAAATAGTCTCTGGCGGACAGATTGCCCCGTACTTCCCCGTTCACAATGACCTGGGATCCGGTATGGCTGGTTGGCTTTAACAAAATGGGATTCATGCACACCAGCGGTTCGATCCCTGCGGCCTCTGCCTGCATGACCTGTGCCCTGCCCATTTCCAGTCCTTCCTTGGTGATATAGGAATTGAGTGCCATATTCTGTGATTTAAAAGGGGCCACCCGGTAGCCGTCCTGCCGGAAAATCCGACAGAGACCCGCCACCAGCAGACTTTTCCCGGCACCGGACATGGTGCCCTGTATCATGATTACTTTTGCCATCGTTCTCTCCATCCCACAGATGTCATAGACATCCCGGGAATTTCGTTTCTCTGTTTTCTAACACCCGCTCTGTTGTTCCGGTCTTTCTAGCTTTTCTATCTGCTTCCCCAGCTGTTCTGCATACTCCAGAAGTTCTCTCTGAAAAGTCTCCAGACTGCCGAAATTCTCCCGGCAACAGATAACACGTTTGCACTTATCTATCGTTTTCTTTGCTGCCTGTATTTTTTCCTGTGCCACCGGCTCAAAGGGATGCTCTGCGATCACCTCCGCCGCCAGTGCCTTCGCCACGGGATAATCCAGATCATTTTCATACAGGATCCCGGTGGCAAAGGGGATTCCCGCTCTCTGCAGACGCCGGTAAGTTTTCCGTCCGTTTCCGGCTCCGGCGATCACGAAGACCTGTGGTGTTCCTTCCGGCGCCGCTAGCTCCATATCACTGCTGGCCTCATCATAGCTTCCCATCCGGATGCCATATAACTGTGTAATATACCCGTCGGTCATGACCTCCTCCGGCGTTCCGATCCGGTCCACCGCCCTGCCGTTCACACACAGAATCCTGTCGGAGATTTTCTCCGCCAGCTCCAGTTCATGTAAGGACAGGATCACCGTCAGCTGCCTTTCTCTGCACAGCTTTTGCAGGATGGATAAAAATTCCAGTTTGTGACGTACATCCAGATACGAAGTAGGCTCGTCCAGGATCAGAATTTCCGGCTCCTGGCAGATGGCTCTGGCTAACATCACCCGCTGTCTCTGTCCGTCACTGATCCGGTCAAACAAAGAATCCCCAATCTCTGCCACCTGCACCAGTTCCATGGCGTTTTGCACCGCTGCATGATCTTCTGCCCGCAGTACGCCGAAACGCCCTGTGTAGGGGTATCTTCCGGTGGCCACCACATCCTCGCAGGTCATCAATTCCCCCCGCAGACGTTTTGTCATTACCACGGCCATTTTTTTTGACAGTTCTGCCCCGGTGAGCGACTTCATATCTTCTCCGTCCAGCCGCACCGTTCCCGCGATCAGGGACAGCTGTCTCGCAATACTTTTTAAGATCGTGGATTTTCCGGCACCGTTAGGTCCCAGTAACGTCAGGATCTCTCCTTTTCTGAGTGCGATCTCCACTTCTTCGATCAGAGGCTTTCCGTCATAGCCCACGCTTATTTTTTCCGTTGTAATATAATAAGGCTTCTGCGTCTTCATAGGTAAGTTATCCACGCTCCCGTCTGCTTTTGGATACCATAATCCACAATACCACCGGTGCTCCGAAGATTGCCGTCACTGTGCTGATACCAAGCTCTGTGGGTGCCATCCAGGTTCTTGCCAACAGATCACAGAACAGGCAGAACACACTGCCTCCTAAGAAACATGCCGGTATCATGAGTAACGGTTTTGTGGTGCCGAATAATTTCCGGATCAGCTGCGGCACGGCGATCCCCACAAAAGAGATGGGTCCGGCAAATGCCACGATGCATGCCGAAAGTACGCTGGACAACACCACCAGCAGGATCCGCAATGTCCGGATGTTCACTCCCAGATTCTGTGCATACGTCTCACCCAGCTGGTAGGCTTCCAGCGGCTTTGCTAACAGGATCACCATAAGGAAAGTCACTGCCACCACGATACTCATCACTTTCACATTGTCCCAGGTCATTCCGGAAAAGCTTCCTCTCGACCAGTTGTGGAGATTCACGATATCCGCATCCTCCGCAAACGTCACCACCAGCTCCGTAATGGCAGAACAGATGTAACCGATCATCACACCGCTGACCACCAACATGGACATACTGTCCACCTTTCGCGCCATAAGAAGCACAAATCCCATGGACAGCATAGCACCCAGAAATGCCGCCAGGATCAGCAGTCCGGAGCTGACCCGGATCGTATTCCCCAGCAAAAATACCATCACCAGTGCCACTACCATCTTCGCCCCGGAAGAAATTCCCAGTACAAAAGGGCCGGCTATGGGATTGTGGAAAAATGTCTGAAGCAGATACCCTGCCAGTGCCAGTGCTCCACCCAGAATTGCTGCCGCCAGTGTCCGGGGAAAACGGATCTCCCACAGGATCTTTGCGTTCATGCCTTCCTGTGCTCTCCCTGTGGTTAAAATTTCTGCCAGTGGAATTTTCACCGTTCCGATTCCTATATTGCAAAACAACAGCACAAAAATGCCTGCTATCAGTATAAAAAACGCTATGGTATATCTTATTTTTCTGCGCTGCTGCATCTTTTTCTCCTTTTTTCCTATTCGTATTCCAATCGTATCCTAATCTCATTCTAACGCTCTTATACTTACGCTGTGTTTCTAAGTCCTCCATCTTACTGTAAGAGAAACAGATAACGCAGCTTAGCGGTATCATCATCCGTCAACACCGTATGCATATCCTGCAATAAATACCCGATTGCCATGGACTGCTGGTACATATCATTGGTGGTGCAATAGACCTGTCCCTCCTGTACCGCCTTGAAGTCTTTTAGAATATTGCATTTGCCGATCAGCTCATCCACCGTGGTCACGCCACCGTCAATGGAACTGTTGTAGATCAGGATGTCTGCATCTTTCGCTCCGGCATAAAAATCTTCGACCTGCATATTCAGCGTGGAGCGTCCGCTTCCGCTGTCTTCCAGATTCTCAAAAATATATCTTCCCCCTGCCAGCTCGATCAGCTTCGGAATATAATCCGTGCTCTGCCTCACCTGGATCAGTCCGTTAGAAGTCACATAGAAAAACGCTATGGTCTTCCCTGTTTTTTCCCCATTGCTTACCTTTTCCAGAATCTCTGTCTGCTCCGCAAAGGCTGCTTCCGCCTCCGCTTCCTTTCCAGTCAGGACTCCGAAAAATTTTACCCATTCCACTTTTCCCAACGGGTGCTGTTCGTAGCTGGAGTACTCGATCATCACCGGAATGTCAAAGCTTTCCAGCATTTCCACCACTTCCGGGGAATGGGTGATCATCCGGTTCTCGATAGCCAGATCACACCCTTCGGACACCAGAAGCTCATAATCCGGTTTGCTGTATTTTCCGGCATAAACCATAGTCCCTGCCGCCATGGCATCCTGTGCTTTCTGGATGTACCAGTTCTCCTGCTTCTGCCCGGAAAAACGGATCTGGTCCACCGCATCCACGGAGGCAAACATGTCCATCACCCCGGAGGCCACCAGATATATATTTTGAAGTGGTTCCTGCAAGATACTGACGTCCTCATCCAGTCCCTGTGGTACCGGCTGTCCCTCCGGCACTAACAGATACCGCTGACTGTCGGGAAGAGTTGTCAGCATCTTATAACCATCTTCGTAATAGTCCACTGTAAAATTTTCCGCATATTGCAGCTCCATGCTGCCTGTTTTTACTAATTCTGTCCGTTCTTCCTGCGTGGTCTCTGCTGCCTGGGTAATCTCCGATGTTGCTTCCGCCGATGTATCCATAGAAGCAGAAGAAGGACTGCCGCAGCCACTTAGCCCCAGCAGTCCCATAAGAAGCAGAACATAGATCCATTTTCTTCTATTTCTTCCTGACCTCAAAGTTTTCATGCCTTTCATAGCCTGCAATATTTGAGCCGCAGGCACCAATGTGTATTACTTACCGCTCTCTGCACTCTCAAGTGTCTCAGAGTGGAAGGTTACGGTGTATTCCACTTCATGAGGTGTGCTCATTGCCACGGTATCACCGATCATGGTAAGGGGTGCATCCAGTGCTTCCACCGGCACTTCAAATACGGAATTGCCCTCCGTATTTACCGGCAGATATTTTTCTCCGTTCACCAGCATATAGTCATAGTTCGGGCTGCTCCATTCCAGAGTCGCCGTTGCCGCTCCGTCAGCTACCGTGATCTGTGTGGGGGACTGGATGCTGGCTCTGCCGCTTCCGCCCTCCATGGTCAGTTCGATGGTGTAGCTGCCGTCTTCTACAGTACTCAGATCAAAAGGGGCTACGCCACCCTCACTGTCCTCTGTCACCGGATCAGATACTACGACTTTATGGTCATACCATTTTCCCTTGGTACCGATCAGTGCCAGATCGAATTCCTCTCCGATCGCAGGTACGGGAACATCGAAGCCGTAGACTTCTTCCGTCATGCCGTCGCTGTAAGTCACGGTATCCGTGGTGGGCTCAAGCAGCACTGCGCCATCTTTGGCTGCATCTTCCGCCAGACCCGGATAGAGATTCAGAATCTTCTTGGAGCCTAAGGAAATGTGAATGGTCATAACGCCATCCTTTACCGTCAGTGTTCCCTTGCCGTCACAGGCTTCACTGACATGGAACATGGAGCTGTCCGTGGAAAATTCAGCGGTGTAGACACCATCCGGAAGCTGTGCTTCGTTCTGTGCAGTCTCTGTGCTGACAGTTTCCGCCGTTTCCGTGCTCTCTGTCGGTGTTACGGTGCTTTCCTGTGCGGCAACCGTGCTTTCTGCAGATGTCGCATCCGCTGCCTGACCTGCTCCACAGCCGCCAAGCAGCAGACAGGCACTCAGTCCGCCCACGATTATGATTTTATTCATTAATGTCTTTGCTTTCATTACTTATTTTAATCCTTATTTTATTCCTGATTTTAATTCCTATTTTAATTCTTATTTCTCAGCCATTGCTGCTGCGGTATGTGCTACATACAGATCCTGGATAGCCTTGATCCCGCCGAGGCCTGAGATCTGGGTATCCACACTGTCGAACTTTCCGGAAGCGTTGAACTGGCTTAACCAGGAATCCTCATCCTCGCCTGCCATATCATTGTTGGCATGATCACCTGCTACTACCATCAAAGGACGAAGAACCACTTTGGTGTAACCTGCTTCTGCAACAGCCTTGATGACTTCTTCACAGGCGGTCTCTTCCGGCTCACCTTCTACGGTTCCGATAAATACATTTTCATATCCCAGTTCATTCATCTGTGTCTGCATCTGGCTGTAAGATACCTTTGCAGTGTGGGAGGTTCCATGACCCATGAATACGAATGCCACGCCATCTTCCTTTGCAGCGCCCAGACTGTCATAGCCTGCAGTCTTTACTGCTTCTGCGGTCAGTTCTTCTGCAACAGCCTTCTTGTCATCATTTACTACGGCAGCATCAGAGCCTACCTCACCTAACAGGGGCTCAGCAACTTTTACAGATGCAAACTGATCCTTATACGCTTCTACAGCTTCCATCAGCTCGTCATACTCTGCGCCATGCATCAGATGCGTGGGCTGTACTACCAGGTTCTTAACACCGTTTGCCACAGCGCGGTCCAGTGCCTGATCCATATTGTCGATATGCTCGTCATCTCTTGCCTGTATATGATTGATGATGATCTGTGCGGTAAATGCTCTTCTTACAGACCAGTCGGGATTGGCTGCTGCAATCGCATCCTCGATACCCTTGATATCTGCCACACGGCTGTCGTTAAAGGAAGTACCGAAGCTTACTACCAGAATCTCGTTCTCACCGATCTCATCCTGATTGCGAGGATCATCCTTGGAAGCATCTCCGGTATCTCTGCCGAAATAATCGGGATCTGCATTTTCTCCCTCTACCAGTTCCTTCTGTGCGTCGGTCAGTGCATCCCATGCTGCCTTGGCATCTGCGCACTGCTGGTCAGTATTTTCAGTTCTCTCCTGTACATAGATAGCGTCGATCAGGGCTGCTACTTCGTCAGCTGCTGCCTGATCTGCATCTTCGTTGCTCTCGGTAGCTGCGGTGGTTGTCTCTGCTGCCTGTGTGGTCTGTGCCTCAGTGCCTGCCTGTACAGTGCTCTCTGCTACTTCCTGCGTGCTGCCACATCCGGTGATGCATACAGCGCCCAGTACGGTTGCCAGTACTACTGCTACGATTCTTTTTTTCATGTTTCCTCCTCTGACAGTTTTTCTGTCTCTTTTGATTTTGGGGTTTGCCCCGGTGTTCTTAAATATGTAAGTCAGAAACATGTTTTATAGCTATTCAGCACCAAAAATAAAACCCTTTTCCTATTTCAGGTAAAGGGTTTGTACACATAAGAAACGAATGCAAAAAAGATTCTGTCCCTTCTGCATTCCACACGTACAACCAGTTACTCGTGGCTTTGAAACAAATGTTTCTGTACAGCATTCAGGCAGGTCTCCCGGCTTGAAGATCATTGCATCCGCCATCTTCCCGGTCTCCCAGTGATCTATCGGCTTCAGCTCCCTAATTACGGTGACGAGTTCGTGCAGGACTTACACCTGCTTCCCTTTTCACCGGAGCCAGCTACTTACGTGACTGCTCCGGCACCTGAATACTCCATATTCAATTGTGGCTACTATATCACAGATTTTCTGAAATTGCAATGTCAATCAGTCATCTGTTCCACCGGCTGTCGGGATCAGTATACCTGAAAATTAGAGATTGGCGTCATTCCGGGCATAATTCAGGATCATTTCTTTTAAAATCAGCAGATCACCTGTATAATCCTTGTTGTCCGTTGCTCCCCAGATAAAACCACCTGCGTAATGGGTACACGCTGCCATCATGGTATGCACCGTCACACGCATGAACTGTTCCTCCGGAATATCCGTGCGGAAGGTCTTGTCCTCTTTTGCCTTCGCATACATCATATGAAGTCTTGTGTTGACGGAATTCAGGGATGCGTGGAAATTCGCCAGTTCCTCCTGCCGCACCGTCTGGTGTGTTATATAATTGTTGAAGTTGTCATTATACTGCAGCAGATCCTTATGGTTCTGATACATGCCGATATAACTGTCCAGCGTAAAAATAAATCTTCCGATGGCCGGAATATCGTGTATCGAAGAGATTGGTCTTGCCTCATCCAGCTTGTCCAGATAAGCCTTCCATTTCGATGCGCAGACCGCAATAGCCAGCTCCGTCTTATTGTTGTAACAGCGGAACAATGTGGCACGTCCCACACCGGCTTCTTTTGCGACCTCATCCATGCTGACCGCTTCGATTTTCTTTTCCACAAAAAGCCGGAACGCTGTATCAATGATCCGCTGGTTGCGCCCTTGCTCTTTATCCATCTGTTTCTCAGATTTTCCCATTTTTCTCTTCCTTTTTCATACATTCTTACTGTTCATTTTATGGTAAAAGGCTGTGACTGTCAACGACTGTAAAAAGCTAATGTAAAAGTGCCTTGCAGATTCCTACGAATTTTCTTGTATTTAAAACGCCAATATCGGCAAAAAAATACAAAAGCAGGTAATTTTGTATTATAAAAATGCTTTATTTTCGCCAAGTACGCAAATAAAAGAAATTCCGTACAGAAATTCCTGATTTTGGAACTTTTTTGTACGGAATCCAATGTTTTTATACTATTTACACCAAACTGACTTATCAGTTACTTCTTCTGTCGTGTCAGGAGCGTAACAGCTTCGCAGTGGCTCGTTGGTAAATCCGAGGTGATATTGGAATTCCCGTACTTTTCTTTTAACCTATATTCATCCAGTTCAATCATCAGTTCCACATATGCTTCTCTCAATTCTCTCGGAGACATAGTTCTGGCAAATCCCATATACTTTTCATATTTCTTTGCTCTGCGTTCCTCTTCCTCTGATGCATATATTGTCTTTTCATTTTTAAAGCGATCTGCCTCAGACTCATCAAGACAAAGTGAAACAGCTACAATATGTTTGCATATGATTTTCTTTCCATTTGCCAAAGGACAATCGCAGGTGGACTTTCGCGGATGCTCCATATCAACATGAACATGATAATTTCCATCTCCACTACCTGCTACTATACCTTCGCAGCTTCCATCTTCATTAACAGTATACGAAAGAACTTTATTCTGTTTATAATATTCCATACCACGCCATACAGACTTACTACTGGCAATATCAATCACTCCCATAAAGTGCCTCCGTAAATTATTCTTTCTGTATCGGTCACCCTATCAGTCACCCCAACGGTCACCTTCTTTGTTTTATGAACAACTCTCACGATTTATACTAATTATCATCAGCTAAGCGATATCTTCTATTATTTGTTGTGCCTTCATATTCAAGCCCTGACATTTCTTTCAGTATAGCTCTTGTACGGGCAGGGCTTAATCCAATAGCTTGTGCGATATCCGTTGTCTTAGACAATCCATTTTCCTTCAAATACTTTCTAATCAACTGATAATTCTCTTCTGTTTTTCTATGTTTATTTGGTTCGCTTGTTTTGTTCGCTTGTTTTGTTCGCTTGTTTTGTTCGCTTGTTTTGTTCGCTTGTTTCTTAAATTCAAGCGATAAACGAGTCCTGTCAGGATTATAACTTTCTTCCACCACAGGCATTGGCCAACCTTCATTCTCCCAAACCTGATAAATATCTGGAATACCACTGCCAGCTCTTTCACCAATACCAATCATATTAAACATCTTCATTAGTGTTTTATTTCTAGGATCTGAAATACCACCACGAAGCATCTGCTTTTTACCAGTGCGAATGCTACCAGGATTCTCGATAACCAACTTGTCATCTTCCTTCTTAATCACTACACCGCAAGGCAAGAAATAATCTGTATTAACCAAACAATTAACTAAAGCCTCCCGAACTGCCTTATGAACTGGAGTATCATCCACCCTCGTAATACCTTCAAGCTTAAAAGGCTTCTTAATATCCTTTGCAATTTTGCTATTTACTCTAAAGAAGAAATCAAATACATTACCGCTCCAATCACCGGAGCTAGACTGCAAGCGATCTGTCCAACGTATTGTTGGGTCCAGCATCTCTCTATAATCTATAATCTAGGAAATACTCTGGAAATTCTCTTACGATATGATATTCTTCACCGAACATAAGCAACCCAGCTGTAGTAGGATGTAATTTACCATCCTCACCAAATCCTGCTGCACCTATTCTCTCTAAATACTCATCATCTGGTAAATTATTAAATACGTGCTCTGGACGATAGCTCTTATGATGATTTCTGAATCCCTTCAAGGACTCTGTATCAATTGCAGAAATATCAAACTGTTCTACAATCTTCATATCCTCTGTCTCATCCGCAGCATCACGGAGCATACCTTTAATTTCTGCCTTTGAGCAATGATAGTCGCCTTCCCAATCTCTACGATAGCAGCCACCAAATAAATCGTTATTAATATAAACAGGCTTCTGCTCACGTTTAGCTCTTGGTACATAAATAACCAGAATGGTATCGCCATTAACCTCGTAGGACTCCACATTTTTATCCGATAGCAAATTAATGCTTACCTTCTTAGTATCATGAATTGTGTTCCAAAAGTTTCTCTTAAGTTTATCCGCATTCTTAAGTCCAGTAGTATACCAAGTTCCATCCTGCCGCTCTCCAACGCCAAGAATAATAACACCACCATTAGAATTGGCAAATGAGGAATACGACTCCCATAATGCTATAGGCAATCCACCTTCTGCCTTTTTCACTTCTCGGCAGTTATCTTCTTTATATTTATCAAAGTTCGATAAATCAAACAAATCTGACATATGAGATTCTCAGCTCCTTTCCTCCATATACATAAACGAATTCTCAAAAATTATCAATTCAATTTTTCAGCCCATTCTGCTTCCTTGAAGCCAACAAGCACAGTAGTCTATGTGAAGCCAAGAGCTATGCGCAGATCGCTACGCAGAGAGATGCTTAATTGTAATCCAAGATTCCATACCCGCTATCTTGGATAAGTGTAAAAGTTAATAG
>CDZB01011652.1_pt1 | contig 10496 bp, 8 predicted proteins | sample 554961 | NCBI WGS metagenome assembly CDZB01 (sample SAMEA3182106, study PRJEB8094) | gut metagenome | biome: human; feature: gut; material: Stool; isolation source: human stools | place: Canada | collected 2013-02-26
TTATCATATTCGTTTTCCTTAAAGGATAGAATATGTTCTCTCGTAGTATGTCCAAATCTTTCAAATATAGGGTATTCTAACATATCTGTATTAGGATATGTTTCCAGTTCTTTCAAAAGAGCAGAAAGTGTACCATTTTTTATCGTATCATCACTATCGATAAAGGTAATATATTCGCCCTGTGCTTGTTGGATTCCTATATTACGTGCATCGCTTAATCCACCATTTTCTTTGTGTATCACTTTAATTCGGGCATCTTTCTGTGCATATTCATCACAGAGATATGGGCAATTATCAGGTGATCCATCGTCCACAAGGATTATCTCATAGTCGGTGAATGATTGGCACAAGATACTTTCTAAACACCGTTGTAGTGTATTTTGTGTGCGATATACGGGTATGATGATGCTCAACTTCATGATTGCAAAAATACGAAAATATAATGAGATGGCAAACTTATTTGGTTATTCTTTTCAGAAAAATACATTTTCAATTTACTATTCATTATCTATGAATTCTATGAGTAAGCTAATTTTTATAAAAATGTCTGCTGATATTCTTATTACTGATATATTACTTTTTGAATTCTTCTTTTAATATTATTTGTTGGGCAACAAATGAATAAATAATTCTCTCCTCGAAATGGCATCGTTTCAAAATATTCTTTTGTCGTAGAATAAGTATTTCCTTTGTATGCTAAAAATCTTTTGTAGAATGGTAGTGAACTTATATTTTCTGTGTTTAATTTAAAAGTTACACTATTGATTTTCTTGTTGTTTTTTTGTTTAACAAGAATCATTTCTTTATTTTTATTATAGGCGAAATGGTTATTTTTTAAATCATTCTTATACATATGCGCAACGATATCTTCTGGAAGGAGATATAGGGCTTTCTTGTGATAAAGAATCTTCATACATTTAATATGTGTATTATTTTGTACAAAACCTTGAGCATTTTCAAAGGGGCCGAATTTGATAGGTTCTCTAATGTAACTATTCAAGAACTTATTGTTTAATTCCGAAATTTGTGGAACTGATATGATGGTAGTAGCAGGATTTTCAAGTTGTTGCAGGATATACTTGTAGTTCTGATAATTCTTGATAGTGTACTTTAATACAAAGCTATAAACCAATAATGTTGCTATATTGCAACATATAATCGTGCCTTTACCATATTTATTCAAATATGGCAAAAGTAAATCAACGGCAATGATTAGTGCAATGCATTCTGTAAAAAAAATAGTTCTTGTTTCTGTCGTATTACTACCAAAAACAGGAATAAAAGAAAATATCCATGTTAAATATAAGTATTTATATTTACATAAATGGTCTTTCCAAATATTCTTTTTATAGCAAAATGTAAATACAGCAAGTATAATCATCAAAATCGATATTCTTAACTGCATCAGGCATATTGTACCCATGAATAATTTTTGGGTGATGAATTGTATAAATCCTGTGTATTCTGGGTTGCCTATTCTTTGCATTGTTCCTGGTGAGAATATGCAAAAGGCAGTACCTAAAATATACCAAAGTGTACAATATAATATGGGTGATTTGACGATATTCTTATAGTTATAGATACAATATATAGCCAAAGAAAGAGATATTGGTACCGTAATTCCTTCATGCAGCCATCCTGCAAGAAAAGATAATGGAGAAAAAGCTAATATCTTTTTAGAAATAGTCTGATTCTTATATTTTTTTAGAAGTGTTATGAATAGTAAGGTAACTGTTCCAACCCAAAGATAATTGATAACACCTACAAACATTAGAAATTCGTTGTGAAAACCTGGTATTATCAGAAATACCATCGAAGTAATAAGGGTATAAGTTAATAGCTTATTCTTATTGTTTATAAAGTTTGCCATCAGGAAAATAAAGTACCCTGACATGATGGCACTGATGATATTGCATAGTTCTTTTCCTAATATTCCATCAAATAACTGGATGAAAAAGTGAATAATACTTCTGCCATTCAATACATGATAGTGTATATATTGAGATTCGATTACATCTTTGATGGTTTTTATAGGGGTTGTGAATGAATCATTGTCATAAGGCCATATAAACTTATAGACAAGGTCATCATTCAGGCAAAAAGGTGTCAAGTAGCTTAATATATAGTAAGCCACCATGATAATCAATAGATATATAATATTTATTTTTTTTATATTCATGATCATTATTTTTTCTTAATATATCTCAGATACCTTCTTTTTTTCTGATAAGATATATGGGCCTATGTTTAGTTTCTAAGAATATTCTGCCCAAATACTCTCCGATAATTCCGAGTGATAATAATTGTACTCCTCCTAAGAATAGGATGACAATAATGAGAGTAGGAAATCCATGTACAGGTTCTCCTAAAATGATAGTTTTTATGAATATATAGCACATATATAGGAAAGCAGAGAACGAAACGATGATTCCTAATAATGTGGATATTCTTAAAGGAGCAGTGGAATAAGACGTAATTCCCTCTATTGCTAAATTGATGAGTTTATGATAATTGAAAGAGGAAGTTCCTTGTGTTCTATCTCCTTGTGTAAATTCTATTTCTTTTTTGTTGAATCCAATCCAACAATATAAGCCCTTTGTATATCTTTGAGTTTCACGAAGTTCTATCATTGCATTGATACACTTTCTGTCCAGAAGCCGGAAATCTCCTACATTGGGTAATATATCTACGTTTGCTATTTTCTGCAGAATATTATAATAGGAGAGAGAAAGTTTTTTTCTCAACCAACTTTCTTTGCCTCTACATTTTCTTTTGGCATATACGTCATCATACCCTTCTTCCCAAAGTTTCAGCATCTCTGGAATTACCTCTATAGGGTGTTGTAGATCAGCATCCATGATGACACAGCAATCTCCCTGTACGTGGTCAAATCCTGCAAGCATTGCATTCTCCTTACCGAAATTTCGAGAAAGACTAATATAGCAGAATCGCTGGTCTTTCTTACGTATTTCTTCTATTATTTGGAGCGAATTATCTTTACTTCCATCATCGATGAGGAGAATTTGCCATTGGTATAATGAATGGTTGTTGATGAAAGCTGATAAATGCTCATATAGCAACGAGAGATTACCGGCTTCATTATAGCATGGAATGAGGATAGAGATCAATTTCATCTTATCACTTTTACATATTTCTTGTTTATAATCCATATACAGTCGAATTTATTTGTCTTTTTGATAGTGTAAGCTAAATTTATAGCTTCTTGACCTGCTGTTGGTGTACAATCCAGTGTCGTGTCTTGTATTTCCTTAGGCCATTTATAACCTGTAATTGCCCAAACAGAACGCCCCCATCCGATAGCTTCATTTATAGGTACGCAAAATGAAGAGAATTTAGGATTATCGTCTTTTACCATAATGCAGTACACCTTGTTGGCTGGCTTTCCTGTTTTTTCTACTATTGAAATAGCTATATCTCTGCCAGGAAGAGAGGTTTGCCAGGCTTTATACCAGTGGTGAACGTCTGTTATGATAGCTGCAATAACGTATAATATAAATAGAAATTGAAGTTTCTTCTCTGATTTCTGGTATTCATTTGCTAAAAAGCCGATGATCAATGTAGCAATTCCCAATGAACAATATGTATTCATAATACTCATGCTGATAAGCAGGTGTGGTGATGCTACGATAAACATCGTTAAAATAAGCAGCAGAAGTTCTTTTCTTTTCCAAATTTTTTGATTCCACCAGATGTTTATCATGAAAATACAAGATAATATAGTGGTAGATAATCCTAATATCAGATTCCTGCTTGGTTTATGAACAATCGCTATGTAATCAGCAGCAAACCATGTATAGCTAATCCAGCTTGTAAATCCTTTAATTCTACTATGCAGGCTTATTATATCTTCTTCGTAACTTCCATTTTTAACGTATGTTGAAGGTATGGTAAGACGAACGATTCCATATAGAATTGCCCAAGAAAAACCAATGATAAAATCCTGCTTGAAAGTTTTCTTGTCTATTTTGTTGAATGCAAATGCTATTATTGGTGGAATGATAGACCATGCTAATCCATTATCTTTTGCAAATGTAGCTAATGTTACACAACCAAGCCAATATATATATCTTTTTTTTCCGATTAGTACCAAGTATAAATATACAGATAAGATTCCCCAGAGATGAGAATAACTTTGGTTGAGTGCATCGCAACTAAGAATCGTACCCAAAACACATGGTGATAGATAAAAGAATGTTGTAGCAATATTTCTTGCAACTTTCTTGAAATCTAATACTTTTGTTAATTTGTAAATAACGAACGTACTACAAATATGAGCTATGAAAATCATGACATGATTTAATGCAGGATATAGCTGATAATCAATAGCATTGATATATCCCCAAATAGCATCGCCTGGGCGCCAGGTCATGCCAAATGGTAATATATATAAAAGATAATCGGGATCGTAATTGGGGAGAGATAAAGTTGTCCAATCATCAAATGTAGGCAATATTTGTAATATTGCCCATAAGATGAATGGAATACTGATAATAATACTGACTATATATAAATTCCTATTTGATATCATTTGATTATAGCTATTTTACAAACAGTTCCCTTTTCTCCATTTTCGGTAGTTGTAGCAACCATATAGATACCACTTGCTACTTTTTTACCTTTTAGATCTCTTCCGTCCCATTTGTAGATACCAGATGAACATTTTCCTTGATGTACCAAAGAACCATTAGATGTTAAAATCATGACCGTTGCATTGACAGCAAGACCTGTTATGGTGATGTCTCCTGTATAATCTGGTTTTACAGGATTTGGATATGCCCATACATTATCTTTGGTCATTTCGTCATTTATGGAGTTGATATCGCTTTCATAGGAACAGAGTCCTTTGTCTGTTCCAAAGAAAACTTCTCCTGTATTGTCGTCAATGGCTATTGCTTCAATATGATCTGATAATAATTTACTGTTGGATGTAGTAAAATGCTCTAATTGTTCTATATTGTTGGCACTAATAAGATAAACTCCATTTCCATTGGTGCCAAACCATTTTCTGTTGGCTTTATCTATAGCGATACAGTTAATATCCACATTATTGAGAAGATAGTCTGCATAGTTCGTACCATCATTTCGAGGCACTTTCACTTGATTAAATACAGTTTGGTCTGCTGTAATTTGGTTTGCTTCTAATAATAATGGACCTACATTTGTACCAACCCAGAGATCTCCTTTATTGTCTTCAACAACTGTTCTAACAGAACCTACGGAAATATTAGAACCATCCTGGTTGGAGAAAGAAGTATATCCTTTTATTGCATCAGAAGATATTTGATAGCAATAGAGTGAAGGGATTGTCCAATGGTTATTGACAAACCATAAGAGTCCTCTACTGTCTATCATCATATTCTGCAGAGATCCAAGACTTTTATTTTTTAAACCTTTATCATCTAATTTCATCAATTCAGGTTTGGAATGGGAACTCCATTCTTTATTCGTGTTATACTCAATTAGAGATTGAGTAGGAGCTTGGCTATTAAGAATCCATAAATTACCATTACTGTCAAACTTTACTCCTTGTGTAAGTTGGTACTCCTTATTTTTTCCATTATATGGTTGTATGAGTGAATTATCAGTATCGTAATATGCCTTGAATTTTTCGTCGTAAAACTCATACAAACCATTTCTGCCACCTGCAAAAATGTGTTTGTTATCTAAAGGATCAAAATCCAGGCAAACTATATCTTTATAACCAACACCTGTTTTTTCTGAAATATTCTCGTCTTGAAATATATGCCAATCACCTTCTTTTAGAAGTTGAATACAAGCATTTCTTAGTCCACCAACAGTACCTCCACATGTATAAAGTTGTCCATTGGCAAATTTCATGAAACCAAAGTAATTATATTTAGGTCCTCCAGGATTTAGAGTACTAACCAATTGTTTGAGTTCACTTTTATCTGTTTGAGTTTTTGCAATATAATCACCTACTCTTGTCCAACTATTCTTATCAAGCAAATTGGATGATAAGAAAGCTTTATATTTACCGTTTGTCTGGCTATAAGCATAGATATAATTGCCTTCTATTTCACACCAGTCAACTTTAAAACCAAGATTGTATGTATCACTAATTTCGCAATTGGCTATATTAATCTTTATGATACCAAATCCATTGCTTAAATAGGCATAGTTGCCAATTATATAAATATCATTAACAGATTTATCTTCTGTTATTGATGCATTATAATAATCAGATAGATTAGTACACTCGTAGTTTTCAACATTCATCAGGTCGATGTTGCTGTTGGTGTAAATAATCAGCAGTTTTTTTGCTGTTTTGCAATAGGCAATATGTTGGATTTCGCTATCATTTAGATAATCAACTTTACTAAATGTTTGAATACTTTGATCATCTTTATTATATACATAGAGATCATTGGAAGCCTGTATGAAAATGAGGTTTCCTACTTGTTCTATCTCTTGTACATCGTGGTAAGCCATATAGGCTTTCCAATCGCCGATAGCTGCTTCTGCTCTCCATGTTGATAGGTGAAACAAAAGGGTAAATAATATGAAAAATATCTTTTTACTCATAGGACTACGTAATTTTATATACCAAGCATTGTATTTAATGTTAGGTATCTAAATGAATATAATACATTAACTTATATATATTAAACCAAAAAATGCTGGGTTTATTGCCTGTAAGCTTAGCTTTTATTGGTAAACTTAATAATGGAAACAGTTTTTGGCATAAAGTTTTGAGATGAAATTGCTCTATTTTTTTAGCATAGGTGATAATTTTAGAATATCCTTCTAACTCTTTTCTGAATTGATAAAGCGTATGAAGACTTTCTTCAGTTTTTTTGATGAAAGCCCAATTTCCTATGAAGTTCTGATAACCTAATGCATTGTCAATATGTAGGATGGTGATGTTGTTCTCCTTTAATGTCTTTCCCCATAAAACATCTTCATATCCGTACTGATGAAAACGCTCATCTAACGGATATCTTAGCATAATACTGCGTTTTACGATAAAATTGGAAGTATGGAAGTCACCATAAGGATTTTTCTGACGTTGTCTGTAATCGCCATTCTGGGTTCCTTTACATTCAAATATATAGCGTAGATTATATCTTAAGTTTTCCTGGTTTCTTTTAACCTGATAACCGCCATAAATAACGTCACACTCTTTAGAATACTGGTAGTTAGCTAAATATTGTTTATTGATAACATTCATATTGCTATCAATAAACAGTAACCATTCATATTTGGCTTCTTTTGCTAAAAAATTACGGATAGCTGATCTGCCTACGTTTTTCTCTCTTTCGATATAACTACAATGTGGCAACTTGTTGATATTGCAGTTGTTTTCTACAGTTGTTTTATCTGTAGAACCATCATCAGCGACCAATATTTCATACTCAAAATATGGTAATAGGGATGCTTGAGTCTGCAAGTTTTTTACAAGTTCAAGACAAACCTTATTATAAGTGGGAATTAATATCGAGAGTTGGTTCATTTGCAGGCTATGTTTTTGAGTTTATTATATGTTGGGATGACTATGTATTTCTTACTTATCCATGACATTAAAATAGTGAAAGATAGGGATATCATGAACTGTATGCCACTATATGATATGTCTTCTCCGTATATTCTTAGGGTAATACTTTGTATGATGCGGAAACAGAGCATGTGCCAAAGATAGATTTCAAAACTATAATTTCCCAGCCAAAAAAGAATTTTGTTGTGAAGTAAATATGAAAGCCAACCTTTTCCGTTTTCAATGGATACAGTGTAAAAGACAAGTATTATAGAGGATAACCAGTAAAGAGCTGCACATCGAAAATTAGGATTACTATGGATGGCTAATTCATACATGGTTGCTATCATAAGTACGATGATAGTATCTGTTATAAAGGCTTGCCAACAGGATATACCTTTGGCGATTTTTTCGGATAGTTTTTGTCCTTTTGTTGATTGATAGAATTTATAAAGGCATATTCCGAGGCAGAAATCTATCAGTCTAAATGGTGGGTAAAAATAAATATATCCTGCAGAATAGTCCTTGGTTGTGCTAAAGCATAATAAGATGTACCCTATCATGTATATACTTAAGATGGGTAAAATGGTTCTCCATGAATTTCTGATAATAAAACGATATAAATATTTAAATATAAGATAAAAGAATATGATGTCTGAAAGAAACCATGTAGATCCATTTAAAACAGCCATGAATTCGCGAGATGGCACCCAGCATTGTAGCAAAAAGCAATGGAATATGGTTTGAATCCAAGTTCCTAAATATCCTAACCGCCAATCTAAGGGTATAAAAAAAGCTACTATCAGTAGATGTAGTGGATAGAGTTTGAATATGCGGGAAAGGAAGAACTGCTTGTTGCTTAGTTCTTCCTTTTCTAATTTCTCTCCCTTGCTCAATGACAATACGAAACCACTAATGACAAAGAATATTGCTACAGGGCATTCACCCAAGTAATCATGTAATCCTTGGGACATGGGAAGTGCCGAGTGTGAAATCACAATCATCAAGATGAGAATAAATCGTAAAGTGTTGAGTGTTCTAATCATAATTGAGTGCCATATTGAGTGTCATCTCTATTTCTATTTTTTCAGATACTCTGCCAATTTTGCCACGGCTCTTGCTCTATGGCTGATACCATTCTTGATTTCTTCGCCCAGTTCTGCAAAACTCTTGTCATAGCCTTCTGGTACGAAGATATATTAACTGCATTTCCATTGGCATCTAATAAGTCAATATTTCCATTGATATATGTGATTACCAACTTTTTTGTATTCTTATTCCAAGCAATATGGTTAATATCAAAGTCAGAAAGAGTGTTTGCTTTATCATATGTTGTAACTGAACCTTCTTTTATATGATAAGAGAAAAGTCCATTAGATGCTAAAGCAAAAACTTGATTTCCTGCTGGTTCGATTTCTGTTATACCATTATAGCTGGTGTATATTTCCCAACTTCCCTTATCTATGGCCGATAAGGGAAGTACCATGAATAGTATTGTAATTAATAATGTTATTGTCTTCATTGTCTGTTATTTTAAAGCCTAATACTATATTAACTGCAAATATAACTATTTATTGTGAGATATTGTATTTCTTTCCATTAATAATTTTGATCCCTTTATACGATGTATTTACCTTTACCCCTAGCATATTATAGGTTTGTGTGGTCTTTGTTTGTTTGAGATATTGAACTTTTTGAATTCCATTTATAGTAGGAAATTGGGTTGTATCAAGATATTTAAGGCGTTCGATAATCCAATTCTTGATGTATTCAATTTCTTTCTCGAAATTCAGAGGATAACCTCCTATATCTGAATCTTTTGACCATTTGCTCTCTTCTCTGCTTGCCGCACCGCTTTTTACCAACATATCATAATAGCTCTGATATTTGGAGATGAGATTTTCCTCGCTGAAATAAGTCTTTCTTAATTCGTGGTATCTGTCAGCAACTTTCTGGTTATAGTTATCCACATTTAGTGTGGAAAGCCTTGTATATAAGTTAAAAGCTTCTTTTATTCCTAGTTCTGTATCAGGTGAAACATAGTCAGGATGGAGTGGAGTAGAGCAATGCCAGTCTTGTCCTACGCTAGCATCTAAGTCCCAGATAGCAAGTGTTAACTTTTTGTCTTTTGCTACATCATAAATCCCCCAGTACATATTTTTTCCACAATTGTCAATAGGTTTTAGAGTTTCCAAAAACAATTGATAGTCGATAATTACAGGAATATCAAAATAATTAGCTACTTCTTTCTTGAAAGTCTCGTCATTGCTGTTTGCAACAAAGTCGATGGCTTCATAAAGTGGACTATAATCTGTTGGATTTACATCTTCGATATCTGGATATTTGGTTTCGAAAGCATGCCAGGTTTCCTGAGTATTATCATAGTCTTTTTCGATGTCCCAAAATGTAGATTTATCCCAAGAACTTACCTTCCAAAGTTGACCGTGAAATTCTTGGTTTTTGTCATCATATTTCTTGAGTTTCAACTCTTTTCTATCCATGGCTTCGGTTAGGGAATAGATGCCACGATGCTGCCCCTCAAAAAGTAGACACAGAAAGGTGGAAAACTGATGGAAAATGATTACCTTTGCAAGCAGATAGAGTTGTGCGCCCTGTAGAGAGGGCGTAGCCCGAACGTAAGGGCGCACAACTTGCCGAAGCATGGTTATCTTATCGTCAAGTATTCACCAGAAAGGAAACTTTTTATGGCAAAGCATTTAAATCCATTGGAAAAGGAGTTCTTGATTCGTAAGTTCAAGGGAAACTCCAAAGTTAAGCTCGGCGATTTCTGCAGGGCAAACAATGTCTCGGGAACTTCTTTTAAGAAATGGCTGAAGCAATATGAAGAAGCAGGCATAGAGGGGTTAGCTCGTGCTGATGCTGAGATTGGGAACATACTTCCTGAGGGCGTTGACAAAACCAAGGAGGGGTATAAGCGAGAAATCCTACGCTTGCGTATTGAGAATGAACGGCTCAAAAAAAA
>CDZB01032006.1_pt1 | contig 10487 bp, 8 predicted proteins | sample 554961 | NCBI WGS metagenome assembly CDZB01 (sample SAMEA3182106, study PRJEB8094) | gut metagenome | biome: human; feature: gut; material: Stool; isolation source: human stools | place: Canada | collected 2013-02-26
ATATATTTATATTATATAAATATATAATATACTATCTATACAGGAAGAAATATACGGGCAGAATAAAACTGAGTAATTGAGTAACTGAGTAATTGAGTACGATTTTAGAGGAGTACGGATAGATGCTTCATAATGACTTAAATATTTATTTAATAGTAGTTTAGGCTGAATCTCTATGTTTTTCAAACAACAACTCGATATTTCTCTCTTCTTTATCTTACGAGTTAGGATTATTAACACAGTTTCAAATTGAAAGCTGCTGAAAATCGGCCCTTATCACACCCTGAAATTTGGTGGTTCCAGAAAAAAGCCTTATCTTTGCACCGTCGTTCAGAGATAAGGAGACTTATCGGAAGAATGACAAAAAACTGAATGAGTAACCATTAAAATTGAATTATTAACCCTTTAAAAAACTGATTGACTATGGGACAAGGAACTAGTAAGTATCGTAAGATTATGCGTACCCCTCAGACGGGTGAGAACGCAGGTAAGAAGCTCTGGTATGCTACTGCCGTGAGCGACCGTGAGATGAGTTTCGAGGATTTCGTTACCCACATCTCCGAGCACAACTCTCCATACAGCCGAGGCACCATTCACGGTGTGCTGATGGATACCCTCGACTGCCTGAAGCATCTGATTCTGGACGGCAAGAGCGTTCGTTTCTCTGACCTCGGTTTGTTCTCCATCGGTATGACTTCGCGTGGCGAGGTGAGCAAGGAGAAGGTGACGGCGGCTAGCGTGCAGGGCGTGCATCTGATTGTAAGAAACACAAAGACCTGGAGCAACGCCGAGCTTAAGAAGCTCACCAAAATCGTGGCATACGATGACTATACCACCGGGGCTGAGGACGGCGGCGGAACTGAAAATACGCCGGGTGGAGGCAATACTAGCCAGGGCACTGGCGGCGAGACCAACAAGGATAACGGCGGAACATCGCAGGGTGGCGGTGGCACTAGCCAGGGCACTGGCGGCGGAACTGGCGGCGGAACTGACGGCGGCGGCGACAACGTAAGTTTGTAAACACAGCCCCTCCGGGGGCTATGTTTTGCCACTAAAAAGAAATTAATCACTAATCATTAATCACTAAAAAAAACTGCCTATGAAGAAAGAAACCTGGAAAACTGTATTTCAGATAGTACTATCTATCTTAACCGCTATCGCCGCCTCTCTGGGCGTGACGAGCTGCATGTCGTAGAACATCACAAATACTAAAAAAAGAGGATGCGTCATAGACTAATGACGCACCCTCTTTTTTTATATCTATTACTGCTCTCCTTTCGTTTTCTTATCCGCCACATACATTCCTATCAGGATGCAGGCGGCACCCGCCAGAAAATAGAGGGTAATCTGCTCGCCAAGCACCCATGAGGCGAAAATCATCGTCGTTATCGGGTTGAAATACACCCAGTTGGTAGCCTTTACCGTGCCCAGTTTTGAGATGCACCAGTTCCACGTGAGGAAGCAGATCATAGAGGCAAGGCAGCCCAGAAAGAGCAGATTGCCGAAGACCTGGGGACGGGTGAATACCTCGAGCGGAGGAAAACCCGGAATGAAGATATAATAAGGCAAGATGGTAAGAACACCATAGAAAAACACCTTGCGGGTGATGAATGCAGGACTGTAATCGCCCGTGGTTGACTTCATCAGCAGCGAATAAATCGCCCAGCACATACACGCCGTAAACGCCAATGCATCGCCCACCGGAGAAAGATGAAGCACAAACCTGCCGTTCAATACCACGATGATCATACCCACAAATGCCAGAAGAGAACCCAGCAGCTGGACGATATGAATGCGGTTGGAATCCTTATAGACCAAACGAACCAGCAGGGTGGCAAAGAGCGGACACGAACAGACAATGAGCGAGGTATTGGTGGTGGTGGTAAAGTTCATCGCCTCATTCTCGCTGCAGAAATAGAGCGAACCGCCCGTAATGCCCAGCAGCGCCATCTTAGCCTCATCCTGCCAGGAATCGGCAAAGAGACGGCGATGATTGAACGCCAGCATCAGCACGTAGGCGATGCTGAAACGCAGGGTGAAAATCTGAGCAGGAGAAAGCCCGTTCAGCATCAGCACCTTGGTGGAAACAAAGGTGGTTCCCCAGATTGCCACCGTCAGGAAGGCTACCAGATGGTAGAATATATTGTTATTTTTCGTTTGCATATCTTAATTTTTCCTTTAATGGTGCAAAAGTAAGATTTTTCTGTGGATAAACCAAGACTTCTGCATTTTTTTTGTAACTTTGCAGCATGATTTTCCATCCATTCCATCATACTTCAGAAAATGTTCCTGCAAGGATGAACAATCCTTTGGATTACGAACCGCATCCGCTCTGCATCCAGGCGTGCAGGGAAGTGCAGGAGATGCTTGCCAGACGAGAAGACTGGCAGGAAGAGATTGCGCGCGGCAAAATGTTTGGCGTGCTCATCGTAGAAAATGTAAAAACAGATACCGATGTCCCAAAATGGGGATACCCAGCTGCCGATAGCAAGGCTCCGAAATGGGGATACCTGGCTGCCTACAGCGGACAGATTGGCGGAAGAAGCGACTGGGAGGACTTCGTGCCTGCCGTATTCGACTATCTGCAGCCCGACGGCTACTTCAAGACCCACGAGGCGGAAATCTCACGTATCAACCAGAGCATCAGCCACCTGGAGAAGGATGAAAGGATGAAGGAAGCCAGAACCCTGATCCGGCAATTGCAGGAGGAGCGGAAGCGTACCATCGCCGCCTATCAGGAGAAGATGAAGGAAGCGAAGGCAAAGCGTGACAGCCGCAGAGAGGCTGGAAACCTATCAGAAGCGGAAGAGGCGGAGATGATCAGGGAAAGCCAGTTTATGAAGGCTGAACTGCGCCGACTGAAGAAATCGCTCTCGGAAAAGACAGCCCTGGAAACGGAATTTGAGGATTATCAGGAGAATATACTGAGGCTGAAGCAGCTGCGCAAGCAACTCTCTGATGCCCTGCAGCAATGGCTTTTCTCGCAGTTCAGAATGCTGAACCAGGAGGGAGAAAGCAAGGATCTGCTGGAGATTTTCAGAGATGAAGCCCTGAAGGAGTATCCGCAGGCGGCGATAGCTACGAGCAGGATTGCAGCCCTGAAGATGGTGCCGCCAGCCGGAAGCGGCGAGTGCTGCGAACCGAAACTGCTGCAATATGCCTACCAGCATGGTTACAAACCGCTGCAGATGGCAATGTTCTGGTGGGGAGAAAGCCCGAAGGAGGAAATCCGCCACCACCTGCAGTTCTATCCTGCCTGCAACGGCAAGTGCAAGCCGATACTGCATTGGATGCTGCCGCCATCGGTATTCGAAAGCCCTGCATCGGCAGAAAACGGCATCGGCGGACAGAAGGGACCATTCCCTAAGCAGGTAGAGATGCTCTATGAGCAAGTGGAAACGCTCTACGAAGACCGCGAGCTGACCGTGATCCACAAACCTGCAGGACTGCTCTCTGTACCGGGAAAGGACGCTGCCCAGCCATCGGTCTATGCGCTGATGCGAAGGAAATATCCCGAGGCTACCGGTCCGCTCATCGTTCACCGGCTGGACATGGCGACCAGCGGACTGATGATCATCGCCAAGACAGAATTTGCCTATCATCGCCTACAGAAGGAGTTTCTGAACCATCGGGTGCAGAAGAAATACATCGCCATCATTTCAGAAAAAGAGATTTCGGGAAAGGAAATTTCAGGAAAAGACATTCCGGGAAAGGACATTCCGGAAAAGGGAATCATCTCCCTTCCGCTGCTGCCCGATTATCTGAACCGCCCTCGCCAGATAGTGAATCACGAGCAGGGCAAGGAGGCCATTACGGAGTATGAAATTCTGGAGCGCATCGACGGCTCCCACCTCCGCATCGCCCTCTATCCCAAGACGGGCAGAACCCACCAGCTGCGCGTGCATTGTGCCCATCAGGAGGGTTTGAATGCTCCCATCCTGGGCGATCCGCTCTACGGCAACGAGAAGGCTGCCCGACTGCATCTACATGCCGAGGAGATTACCTTCGAACATCCCCTGACGGGTAAGAAAATAACGATAAAGAGAAAGGCTGATTTCTAAACGAAACCAGCCTTTTTTCTGCCTATTTTTATTCAAGTTTTTCAAGTTAAGCCCTTCAGACGAAGAACATGATGATGACCTGGGCGATGATGACTCGGATAAACATGCCGAGCGGATAAACCGTAGCATAGCTGATGCTAGGCGTATCGCCATCCAGGGTCTCGTTGGCGTAGGTAAGCGCCATCGGATTCGCCATGCTTCCACAGAGAATGCCGCAGATGCTGCCGAAATCGTACTTCTTGGTCTTCAGGATGATGAAGCCCACTATGATAACCGGAACCACCGTGATGAGGAAACCGATGCCTACCCACATCAAACCCTCGGGACGAACCACCGTCTCGAAGAACTGTCCACCAGCCGACAGACCCAGACAGCCCAGATACAGGGCAAGACCCAGCTCGCGGAGCATCAGTCCCGCACTACGCGTCATATAAGAGATGAACTGCACCCTAGGGCCCAGCGCACCAATCAGAATACCCATTACGATAGGACCACCGGCAATACCCAGACGTACGGGAGCCGTCATTCCCGGAATATTCAGCGGAATGGTTCCCACGGCGAGTCCCAGAATGATACCCAGGAAGATGGCGCCCAGGTTAGGCTCGTTGAGCGTCTTCACGGCATTGCCCAGAAACTGCTCCACATGGTCGATGCTCGTAGGGTCGCCCACCACCGTCAGGCGGTCGCCATACTGCAGACGGAGGTCGTCGGTAGCCAGCAGTCGGATATCACCACGCAGCACTCGGCTCACATTCACGCCATAGGTATTGCGCATCTGCAGGCTTCCCAGTCGCTTGCCGTTGAGTCCCGGACGGGTCATCACGATGATTCTGCTCTCCAGCTTGGCATCGATGGCGTTCCAGTCCACCTTATCATTATTCCACTCCTTATCCACCTTCTTTCCGAAGAGTATCTGCATGGCAGCTGCCTCATCCTTATTGGTAACCACGAGCACATTATCGTTGGTATGGAGCACGGTATCAGCCTCTGGAATGATGACCTGCTCGCCTCGCCATACACGGGAGATGATGAACTTGCGATGGGTCATCATCGAGATTTCGGCGATGGTACAGCCGTTGAGAGCCGGGTTTACGATGACGTACTGTCCGATGGATGTATGGTCATCCTCATCGGCACGTCGGATCTCCAGGTCCTCAGGCTTTACGAAGAGCTTTCGCAGGAACATCATCGCCAGGATGACGCCCACAACGCCCAGAGGATAGGTTACCGCACAGCCCAGAGCAGCTCCGCCGCTAGGCAATCCCAACTGCTGCAGCGCCTGCTGGGCAGCACCCAGAGCCGGCGTATTGGTGGTGGCACCGCAGAGAATGCCCACCATATCGGGCAGGCTCACGGGCAGCACCAGGCACAGGGCAAGCGAAAATACGGTGCCCACAGCGATGACTGCCAGGCTCCAGAGATTGAGCGAGATGCCCTCGTGGCGCATCGAACCGAAGAAGTTAGGACCCACATAGAGACCCAGCACATACACGAACATGGTGAGTCCGAAGCTCTCGGCAAACTCCAGCATGTTCTCGTCGATGGTGAGTCCGAGATGGCCCGCCACGATGCCCACAAAGAATACGAAAGCTATGCCGAGGGAGATTCCCTTGACATGAATCTTGCCCAGGGCAAGACCTAAGGTACAAATCAATGAAAGAATGACGATGCCCTGCACCGCTGAATGCACGTTGATTAAATGATCAAACCACATAATAAATATAAGTTTCTATCTTTTCTCGAGATAATGTTCAATTTTCTAAATTCGGCTGCAAAGGTACATTAAATAAAGAACATCACAAAAGAAAATCGCCCTTTTCTTCTAAATATTTACAACAAAAGCTGAATTTAAAGCAAAAAACCAAATCTAACTCAAAGTTTTTTTGTACCTTTGCACCCGTTTAAAATAGAAATAGATGAAAGATATTTGTTGTATAGGGCATGTAACCAAAGACAAGATAGTTACCCCAAACAGAACTGTTTACATGGCTGGCGGCACATCGTTCTACTTCGCCTATGCCATCAACCAATTGCCTAAGGATGTGAGCTTTTCGCTCATCACGGCAATGGATCCAACAGAAACAGAGCCTGTAGAAAAGATGCGCCAGGCGGGCATAGAAGTAACCCTCAATCCTTCGCGCAATACCGTCTTCTTCGAGAATATCTACGGAGAAAACCAGAACGAGCGCAAGCAGCGTGTGCTTGCCAAGGCTGATCCATTCACCATCAGACAGCTGGAGCACGTGGAGGCGAAGGTCTATCACCTGGGAAGCCTGCTGAGCGATGATTTCTCGCCCGAGGTAGTGGAATTCCTCTCGCGCAGCGGAAGGGTTTCCATCGACGTGCAGGGCTATCTGCGCGAGGTGAGAGACGAGAAGGTTTATCCCATCGACTGGAAGGAGAAGCTGGAAGTGCTGAAGAACACCTACTATCTGAAGGTGAACGAGACGGAGATGGAGACCATCACGGGGCTGAAGGAGCCACGCGAGGCTGCGAAGCTGATACATTCGTGGGGAGTTACCGAGGTAATCATCACGCTGGGCAGCGAGGGTTCTCTGATTTATGTAGATGACACCTTCTACGAGATTCCCGCCTATCCTCCTCACGAGGTGGTGGATGCTACCGGATGCGGCGACACCTATTCTGCCGGTTATCTCTACAAGCGACTGCAGGGTGCCACTCCTACCGAGGCTGGCAAGTTTGCAGCAGCCATGTGCACCATCAAGCTGGAGCACAATGGTCCGTTCAACCGCACTATCCAGGACGTAGAACGCATCATGAAATAAAAGATGATCTTCGCATCATCTGATCAGATTTTAGATAATTTATCCTATTATCTTCTTATTTTTGCCTGAATTGGTGTAACTTTGCATCCTATATGGAACAGATTTCACCAATTCAGGCATTATTGCAACAACGCACCCTGCTCCAGCTGGAGTATTACACCGAGAAGGAAGCCTTCCGCAAGCTCACCGAACAGATGGGAATGCAGCGCAAGGTGAAACGAGGTGATGCCTGGTTCCCGCTCCGTGTGGGAAAAAGCTTTTATAATTCGCTGAATCAAACAGCCATTGAGGTCTTCCGTACCTCTGATCAGGATATCGAGCACAATTTTGAGTTCGGTCGCCCCGTCATGTTCTTTATGGTCAAGAAGATGGACAAGAATGAGAGCCAGGGCAGAAAAGTTCAAAGTATCAAATATTTTTCCTTTACCGGAACCGTGAGCTATGTGGATGGCGACAGAATGGTGATTACCGTGCCCGACTCTGCCCCATTGCTCGACTTGCAGCAATCTGCGGAGCCTATCGGCGTACAGCTATCCTTTGACGAAACCAGCTACAAGCTGATGTTCGAGGCCTTGGACCGTGTGATGAAGGCGAAGAACAACCGCCTGGCTTATCTCCGCGATTTATTCTATTCGCATCAGAAGGCAGGCAGATTCTCCTTCGAACCGATGAAGTTCCCCTGGCTCAATCCTACCCAGGAAAGAGCTGTGAACGAGGTGCTCTGGGCGAAGGATGTGGCTATCGTTCACGGACCTCCGGGAACCGGAAAGACCACAACCCTGGTGGAAGCCATCAACGAAACCCTGATGCGAGAGAGTCAGGTGCTGGTGTGTGCACAGAGCAATATGGCGGTGGACTGGATTTCTGAAAAACTGGTGGATAGAGGCATCAACGTGCTCCGTATCGGAAACCCTACCCGCGTGAACGACAAGATGCTGGGCTTCACCTACGAGCGCCGTTTCGAGAGTCATCCCGACTATCCGCAGCTCTGGGCTATCCGCAAGGCAATCAGAGAATTAAGGAAAAACAGGAAGAAAGGCAGCGAGAACTATCATCAGAAGATGGATAGGCTGAAGAGCCGTGCCGCCGAGATAGAAATCCGCATCAATTCTGAACTCTTTGGCGAGGCGCGTGTCATCGCCTGCACCCTGGTGGGTTCCGCCCACCGGTTGCTGGAAGGCATGAAGTTCGGCACCCTGTTTATCGACGAGGCAGCCCAGGCACTGGAAGCTGCCTGCTGGATTCCGATGAAAAGAGCCAGCCGGGTGATTCTGGCAGGCGACCATTGTCAGCTGCCGCCTACCGTAAAGAGTATTGCGGCATTGAGAGCTGGACTGGGCAAGACGCTGATGGAGCGCATCGCCGAAAACAAGCCCGAGGTAGTAACCCTGCTGAAGATTCAGTACCGTATGAACGACGAAATCATGCGATTCTCCAGCGACTGGTTCTACGGGGGCAAGGTGGAGAGTGCGCCACAGATCAAATACCGCAGCGTATTGGATTACGACCATCCGATAACGTGGATTGATACTTCGAACGAGGAGAATCAGATAACGATAGAAGGAGAAGATGCTCCTGAGGATTCTGCATCCACATCATCTGCTGTATCTGCATCCACATCATCTTCTGCATCTGCATCCAATCAGAATTCTGATTTGAACTTCAAGGAGCAGTTTGTGGGCGAGAGTTTCGGGCGTATCAACAAGGCGGAAGCCGAGCTTACCCTGCTTACCCTGGCGGAATACTTCACCAAGATAGGCAAGCAGCGGGTATTGAGCGAGAGCATCGACGTAGGCATCATTTCGCCTTACCGTGCCCAGGTGCAGTATCTGAAGAAGCTCATCAAGAAGTATGAGTTCTTCAAGCCTTACCGCCGCCTCATCAGCGTCAACACGGTGGATGGTTTCCAGGGGCAGGAAAGAGACGTGATTCTCATCTCCCTGGTACGTTCCAACGATGAAGGCCAGATAGGTTTCCTGAAAGACCTTCGCCGCATGAACGTGGCGATGACGAGAGCCCGCATGAAGCTCATCATCCTGGGCAACAAGGACACGATGACGAAGCATCCTTTCTACAAGAAACTGTGGGAGTATGTGGAAGCTATCAACAATAACGGATAAAATAAAGAATAAAATAAAGACTATTTTATGCTACAACGAGACTACATACAGCGATTGATTCGCGAGTTTATGGCGGCACTCGAAAGAATGCTCGAAAAGAAAGAGGTGGAGGTGAGACGTGAGAAGATTAAGGAACTCTACGACCAATACGTGGGACCTTATGCCTTCTACAGCATCGCCACCATCGAGGATGTGATGAAGGCGATGGCAGGAATCGACGACGAGGAGAAGCGACTCTCCAAGATGGATATGCTTGCCGAACTCTACTATCACGAGGCGGATACCGTGGGGCAGCCCGCAAGAGATGAACTCCTGAACAAGGCGTTCATGCTCTTCGATTATGTGGAAACCCACGGGGATACGTTTTCCATTGAGCGCCGCAATAAAATGGCACAAATCAAACAGAAAGTGGGAGATGTGTCATAAGTCTAGATAATGGAAGCCGAGGACGGGCTGAAAGCCCAAAAGCTCCTAGCCCAGGGCATCGCCCTGGGTATGATGGCAATCAGCATGACGCCCTGTAAGGGCAAAAGCCTTATATTTTGCCTGGAGTTTTAAAGCTTTTGCCCTTACAGGGCGATAGGTTTGCGTCCGTAATTACCCAGGGCGATGCCCTGGGCTAGGGGCTTCTGCCCTTTCAGGGCGTGTGGGGTTTACATGCGAAACTTGAATCATTTATTTAAAAATTTGCATTAAAAAATATTCTGCTAAGGGTTAGGAAAATGAAAAATCGATTGTAATATAGGCAAAAGAAAAGAAATAAAGTAATGCAAATAAACAAAGAAACGATAGAACAGCTCTTCCGGCAGCATTATCCGAGGATGTACCAATTGGCCAGGATACTTCTGAAGGATGATGCAGCCAGCAAGGATGTGGTGAGCGAAGTCTTTGCCGATGTGCTCGACGGAAAGACCCAACTAGGTCTTGATAACGAGACAATAGCCAGCGAACCGCCCCTGCCTTCCGCCAACGCCGGGAGCTACCTTCTGGTGTGTGTGCGCCATAAATGCCTCAACCTGTTGAGCCGACAGAAGATGAAAGACCGGGTTCATCACCTCCTGAAAGCCGATACTTCGCCTTCGATAGCTCCCCTAGAAGCGACGATTGCCGAAATAGACAGGGAGACCGAAAAGTACGAGGCAATTTTGGCTTATATGGATACTGAACTCACGCCACAAACCCGCAAGGTACTCGATCTCCGTTTTCGGCAGAAACTGAAATATCGGGAGATTGCTACGGAATTGGGCATCAGCGAAGTGGCAGTTTATAAGCATCTGGCGCAAGGCATCAGAAAATTAAAGCAAAAGTTTAACCCTTAGCAGATTTATTATGGACAAGTTTGAAAAAATACTGGATATCATCGACCATCAGGAGAAGTATTCTGATGAGGAGATTCGTGAAATATTGCAGGATGAGGAATGCCGAAAACTCTATCAGACGATGATGGAAGTGGATTCTGCACTTGAAAGCCCCTCTCCTATTATTAATGTAGATGAGGAATGGGAGAAATTCAGCCAGGA
>CDZB01042421.1_pt1 | contig 10474 bp, 21 predicted proteins | sample 554961 | NCBI WGS metagenome assembly CDZB01 (sample SAMEA3182106, study PRJEB8094) | gut metagenome | biome: human; feature: gut; material: Stool; isolation source: human stools | place: Canada | collected 2013-02-26
GCTGGCGAGGATGCTGGTCACTTGGATGCCGCTGGTTGCGAATCCCGCCTGTTCGTGAATGGTGATCGTGTCAGTCATCGTCACCATCTCCCGTTTTTACTCGTTTGAATGGGAATGCTTCAGGCGGGAGTGTGGCGCAGACAGTCGGCCACTTCGCATACTGTCTATTGCCATTCCACATGTGATTAGCCGAGCAGTCATCCCATGTGCGCGCCGACCAGTCATCATCGATGTCCTTAAGCAGGAGCAGACCATCATTCGCGGTGACATAGAAGCCCCGCTCCTTCGGCTCTTCAGGCAGTGGCTTCTGTTCGGCTTGCTTGTCGAGTTCCGTGAGTTGGTTGAGCAGGTGGTTGGCTTTCTCTTCGTCGTGGTCCTTGCATGCCGTGATGAGGTCTTCGATGATTTTTTCTCGCTGTTGGAAGATGTTCATTTCTTGTCCTTCTTCTGGTTGAGTTCTTTGAGTGTTCGTCCGATTTCGCGGCGGAGGTTCATGAGGTCGGTTTTGTTGAGCATGTGTTCCTGGTATCCGTCTGCCATGTCGAATCTGAGTCCGATGAGGCAGCTGTGGTCGCTGCTGTGCGTGCCGTCCTCGATGATTCGCAGTTCGAATGATTGACTCATCGCATGTTCCCCAAGTCGTCGTTGAGGCTGTAGGCGAAGTTGTCGAGGGCGCTTTCAGGGATGTCCGCAAGGACTTCCTCGCCGTCCGCGTGGAGCTCGATGAGTTGGCCGCTCTTGTCTTCCTGGATGCGGATGGCGTAGCCGGTGGTGCCGATGAGTTCGATTCTTGGTTTCATGGTTTTCCTCGATTCCGGTGGCTTCGGCGGGTTAAGCAACTGGCTCATTTCGGTTTCCTTAGGCTTTGAATTGTTTGATGCTGTCAATCGGCTGGATGAGGAGCATGGTGAGGGTGGAGGCTTCGAGACCGAGTAGGTGGGCGGCTTTTTCGATTTCGTCGGTCGTGAGTGGTGTTTGGCCGCGGAGTCGCGTGTCCACTGTTTTCGGCGCGCATCCCCACGCTTTGGCGAGGTCTTCGCGTGTTTTGCGATGACGGGCCAGTTCGCCCGCGAGGTTACGACTGGCTGTTTCCGTCAGACCGGCCATTCATCCTCCTCGATTCCCTGCTTGGTGAGGCAGGCGCGCCAGTCGTGCCAGCCGGGGCCGCGCATGTGGCCGCACGGGTAGTGGTCGGGGGTCTTGGTCTTGGCTGTGGTCTTCATCTCTGTTTTCCTTTCGACAGTTCTTAATCTACGCAATTTCGTAGTTCACGTCTATGTATTTTCATAGTTCTTCACAATTCGCACACATTGGCTACGTAATTGGCTATAATGAGAGCCATGGGAATGAAAGCAAACGAAGTCACGCAGTTCGCAAAGCAGGTCATGCGCGAATGCGTCAGACTCCAGAAGAACAGCGGCATGACCATCAAGGAATTCGCCAAGGCCTGCGGCTTCGGCGAGGATTACTGGTACAAGCGCCAGAACTTCACAAGACCTCTCAACCTGAGCGACCTGGAACGCATCAGCGAGGTCACCGGCGTATCGGTCGGCGACATCGTGATGGATTCGCAGCGTCATGCGGTCGAAGCCGCCGAAAGGAAGGCGCGGGCAGGCGGCTACGGTCTTGCCGCCTATAACGCTCAGGGCAAGCAGGAGGCGATCAATGGAGAGGCTGGGCCGGATTACGACGAGCCTGCCTGACCTGCCGATCGACCGGCGCATGACCTACGGTGCCATGCGCCGCGCCATTGTCGGACTTCCGGTCACCGTGTCCAGCGCCATCCTGCCGGACGGACTATGGGGCTGTTACGACGCCGAGAATCATGTCATCTTGATTGACCGCAGGCTCACTTACGCGGCGAAACGGTGCACGCTCGTTCACGAGCTCTTGCATTGGCGGCATGGCGACACCGGCTGTTCGAACAATAGTTCGAAACTGGAACGTCGGGCGAGACGGCAGACCGCACGCCTGCTCATCGACCCGGCAGAACTAGCATTGGCGGAACGCATGTACGACGATGACCTATGGTCGATAGCCGATGAACTGAACGTGACCACGCAGGTGCTCACGGACTACCGAGCCATGCTCAACACGTCTAGAATCAAAGAAAGGTTTTTCATCAATGCGTAAGAAAATCATTGCCATCACAGCGGCGACGCTTCTCCTGGCGACGGCCTGTGGCTGCGGAAGCCAGCAGGAGCCGGATCCCACGCCAGCCAAGACGCCGGACGTCAGCGCACAGCAGGAGAAGCCACAACCACAGGCAGCCGAGAAGACGGCGCAGAGCTTTGTGGACGAGTTCAACGCGAACTCATCAACGCAGATAACCGACGTCGAGAAATTCACGCCGAGCGATTCGACCGGCCCATATTACCGGACGGAGTATCGCACCGGCGCTTTCTCCACCGCAGACGCTCTCCACGGAAGACTCGGCCAATCGTCAGTGGACGTGCTGGTCTACGGGGCAGTGCTCGGATACGGGAAAAACGATATGATCCGCGTCTACGTCGATGGGCCACATGATGAGATCGACAGCGTATTCCCCATCATGGCGAAGATTCTTGACCCGTCGCTCTCCGATCAGGACATCCAAAGTCAGATGGCGAAGGAGTATCCGTCCAACGATCTTATTTACGCCGAGACGCATAAGTTAATCGAGGGCTCTTATGTCGATGGCGATCATGCGTTTCTCGATGCAAAAATCAGCTAGGCGCTCTTGAAAAGAATGTACAGATGATTCCGTGCCAACATGATGAACTCGACATAACGACACAAGCCCTCGGAGACTTCCGGCAAGTCATGGCCGAGCGTGTCAGCATCGTCTGAAGCATAGAATCAGAGGAAAGCAAAGGAGAATGATCATGGCGAAGAGACCACAGCCCGCGCCGGGCGCGATCTACGAGTGCGAAAGGCTTGACGACCCGCTGTTTATGGGCATCCGCCTGTATGCGAATCGGCTGGAATTGGATGTCTGCACGACGTACCTGCACCGGTACAAGAAGACCGAAGCATACCAGGTAAGCGACCTGCAGGGCGTGGTGTTGAAGAAGCGCACGGTCACATGGAAATACAGTGCGTTGCGATCACTGCCACTGAAATTCAAAAAAGCCGAGGACGCGCAGGAATTCTACAATGCCGTGAACAGCCTCTAAAAGCATTAAGCCCCACAATTCGTGGGGCTTTTATGTTGTCTTATAAGTCTTTATAAGACTTATATCTGCTTCAGGCGCTCGAATACCTGTGCCGTCTGTGCGGCATCGTCGGCGGCTCTATGACGCTCCGTCTTGGCGATGCCGAAATAGCGGATGAGGTCGAGCAGTCTATGGTGGTCAAGCTGCGGCAGCAATGCCTGGGATAATTCCATCGTGTCGTAGAAGCTCACGTCCGGCATTCCGGCGCCGACCCTCTGCGCCTCCCTAGCGGTCACCGGAATGTCGAAGCGTCGGATATTGTGGCCTATCCAAGTGTCACGCCCACAGAAAGCGTAGAACTTGGGTAGCGCTTTGTCGATGGTGGGTTTGCCTTTGACGTCCCGGTCGGTGATGCCGGTGATCTGCGTGACCTTGGCTGGGATCGGAATCTGCGGGTTGACGAGCTGGCTGTATGTCGCGACCTTGCGTCCGTGCCTGATTCTCACGGCTCCCAGCTCGATGATTCGAGCGTCACGACCTAGGCCGGTGGTCTCAATATCCACAGCCACGTAATCGTCCTCCACGCCACTATTCGCGTTGACGTGGGTGATTGGTGCCGTTTCCGCTGTTGGAGCGTCTGAGGCGGCTTCCGACGATGATTCAGGCATATTGGCCGCTTGATGCTTATGGCGTGGCTCAGGCTTGAGGAAGAGATGCATGAAAAGCCATGCGAGGAATGCGAGGAGCAGAACCGTCATGATGCTTGTGGCCAGATCGTACTTCGGCGTGGTGATGGTGTCGTATATGCCGTAGATGCCGGAGATTGCGCACAGCACGGATAGCACGAGGTAAATCAGTTTCTTCATTTTTCCCCTTCTTTCTCCTTGCTTCAAGCTACCGCAGATGTGGATTGGACGTGCCGATTCTTTCTTCCTTCGGCGCATTGGCGCTCTTGTAAAAAATATATAAACACATGTATTACATGTATATAGTATATTTAAATACCCCTATGAGTTTTAAAAGAATATATCTCTGTGAGTGTGTTTAATACACCTCATGTGGTATAGTATTTCACACAAGGAAAAGCCCTTGGCGTGAGGTTTGAAGAGCACGCCAAGGGCAGGAAACGGACTAGCGTCTCCACGTAAGATTTTACCTCTAGGCGTGGAGAGGAAAGCGATGGAAAAGATGGGATACCGCAACGCTGGAGCAGTCTACGAGCTCAGCCGCGCAGGAAAACTGCTCAAGCCGCGAGGCGGCAAGATCACGGTGCACACGATGGCGGAACTCATGCTCATCGACATGGCGCTCTCAAGCTATGACTGGGACAGAGAACACCAAGAGCCAATCCGCGACGCGAAGGCCAAGGGCTATCCATGCCGCTACTACGCGAAGGGCTGGAAGACGCTTGCCGAAGACCACGGAATGATGGCACTCTCCCCCGAGCAAGTCATCGGCAAGTCTGAAGAAGAGGTGGAAGCCGCGATGAAAGCGCGTGAAGGCACCGCCAAAGCACGAATCGTCCAAGCATGGAAATTCCTCCGCGACCAAGGACTCATCAAGTGTCTACAGCCCGCCACCCTCGGAAAGAACGCCGGATACTTGCTGCTGCTTGGCGACGACGAGGAGAATCGTGCGGTGGAACGGTGGGCGCGCCAATGCCTCAACCTGCCGATGGTCTGGTGATTCCGTGCCCACATTTTGCCCACGTTTTATAGAGAAATGGCGTGATTTGGAGTGACTTGGAGTGAATTAGGAAAGTCTGAAAACCGTTGGAAATAAAAGGAAAACCGCCATCTCTGGCGGTTTCCAAAAGTGCCTCCAGCGGGACTCGAACCCACAATCATAAACCACTACAAGGCCACCGATTCCAACGAATCAACAGCACTCGAAACCGACTGTGCCCACATTTTGCCCACATCCTGCGAAAACAGCAGACCGCCCATGCGCTCCGACAGGTCGTCCAGATCATCGTCGAACAGGTCGGCGTACACATCCAACGTCATCGCGGCCGACTTGTGGCCGAGCTGCCGCTGCACGGTCTTGACGTTCGCGCCGGACTGCACCATGAGGCTCGCTGCGGTATGCCGCAGGTCATGGATCGTCATATGCCCGCGCTCGATGCCGGCCCTGCGCAGCGCGACCGCGAACCATCCGTCGCTCCTGGTCGGATTCCAACCGTTCGTCATGGGCTCGTCCAACGGCTTGCCTGGAGCCGTGAAAAGAAAATCCGACGGGCCACGTCCGTTGCATTGCCTGGCAAGCAATGGTCTGAGAATCTGCGGGAACATGACGGAGCGTCCCTCATGGGTTTTCGGATCCGTCTCCACCATTTCGCTGGACAGTCTGGTGATGCTGCGCCAGATATGGAGCCTGCATCGTTGCAGGTCAACGTCCTCCACGCGCAGGGCGACGAGTTCGCCCCAACGCATGCCGCACAGTCCGAGAGTGAGCACGATAGGCTCGCGCCAGCCACAATGCAACGCCACACGCGAGAGTTCGTCGGCTGTCAGATACACGTGGCGTCTGCGCTGTTTGCGCGGCAGCTCGATGCCGTCGCATGGATTGTCGTGGATGCACCGATCGGCCTTTGCCCTCTCCATGAGGCTGCGAAGCAGATTCTCGGCGCGAATCGTCACCGACGCACTGCGTCGTCCTGCCAGATCGGTGACCCACCGCTGCACTTCGTCGCGCGTGATTGACTGCATCTCCCTCATGCCCCACTGCGGCTCCACATGCACTCGCCAAGCGTCTTCCAGCGACTTGATGTAGCTTGGCTTCGCCTTGGTCTTCTTGGCGGCCAGCCACGGCTCCCAGAAGTCCTCCACGAGTCTTCTTCCGGCCTGTGGGTCGATGTAAGCTCCGACGCTTTTAGCTGTGGTCACATTGGCCGCTCCCCACGCATCGGCGTCCATCTTGCGTTTGAAGCCACGCCTTCCGGTGGACGACCCGTCGGGCTTGCGGTAGCGCACCTCGTATCTCTTGCCGGATTTCGTGGAATATTGGCGGATGGTGTAGGCCATGCTTGCCCCTTCGTTTGCGTGGCATCAAGTCTATCAATCCGTTGATTTTTTTCTCTGTTTTTTGCGTTTCGGCTTGCATTACTTTATTTACTGTGCTAATATAGTTTATATCAAGGAAAGGAGGTGAACATGACACCATCGGAGATAATCACCAGCATCTCGCTTCTCGTCGCGAGCCTCGCGGCCCTCATCAAAGCAGTGACCGGACTCATCAAAGAGATGAGACGGAAACCGAAGAAGAGGAAGTGAGCAAGGGTTCCGGCCAGACCTAGGGGCCGGAACCCCATCTCTCCGATTATGCCATGGAACATCATGAGAACGGAATCGATAGTCAGCGCGGTGTTCGCGCTCGGAACCGCCGCCAGCGCATGGTTCGGCTGGCCGTTCGCGCTCACCGCCGGATGCGCCATCGTCAGCGCCGTCTTCGCGCTCATCGCAGGAAGGAAGGACTGACATGACCATCGAATACCTGAGCGTCACCGACGTGGCCAAGCGCCTCGGCATCAGCACCGCCGCCGTCAGCGCCTACAAGCTCCCCCAGCCGGACGCCACCATCGGACGCACGCGCGGCTGGCTCCCCGACACCATCGACCAATGGAACGCGCAACGCCCCGGCCGCGGCGTCGGCGGAGGCAGGCCACGCAAACACAAGACCGAATAAACACGAAAACGCCCCTCCCCCAGCTTAAGAGCTGAGAGAGGGGCGATGTTGCATGTGGGTGCAAAATATTCCAACAGGAATTCAACCGCGCGATTCTTGCGCGAGGTTTTCGATGATCCGCCTTTCGGTTTCGGAGAGAGGCCAGACTGTCACGTCTTCTGCGGCCTTTAGTTCTGCGGCCTTTAGTTCTGCGGCCTTTAGTTCTGCGGCCTTAGCTTCGCTCAGGAGATAGCCGCCGCCGTAGATGGCCTTCTTCACGGCCTTCTGCGAGTCGAGAGCCCTCGTGAACGCAACGTCCGAAGCCTTGACGCGGAACTCGACCTGCTTGCCAATCTTCCCGAGCCTGCTCACGGTAAGCAGTTCACGCGGATACGAGTATTTCGGCGGATGCCTGCGTTGCTCTTTCCTGACGCGCTTCACGGTCTCGTCGATAGCGTTGGCCAAGTCCGGCGCGGTGCGGATCAGGTCATCACCGAAACTCGTCACGAACGACGTGTTGACCTGCGCGCCGTTCGCGTATTCGATGATCGAATCCGTGACGATCATGTGCGCCCCATTGCGCGACGTGCTGGAGAATATCGTGAGATACGGCGCGAACAGGAAGAACGGAATTTGCTCCGTCCGATAGAACGTGCAGATCTTCGACAGGATGCTGAACGGCGGATTATCCACAACCACCGCACCGCCCGAATAGTCGAACCGCTCGTAGTCCCCGCCCGGATAGAACGGGCGCACCACCTTATCAGGGTCTATACCGTATTCCCGGCAAGCCCAGTCTTTTATCGCCTCATACACTGCGGGGGGGGTATAGCAGTCATCCGTGGTCTTCTTCGGTTTGAATTTCTCCACGAACGCGCCGTAATCGTCAATCGTCTGCTGTCTGATGCCCATTTTGAAAGTCCTAAAAATAAAGCCCCTCCTCCAAATGGAGAAGGGGCAGATTTAAAAACAGGGTGCAAGAATTTCCACAAGCACCACAGTGCGTGAATTTTCTTCCACGCGAGGTTGAGTTTCCGGCGCGAGTTTGAGTCTCACGCTAGAAAATCAATCACGGCGCAGCGGATTGTAGGCGACGCCAAGACCGCTGGCGATGAAGCCGGCCACGGTCGAAATGTAGCCGCCGACAGCCGCATCACCAAAGGTCATGAAACCAAGGCCAACGCATGAGGCGATCAGCCCGAGCACGTACACGACGGTGCGCACCTGCTTAGAAAAGACCGGAGTGTATGCGTCCGGCGGCTGGTTGTCCTGACCGTCCTCGCGCTCGTTTGTCAGATTATTGACTGTGGTCTCCAAAGTCGTCGGAGCCGCATGTTGAGCCATATTAAACCCCCTTAGAATCGGTTTTGATTGAGTGCTGACTGCAAGGCGCGTGCGGTCGCGGGGCCGAAGCTCGCGTCCTGAGCCAGACCGTAATGACGCTGGATGGCCTTGATGGTGGCCGGACCGAGCAGTCCGTCCACTCCACAGCCCAGGCGGCGCTGCACGGCACGGATCAGATCACTGCCGCCAGCGCCGTAGCGGACCACGCTCGAATCGATTGCGGGGCGAGCATAGGTGCGCCCGTCGGGCACCTGCTGGCCGCTGATGATGCCATCCACCGCGGTGCCCATCACCTGCTGCCACTTGCGCACGGTGGCCGGACCAACATTGCCGTCCACTGCGATGGCACCGGAATTTGCGGCTGGAGCGGAAGACTGGGCGCCCTGGTATCTCAGATAGCAATTCCACGGATAGTTGTAGTAGGCGCGGATGTTGGTTTCGCGGCCAGTCTGGTCGCCCGCCCTGCCATACGCAGTGCCACGCTCCGAGATGCTTGCCTGTGCGAGCCTGCCGCCGCCAAGGTAGACGGCCACGTGGTGCACGTCGTTGAGCAGGATGTCACCCGGCTGCGGACTTCCGTTCGCCGGCAGGCGGGTCCAACCGCGACGGGTCAGATTGCCGCTCAGATTGCCGGTGTAGGTCGCATTTCCGGTATCAAATCCCGCCTCACGCAAGGCATGGATGACCAGGCTGGAGCAGTCGCAATTACCCCCCGAGGGATTGAAGTCCCAACGGTCCGCCTGCGAATAGCCCAAGTTGGCCACGGCACACCAGTAGCGCATTCGATTGATCAAAGCGCCGACGCTTGCCATGCTGCTAGTCCTCCAATCCTTCCACGGCCTTGGCCGCATCCTCCTCGGACACGACCTGAATGCTCTCGGGCGGCAGACTGTCGCCCTGCGGTGTCATTTCCGGCGTCATGGTCACTTCGTCCATGACGGCCTCCTTCCCGCCCCCAACGGGGCATTGAAAAAGGCCACCTCCGAAGAGATGGCCTTGTTTTTGGAAAAATCGATGTCAGCGCCTGTGCGCCGAATTGTTGAAGATCAGGATGAGCGCGAGCAGGATGAGATACGCGCCCAGCGCGACTGGTCCGCTCATTGCCTGTCCTCCAAGTATTTTTCGGCGGCAGCAACTATCCAGCATTGCGCGTCCAATTTCTCAAGCTTCGACAGCTCGTAGCTGACGGCCTCGCTGTGGTCGGTGTCCTTGTCGCCGTAAATCAGGCTGATGATCGTGTTTTTTATCGTGTCACGGCACAACTCGTCCATCCGCTCGTCGAATTTCTCGGTGCGTTCGCCAAGCTGTCGGGTCTTGGCGAAATGCTGGGAAAGTGGACTGTCGTACGGCAACCGTTCCGGCCGCACGTGCGAGTACAGGCCGGTCGCCAGCGCATCCAACGCGCCCGGCCAGACTTTCAGGCCGAGCGTGATGAGCGCGCACGCGCCACCCACACCACCGAAACCGGCTAGAAAATTTTGCAGCACATTACTTCCTCCAATCGGAAAATGGAAAAGAGATTAATCCAGTCGATTTCGACGGGATTTGGAAATGTCAGGCACGCGGCATCGTGTCACCGTCGAACCAGTCAAGGCCGTACTGCCGCAAGCGTTCCCAATCGTCCTGCGAATACAAGCCGATCCGGTTGACCGTCGCTGAAACGCTATTGCCGCCGCTGCAGTGCAGCGAGCAATTGCCACCGCCCTTGTAGACGCCAGCCAATGTCGTGGAACTTTTATATATCACCTGGCAGCTTTCCAGGTTGAAGGCGTCGCGTCTGTCCGTGTTGAAATCAACCGCAATCACACAGCCTTGTTTGATTCCCCCCAATACCGCAGCCCAGACGTCGGCATGGCCGGTGTAGACGTATTTGCCGTCGCTGTTTTGCTTGCAGTCACAATTCCAAGCGACGAGTGGCCGCAAGGCTTTTGGATTGGCATATAGGTTGGTGATGAGGCTCATGCCATCACCCCCATGAGGGTTAGGCGAGTGGCATACTGTCCCCGTCGAAAAAGTTGAGGCCGTCGAGCAAGACCTTGTTCGCCTGGTATTCGGCGAACGAGCATAAGAGAATGTTTGTCACGGTGACGGTCGGACTGCCTGACTTGACGTGATAACTCATTGATATCGGATAGGAATTGTTGACGATCATCTTGTAGCTGACACGTTGTCTTGCGTTGATGTCGCCATCCGCTCCGATTATCGAGATAGTGCCGCCTGTGACGTTCACCTCGACGCTGATCTGATATGTCGCCCCATTCACGCTCGGAAGGGTCGTGATATTCACCCACTTGTCGGCTTTCAGGGTGATGGTCGAGGATGGGCTCGTGCAT
>CDZB01035894.1_pt1 | contig 10444 bp, 9 predicted proteins | sample 554961 | NCBI WGS metagenome assembly CDZB01 (sample SAMEA3182106, study PRJEB8094) | gut metagenome | biome: human; feature: gut; material: Stool; isolation source: human stools | place: Canada | collected 2013-02-26
GACTCAACAGATACATATCATTATCCCGAAGAAACTCACTTTTCTTCGGGTCGCATGCCGGTGCCAAACGGGCAGCCATATTCTATTCCCTTGCATGCTCCTGCAGACTGCAAGGTGTTAACTTCTTTGAATATATTTCTGATGTCATCAACAAAGCTGCAGCACTGCCGCCAAGAACACCGCTAAGCAAGTACCGTGACTTGCTGCCGGATAAATGGAAACAAAAAAATATCGCTCAAGAATAAAAACTTGAGCGATATTTTTTTGACGTGTATATACTAGCATCGCGGATACGCTTACACACACACCACTTTTTTACTCTTTTACTCTTTTACTTTTATACTTTTACTTTTTTTACTCTTTTACTTTTTTACTCTTTTACTTTTTTATTACCTTTGCAGAAGTTTGGCGGCACCTCGGCAATTGAAACAAGTTCCATTGCTCTCGGTTTGCACAAACTTTGCAGAAGTTAAGCTACACCTCTAATATATACATACTGTCACAAAGCAACAAGACAAACAAAAATAAATGAAAAAGTTCATACTCGACCTTACGGTCAACAGCGTTGAAGCATTGAGCGACAAGCACGTGCTCATCAAGCTCACCGACGACAAACCGCTGCCCGAGATGCTTCCCGGTCAGTTTGTGGAGGTGCGCGTAGACAATTCGCCGTCTACATTCCTGCGCCGTCCTATCTCTATTAATAATGTAGACTACGACCGCAACGAGCTTTGGCTCCTCGTGGCTGCCGTGGGCGACGGCACACGCCAACTGCAGAAGCTGCAGAAGGGCGACCGTCTCAACTGCATGCTGCCACTCGGCAATTCGTTCACAATGCCGACAGACAGCGCACAGAAGGTGCTGCTCGTAGGTGGCGGCGTGGGCGTGGCTCCGCTGCTCTACTTCGGCAAGCGCATCAAGGCGATGGGCGGCGAACCGACATTCCTGCTCGGCGCACGCTCGGCTAAGGACGTGCTGGAGCGCGAACTCTTCGAGCAGGTAGGACGCGTGCTCATCACCACCGAGGACGGATCCGAAGGCGAGAAGGGCTTCGTAACCAACCACTCCGTACTGGCTCAGGAGCACTTCGACCGCATCTCTACCTGCGGACCGAAGCCGATGATGATGGCTGTGGCTCGCTACGCCTTCAAGAACGACATCGAGTGCGAGGTATCGCTCGAGAACAAGATGGCGTGCGGCGTCGGAGCATGTCTCTGCTGCGTAGAGAAGACAGTGGAAGGCAACAAGTGTGTATGTAAGGAAGGTCCGGTAATGAATATAAAGAAACTGACATGGCAGATTTAAGTGTAAAGATTGGCGGTCTGAAACTGAAAAACCCCGTGATGACCGCATCGGGAACATTCGGATACGGTCTGGAGTTCGCCGACTTCGTGCCGCTCGAAGAGATTGGTGGCATCATCGTTAAAGGCACCACACTCAACCCGCGCGAGGGCAACGACTATCCGCGCATGGCTGAGACAGCGCAGGGCATGCTCAACTGCGTGGGCCTCCAGAACAAGGGCGTCGACTATTTCTGCCGCAACATCTACCCGCAGATCAAGGACATCGACACAAACATGATTGTCAACGTAAGCGGTTCGTCGCCAGACGACTACGCCGAGTGCGCTGCACGCATCAACGAGCTGGATAAAATCCCGGCAATCGAGCTGAACATCTCCTGCCCTAACGTGAAGCAGGGCGGCATGGCTTTCGGCGTAACCACAACGGGCGCAGCCAGCGTAGTGCGCGCCGTACGCGAACGCTACAACAAGCCTATCATCGTGAAGCTCTCGCCGAACGTAACTGACGTAACCGAGATTGCAAAGGCTGTAGAGGCAGAGGGTGCTGACAGCGTATCGCTCATCAACACTCTCATGGGCATGGCTATCGACATCGAGCGCCGCCGCCCAATGCTCAGCATCAACACCGGCGGACTGAGCGGTCCGGCTGTCAAGCCGGTTGCCGTACGCATGGTATGGCAGGTGGCTAAGGCTGTGAAGATTCCGGTAGTGGGTCTTGGTGGCATCTGCACCGCCGAGGACGCCATCGAGTTCCTCATGGCTGGCGCAACAGCCATCGAGATCGGCACCGCCAACTTCCTCGACCCCGCCGTAACCATCAAGGTGCGCGACGGCATCAACAACTGGCTCGACAATCACGGTTGCTCTTCTGTAAGCGAGATTATCGGTGCATTAGAAGACTAATCGGACATTTACTATAAATATAAACGTAGCGGAGAGTCTCCGCTACGTTTTTTTCTATCTATACAATTATATACATCTTTCATTGTATCAACATTTCTCTCCGAACTTTTTGAGGTTGTCTCCGAACTAATTTCTTTTCTCTCCGAACTTTCATGATGAGTTTCCGAACCAAGTAAATCTATTTCCGAACTTTCGCCACACCCTTCATGAACAGGAATAGTAACCAAAAACGTCAAACGTTCGTCTGTTGTTTCTTTTATTTTATACAAATATCCAAAAGGCTATCTATAGTTTTGTCCAAGGACTCCTTATACAAAAGACCGTCTACATATTCTTTGGGAATAGCGTGAAATCCATACTTCGCACCAAGAATGGCACATGCAACTGCTGCATTTGTGTCTGCATCTCCTCCTGCATTCACAACGGTAAGCAATCCTTCTTCGAATGAAGAGGCATGCCAATATGACCATAGAGCTACAGATAGAGTAGACAGGGTGTAGCCCCAATTGTCATAGTCTACAAGCGGTTTGACATGAGGTTCCGCCCATGCGTTGTCTATATAATCACATATTTCCACATCATATTGCTTGACAATATCCTTCATTTGGGAGCGTGTAGGAGGTTCGATGCCATAGACCAATGCGTGTATAAGTTCGGACACTATCACACATGAGCCTACGCATCTTGGATCGTAATGAGTGAGCTGACATATTTTCTCAGCACAGGCTGTTGTTTCTTTTGGGAATAGTCCGACTACGGATGTACGCATCAGTCCACCATTGGCGGCTGACTGGTAGCGGCTCATCTTCCAGGCCATATACGAAACATCAAACGGCTTTTCGGCATAGTCGCCAATAGTAAGAACCTTATAGGTGTGCGACCCTATACCCATAGGCATGCCTTCTACCCAAGTTTTGAAATGCCTGGCGATATTTAAGAAATTGACACCTTTGTCCTCAATTACTGCATCAGCAATGCATAGCATCATGTCTGTGTCGTCAGTCCAATCGCCAATTTCCCATCGTTTCCGATGTCTGTCTTGGTATATCTGCTTGTAGTGTTGTAGTCCATGAGGATATTTCCAAGCAATATCCTCATCGGTCATGAATTCCGTCCCCAATCCAAGCGCATCGCCAATGGCTTGACCATATAGGCAACCTCTAAATCTATCTATCAATTCACGTTCCATTGATTTTGGAGTTTATAATTAATCTAATATCAGTGTTTAGTATTTATGCTATTATTCACAATCTTCAGCGCTACACCAACCAGACGATTATTCTCAAGTATGATGGTGGCGTGTATGCGCTTGTACATGCGTTCTTGTCTTAGGTATCGTTTGAACACGATGTCAATACGGCATCGATTTTCATCAATCATAGTAGAGTCACCGTATGGCAAGTATGTGTCAGGGCGGTGCAGGTCTATCGTGCAGCCACTTTTGCACATAGCCGTTATCTCATCCTCAGTCTTCACATATGGGCAAAAGTAATATTTGTTGTTCATAAACCTATCTACAGTTACATGGAAGAAGCCTTCAAGAAACAGTAATATGCACCATCCGCCCACAACACTGTTGTTTATGCATAGATGCTTGAAGAAGTCGTTATCTTTCCTTCCTGTCTCATCATACGCATACAATTTAAATATACCATCGTAAGGAAAATAGAAATTGTCGAGTTCATGCCAATTTTGATTGTGTCCTATAGAAAAATGCCAGCCATCTTCAATGTCTAACGCAGGGAACTCACTCAGCAATCCATATTCTGGGCGTTTGGCATTAGGAATCATATGCAATGGATAATCCGTTTTATCATTGATAAATTTCAGATTCCAACTTATTTCTTTCAAAATGTTGTGGCGATATATATACGTACGGAAGTCGTACAGTTGCTTATACACATATAACTTGTGCATACTATCACCTAACAATTCTTTCTCTCGTCGATGAATCTTATTGAGCAATGCTATTGCGAATTTTATGTCTTTCTTGAATGGATTATTTATCAAACTATCTCCGTAAAATGAGAGCACAGCCATATTCCACATGCGCACGAGGGATGCATGTTCCGTGTTACATTCCGCCAACATCTCCTCTGCTAACTTCTGTCTTTTGTCATCTGATTCATAAAGTATATTTATTTCTATAGTATCATCGTGGGTTGGGAAAAACATCAACGGCCATGCGTATAGTTCTACACCAAAATATGATTCCTTGTTCTTTTGCGATCTTTTGAAGATGCGCTCCATATTGAATTTTTTCATAAGTTCAATGAGTTATTATGTACGCCTATAACCAACTGTTCAACTCTATGTTGGCAATAGACGACACATAGGATATGACATCATTTTTCTCGTCCCCACAGAACGAGTTCTTCAAATTCTTAAATTCCTTCCATTCACAGCGAGCGTTCTCTTGTGGGTACTCACGAAGGAGATATTGTTGTAATTCGTGTTCGAGCATAAATCAGTCTATGATACTTTCACTATTTTCGTCATGCTTTTCAGCATTTCTTAATACACATTCTTTACTTGTATTTGCATAACAGTATACGCAGAAATGACGGCAAGTGTTATACATACCAATATCTTTACTCACCATGCAACCGCAAATTTTTCGTTGTCCAGTATCCTTTACTTTCTTTTCTTTCTTTGGAATAGGTGGAAGATTTCCAAACATATCCCTTTCTGGCCATTTTAGGGTATGAAGATAGTAAACTAATTCTTCGTCATCAGCAAAAATACGTTTCATCAGTTCCCCATCAATACACCGATTATGCTCAATGCCGTAAGATTCAAGATCAATATCTTCAGCACATGTAGCCATTTCAACATCCCAGCCTTGGTCATGCCACGCTTCTCGAATTTTCTTAAGTCCTTGTACAATCTCTATTCTTTGGGCATAATTAGCTTCTGCATTCTCAACATCTTCTTTTGTGAAGAAAATAGTTTCCTTAACAAGATTATTCTGAACCTTGCGGTATGCTTTTACGTCAACAAAACTGAAAACCAATTTATTAGTGTAGCCTTTCAGTTTGTTTCCGATATGCCATATTCTTGTAAGCAATTCTCGTGGCCCAATGGTTGAAGTGATGATCAAAGGATCAAATCTCCAAATGACTTTTTCCTTGCCTATTGTGTCTGACAAATTCTTGAATGTTTTAATACGCTCTTCTACAGAAGGTACATTAGGCTCAAAGCCTTCCTTTGTATAGTCATTCAGTGTCACTTGGAAGTAATAATGAATGCCCATTTCATCCAATATATGAAGATAGGGCATTATTGGTTTGGGGTTCTTTGTCCAAAACACAACAACTCTACACTCACTGAAAGAGATATACATCTTTTGCTGATTGAACGGATTGTACCAAGCACAATAACCTTTTGCCAAGCGATTGAAAAACCACTTGGCGTAAAAGGCTGGTATATCTGTGGAGCGGCTGGCGGAAATTATGACAGGAGCTGTTGCTTCTACATTATCACCTTGCTCTGTTAAAATTGTTACTTTATTGTTCATTTTAATCTGCAAAAATCATATAATTCTCCTGTTTTTCTAAAACATTACCACATATAGGACAGCCTTTAGATGGATTCCATAATTCTGCATTTCCGTTACAAAGGATGCATTTAACATTGTTTGCACTATTTTTATATGCTAATATTTTTCTTATTTCACCTCTTTTCATAAAAACCATGAACTCAGAGAAATTAATAAACTTTGCATACTTCCTTCTATGAAGAAATCTAAGCAACTTTTCCCAAAAAGTTTCTTCTGTCCATATAACGGCATCATGAATTAAATTCTTTCCAAAATATTTTGATTCTTCACCTTTAACAACTTCATTCTGAAACCACAAAACATCATTTTTCATGCACTCTTGAAATTCTTCAGGAACAATTTTCATCAAAATATCAGCCAAATATTTATCTTTCTCAAGAGGATACTCCTTTGCACTTAAGTATATATCCTTATATATCCAGTTCTTTGTAAAGACGTGATTGCATTCTGTACATTTATAAAAATGCCCAGGACCTGAAAGTACACTATTGTCTCCATCTTTAGATGATAGAATGCTAAAGCCACATTTATGACATTTATAGTTATGTAAAGTTGCCATTTTGTGCTAATATTTATTGGTTAAATGGAATGTGTTACCATCATTTGATTTCTGCCAAGTGGTAGGAAACCACTTGGCAGAAAAGATGGGGTATATGTTTAACGGCTGGCAGAAATAACAACAGGTGTAGTCGCCTCCACTTGTTCACCAGTATCATTTGTAATGATGTTCTTATTTGTCTGCATAGCGATTGCTTAACTCCTCACAAACTTTATTTACAGCTTCTATGTCTTTGTTTGTATCTCCTCGTAAGCAAAAATAATCTCTAGTCTTTTGACTTTTTGCAAGACAATATTTTCCTATGTGAGATATTATATCTTCAGCGTTAGTTTCATGAGAACAACGTCCACCAGGTGAATGCATGAGTATAACACTTTTAGCAGCAGCCATAATTTTGTCTTTCTGATAATCGCTTAGATAATCGAGCTTACTTATGAAAGCACCTAAATCTTCGTCATGAAGAATAGATCTTTTAATTACAATTCCACCATTTGGGGAAAGTTCTATATGTGAGACATCCGGCATGTAAGATGTACTTACTTTTATTTCTCCCATTTTTTTTGTTGAAGTTGTTTCCTCGCTTCCTACAGCATCTTGTTTGTCCATAGAAGGAAACAAATCTGATTCTACCCTTGTTTTTAATTTCGTACTCTTTTTGTCTTTATCCTCTCCAAATCCGAAATGTTTAAATGTTTCTTTCTGCGCCTTGCCTGTTTTCAGATTTTCCTTGATGTATTCTGTAAACTTGACCTTGTCATCTTTTAATAAGTATGCCTTATAAGCAATCTTTGCCAACTCACATTGTTTTTTTGCATTCTTGTAAGGTTTGTTGCCACATACATAATTAATGGCATCTGCAATCACAATTTTAGCAGTCCTACTCCTGCTAACCACAGTGTTAACAAACTCGTCTAAGTCCTTATTGAACTTGAATTTTTCAAGGAGGAATTTAAAGTCCTCAACATTAAACTCTTCTTCCTCTGTCGCTGGTTGTGATTTGACAGGCACTTGAATATTTGTTATCTTACCCAACTCTTTCCCGAAGAGTTTTTTATACACTTCTTCGTAATTCTCATCGGACAGTACTAATTGTAACGAGTCACGATTCATGCCATAGTAACCGCACAAAGTTCCCCACAGCACTAAACTTGCTCGATAATCTTCTATGGCATTCAGTTTAAGTAATGCTGTCAGATCAGAAAAACTATGTCCACGCAAGATAAAACATACGATAGCTTTTAGTTCCTCATTACTTATGCTGTTAATATCAAAGGGAACGCCAGGATCTTCTATATGGGCGTGAAGATTATTTATGTAATTACGCTCCACAGAGGTATTCCAATTTTCTTCACCAATACTTATCTTTATTATTGGGACAATTGACTGCATGATGCCCATATAAACGTCCATACGATGCGCCGACAAAGCCTCGGGTGTTAAATCATTTTCAATGATATGCTCAATGGTCTTATTTACAAGGTTCATATTCTCTATCACAATGTTATAACCATTGACAGAGATTCCTTGTAAAGACTCCTTTATGTTACTCTGATGCTTTTCTATATTACTTATTGTTCTTTTTTCTATTTCATTCCTAAACATCGTGTAATCACTTGATGAAACAAGTGCATCAACATTAGGAAGCAAATGACAGTTCCATTTCTTACAAAGAGCCTCAAAGCAAGTGTCCCATAACCCCAATTTATTAAGAACGCCAATAAAACACCCCTTTAAGAATTTGAATCTCTTACCAAGGGCGTTATCAAGTTCTTCATCGAACACTTTTTGATTCTTCTTCTCAATACTATCAACTTTTTTGTAATCCTCAACAAGTTTTGATAACTTAATACCAAAAGTTGAAGAGAGAGAAGGTGTTGCGATAAGGCTTGTCAAAATATTATAGATTTCCTGATTTAATCTAAGCAATGACGCCAAATCAGCAGATAGAGAAAGTTTCTGCCCAAGTAGGTAAGCAAACATAGCTCCTTTTTGCTTGTCAATGTATTTATCCTCACAAGGCAAAGGATTACAATTTAGAGTGCTAAGTTCAGGAAAAGGCTTTGTCTTCAATCCAAATGTGTCAGGAAGTATTGTGTATTCTCTGAAAAACTTGATAGATTTGTCACTTTTTGTATTTATAAGTGTCAAATCATAAGCTTGTTTAGAAAAAAAGTACACTCGACAATTAGAAGGAGTTATTTGGATTGCATGATTGCATACATACACCCCTTCCTGAAGCTTATCAAAATCTTTGCTTTGATATTCATCCTCTATTTCAATGAGAATGGGAAAATTGTATCGTCCGGTATCATTAATTGTAAAATGCACTGGATAATCAAACAAGATAATAGAACTAAATGAACGTAGTTGTTCAATTTGTTCAAAACTCTTATAACCAGAAATTCTCTGGTTGTAATGAGTTGGAGGCAATATACACTCCGATTGAAGTATATTGTCTAAGTTTATATTTGATGTAGGAATATAATATTTCATAATGTATTATTTAAAATGGACCATAATTCTTGCCTGCATTACCTGAATAAACAGGTGAATTTGGATTTGGCAATAGAGGAGCTAAATTGTTCGTGTACAACAAATAAAGATTCTCTAAAGGACGAGTTGTTGCGACATAAAGGGCAGACTTCTTTTCCGTCATAGGTTCATGAGACCATTGAACATACTGTTTGTATTCGTCCAAACCGCAGCATGGAATGAATACATCATTGAATTGCAATCCTTTTGCACAATGCCATGTGATTATTTTGGGACTTGTTGACTTAAAGTCAATCTCCATTTCATCTTTGGTTTTCCATTGAACAGGAATGCCTCTTGATTGGAAATAATCACGAATTTGCTTAACCTGATCATTGTAGTATACCAAAATACCAACGTCAGTTAGATTACCATTTGAAATATATTCTATGATCTTATCAAGTTGGGCATTGGATTTTACCAATCTTGGTTTTGGACCATGTTTAATACACGCAAAAGACAAACGTGATTCTGGTCTAATGTGTTCGCCAACTTTTGCATTTTCAATAGTTAATCTCCAATTTATGCACAAATTTTGTGGATGTACACCTAATTGTTTAGCCGTATCCTCTACAGATTGGACGGAATGCTTAGGAAACTCCATTATTGACTGAAAAGAATCTCCAAAAAACCAACAATAAGTGCCATGCTGACAAAAGTCATTTATTTCATCAGAGTTAAAATCTTGACATTCATCTATAAACATGTACTTAAAATTAGGCTTTGGAGAGCTTTGCCATTCTTCAAAATAATAGACATGCCCTTTGGTTTGTCCTATTTCTGCTAACTCGTCAACAAAAAATTGTTTTAGTGACTTTGTGTAAACGATGATAGCATAGGAACTTGTAAATGTAGAAACTTGTTTTGCCTTCTTTAACAAAGTCAAGGATTTACCAGAACCAGCAATACCTTTCACTATTGCGGTTCTATCAGCAGACATATTTATTATAATTTGCTGATACTTGTCGGGGGTAAGATTATCTAATGCCATTTCTTAATAATTGTATGGAAGGTTTTTATCTGCCAAAGGATTGTTCTTTCTACAAGATTGGTTGAAATCAGAAGCAACAATAGCATCTGCAAAGCGCTTTCTGCAAATTATACGATAAGCGACCTTGCTAACATCCTTCATCTTCTTGCTGTGGCTGACCGTAAAAACATCTTGCATATAACATCCATTGCATGTCATTTCGTTAAAATAGCATGAATATGGGTACAAAGTTTTGAACTCATTTTTACCAGAATTAATGATTGAATGTAAGCGTATCCGCGATGCAGCCTTTTTTTTAATCATTATGCTTGTTACCTTTGCTGCAACATTATTAAACCCTCAAAAATATGTTAGCAGCAGAACGATACAAAAGTGTGTGGAACATGTTTCTACAAGCACTTAACCATGATCCGACAGTGTGTTTACGAGCATTCCAATGTGAGCAACATGTAAATAAGCGTAGTATGGCAAGATGGATGCGAAACAATGGTCTCAGTGTCAGAAAAGCCAAGACTCTTCTACATGAAAGTAAAAAATCGGCAGACAAACAAATGCCGCCGTCTGATTCTATGTTTCTTCCGATAACCGCTGACTTTACT
>CDZB01001989.1_pt1 | contig 10438 bp, 8 predicted proteins | sample 554961 | NCBI WGS metagenome assembly CDZB01 (sample SAMEA3182106, study PRJEB8094) | gut metagenome | biome: human; feature: gut; material: Stool; isolation source: human stools | place: Canada | collected 2013-02-26
CGACCTCTAGCGTGACAGGCTAGCGTTCTAACCGACTGAACTACTCGGCCTCGTCGCCTCAGCGCTTGTTTAATATACCAGACGAATCGACCGGTGTCAAGTAATTTTTGAAAAAATTTTCGGTGATTTTCATTTTTCCGCTTCGGCCGGTTTTCCGGGCGCAAAAAATGTCTCCCGGGCAGCATCACCCGGGAGACAAACGGAGGAATTATTTCGTGATCTGGAACGAACGCGTGATGGGCGCCGCCTGATAGTTGCCGCCCACAGTCACAGCCGTCATGACATAGCGGCCGGGCTCGGTCGGCGGGGTCGTGGTGCTGGGGTAAGACTGCCAGTTGCTCGTGATGCCAGTGTACAGGCATTTCACGGAGGACTGGTCCGCGACCGGCTTCTCATTATAGCGCAGTGTCGCGCCGAAATCGAACGCAGCTGCCTCTTCCACGGTCAGCTTCCCGTTGATGGGCGCATTCCACGTCAGGCGCACATCGGACACGTGTGCCTTCACAACAAGGCTGCCCATCGCAAAGCCAGTGTGATAGTTCTTGTTGTTCGTGACTGCACACACAGTGTAGATGCCCACCTGATCCGGCGTGCCGAAGGCCACGCGGACATCGTCAAGCAGATTGGGGAACTTGTTGAGCGCCTCGTTGAGCTTGACGAGGGTGTCAATATCGATGCCGGCCTTCGCAAGCAGCTCCTTCACAGACTGCGGCAGATTATCAGCATTGGTGACAATGTCGTTAAAGAGCTTGCGCAGCTCACCGACCGTCGTGCCCTCCTGCATCATCTGCGTGAGCGTCTTCTGGTGAAGACCTTCGAGCGTTTTGTCAATGAGCTTGATGATCGTTCCCTTTGTCAAACGCTCGGGCAGCTGCACGAACACGCTGCCGGTCACGTTGTTGGTCACGCCGCCAAAGACCGTGAAGATATCGAAATTATCGGCAGGATCGGTGGTGATAAAGTCCTTGCTGAGCTCCTCATCAGCATAGATGCTCGTCGAGTGCACCTTGACGGTGACAGGTGCTTTCTTGATCGTCAGATAGCAGCCATCCGGAAGCTCAGCGCCATTGCTGGGACGGTTGTCCGCGTTACCCTTATAGGTCACGCGGATCTTATGCTCGCCCGCGCCGATCTGCTCACAGAACGTGTAGCTTGTCAGGACTTTTTCGCCCGCGATCGGTGCCCAGCGCTTCTCGCCGGTGCCGACGACCAGGCCGTCCTTATCCGTGATCATGACTTCCGCTTCGTACTCGAACGTGAAGTCGTCCACGCTCAGGGTATCCTTTTCGGGCAGCGTGGAGTCATCCCAGTTAATGACATATTCAAAGAGCTGTCCCGCAACGACGGAGACGTCCTTATTGTAGATGAGCGAGATGCTCGGCTTGAGGACGACCTCGGTCGGCTGACGGTTATCGACCATCTTGACCCGGACGCGCGTCTCCTCAAACGGCTTGTAGTCCGCATTGCCGCTCCAGGACAGGCGCAGGAGCTGATCGCCGAGACCGAACTTTCCGGCCTTGATCCCATCCAACAGATCGCTGTCGAGCACCTTGTAACTGAGGTCCTTATAGTTGGCGATCCAATCATCCGTAATGGAGGTGCCGTAAATATTATACTGCACCTTCACCAGATCGATCGGGTAGCTCGGATCGGTGCTCTCGATGAGCGCCTCGCGCAGCGCCTGCTCGGTCGCGGTGTAGTTGATGCTCAGGTCCGCGTTGTAGACGATGCCGACCTCGGTCACGCCGCCCTTGAGGTGGAACGGAGCGGGATCGCGGTCGAGGAACGTCACATCCATTTCCCTGCTGCAGCCTTTGTAATCGGCGTTGCCGTCGAAGGTGATCTTGATCTTCCAGTTGCCCTCGGAAATGGCAGGATAGCCGACCGTCTGGTTGACAATCGGGATCGTCACAAACTCGCCCTCGAGCTTCACCCATTCCTTATGAGAAACCAGCTCGGACTTGGCATAGTACTTAATGTGCACGTCGTTCACTGTCAGATTCGGCGTGCTGCTTGCAACGACCTGCTCAAAAATGCGTGCGCGCAGCGCGTTAAAGTCCAGCGCACCGGCATCGGTGTATGGCATCTTCACCTGTACACCGCTGCGCAGCGAGATGGACGAATCGCGCTTCTCCACCTTCGTGAGCGTCACCGCAGCATTCGTACCCCGAACGCGGACCTGATAGTTGCCGTCGTCATTTTTGGCAAGCGCGGGGCAAGTATACTTAATTTTAACATACTTACCTTCTTTAACAATTCTGCCACCGCCAATGGAATCCCAGTACATCTTATCGCTTTTCGATTCGAATCCAATGTCTTTTCTCACGGCATTCGTGTAATACTCCCACGTGAGGCTGCCCAGAAGCGCGTTCTGGTCCGCTTCGCTCATCTGGTCAAAGCCGACGACCAGCGCCCTCGTCAAGGCACGGTTCACCTCAGCGTCCGACATACCGGACTTGATGATGGCCGTACCGTTTTGCAGCGAGTATCCGCCTGCTGCACGCGCGGCCGGCAAAAACGCACCGACCTGCGACAGCAGCAGCACCGCCAGCAAGCACGCCAGCAGACGCTGCAGTTTTTTCCCTGTCATAGTAGTTTCCTCCTGTCATTTTTTTCGCCGGAACAACAGCCTGTGCCCATTCGGCTCGTTTTCCGTCACGAATGATAAGGTCAAAGTAGCAAATCGTTTATTAATTGTCAAGGATTTTTATTGAAAAAATTGAAGTTTATGAGCAATTGAATATTAAATTTTAATTCGTTGCCAAAAGTGCATTTTTCCTCTTGCTTTTTCGGTTTTCGTGTGCTATATTATTTGAGCAATTAAGATATCCGGGTGTAGCGCAGTTGGTAGCGTGCTTGAATGGGGTTCAAGAGGCCGGAAGTTCGAATCTTCTCACTCGGACCAGCAAAAAGTCCTGTATTCTCAAGGAATACAGGACTTTTTCTTTTTTTCGGACACACTGTTCTGACGCTGTGTATCCACGCAAGGCACAGCAAGCGCAGCGCATACGTTCGCCCGGCACGTGAAAGTGCCGGGCGAACGGTCGTATTGGGGTCAGCCAAGCTGACGCGTCTTTTCGAACGCCGCCTCCACGGCGGCGATGCAGCTGCCGCGAAAGGCGTGCTGCTCGAGCGCGTCCACGCCGGCGATCGTGCTGCCGCCGGGGCTGCAGACCTCGTCCTTGAGCAGCCCGGGGTGCTTTCCGGAGCGCAGGACCATCTCCGCGCTGCCGGCGAGCATCTGCGCCGCGTAGCGGACGGCCTTGGCGCGCGGCAGGCCGCACTTGACGCCGCCATCGGCGAGCGCCTCGATGAACATATACGCAAAGGCAGGGCCGCAGCCCGTGATGGCGCAGCCGGCGTCAATGAGATGCTCCGGCACGGGATCGACGATGCCCGCGTCCGCCATGAGCGCACAAAATGCTGCAATGTCATCGTCCGTGACGCGCGCATTCGCGCAGTAGAGCACGACGCCCTGCCCCACCGCGCAGGGGGTGTTCGGCAGGATGCGGATGATCTTCTTATCCGCGCCGAGCGTCCGCTCGAGCCGCTCAAGCTGCACACCCGCAAGCATCGACACGAAAACGCCCTCCGACGCTGCAATGGGCGCGGACAGCGACTGCACCACGCTGTCAAGCATCTGCGGCTTGACGCCGAGGAACACGAATCTGCTCTCGCGCAGGATCTCCTCCGGCGCAGCCGCACGGCAGCCGAGCCGCTCGGCCGCTGCCGCACTGTGCGCAGGGGTGCTGCACGAGACGGCGACCCGCTCCCCCGTCACCTGCCGCGCTGCGGCGGCCGCCAGCGCGCCGCCCATATTTCCGGCGCCGAGAAATCCGGCTTCATACTTGCTCATGGTATTTCCTCCTCAGCGGATCTGTCCGTCACCGCGGATGATGTATTTATAGGTACTCAGCTCGTCGAGCCCCATCGGGCCGCGGGCGTGGAGTTTCTGCGTGGAGATGCCCATCTCGCAGCCGAGGCCGAACTCGCCCCCGTCGGTAAAGCGCGTGGAGACGTTGACATAGGTCGCGGCGCTGTCCGTGCCGTTGATAAAGCGCTCGGCGCTCGCGGCGTCCTCGGTGACAATGGCGTCGCTGTGGTGCGTCGAGTGGGCAAGCACGTGCGCGATGGCGGCGTCCAGACTGTCGACCACGCCGACGGCGAGAATGTAGTCGAGATACTCGGTGTCAAAGTCCTGCTCGCCCGCCGGTGTGCCGTCGATGATCTGCGCCGCAGCCGCATCGAGCCGCAGCTCGACCGGCGTGAGCCCCTGCGCCGCGCGGTCATCGACCAGCGTCTTTTTGAGCATGGGCAAGAACTTCGCCGCGACCGCCCGGTGCACGAGGCAGACCTCCTCGGCGTTGCAGACAGAGGGGCGGCTGGTCTTGGCGTTTTCAATGATGCGCACGGCCTTATCGAGGTCGGCGTACTGATCGACGTAGACGTGGCAGATGCCCGTGCCGGTCTCGATGCAGGGCACGGTGGCATTGCGCACGCAGGCGCGGATGAGTCCTGCGCCGCCGCGCGGGATGAGCAGGTCGACGAGCCCTTTGGCCTGCATGATCTCCGTGGCGCTCTCGTGGCTGGTGTCCTCGACGATGTTGACAATGTCCGCATCACCGCCGGCTGAGACGATGCCCTGCTTGAGCGCCGCGACGATGGCCTTGGCCGTGTGGAAGGCCTCCTTGCCGCTGCGGAGCATGCAGACGTTGCCGCTCTTGATGGCGAGTGCCGCCGCGTCGGACGTGACGTTCGGCCGGCTCTCATAAATGATCGCCACAAGGCCGAGCGGCACCTGCTTTTTATAGATCTTCATGCCGTTGGGGTGGTCGATCTGCGCAAGGATGCGCCCCGTGTGATCCGGCAGCGCCACGGTCGCGCGGATGCCGTCGGCCATGGCGTCGATGCGCCCGCGATCCAGATAGAGCCGGTCGAGCATGACGTCCGAGATGTGGCCGCGCGCGGCGTCCATGTCCTCGGCGTTGCAGCGCAGGATCGCGTCGCACTGTGCCTGCAGGCTGTCGGCCATAGCAGAGAGAATGCGGTTTTTGTCCTCGGCAGAGGCGTTGCAGATGCTCGGCCACGCGGCCTTCGTCCGCTTGAGAATATCGAGAGTCGTCATAGCAGTTCCTCCTCAGATTTTGGGATCAAGAATCTTGTGCCGACGCGCTTGCCGCCGACGATATCATAGAGCACCTCGGGCTTTTCGCCATTGGCGATGACCATCTCGCAGCCGGCCGCCGTGGCGATCTGCGCCGCGTGCAGCTTGGTGACCATGCCGCCGGTGGCAAGCTCCGAGCCTTTGTCGCCCGCGAGCGAGAGAATGTGTACGTCGATGACCGGGACGGTCTCAATGAGCTTGGCATCCGGGTCACGGCGCGGGTCGCGGTCATACAGGCCGTCGATGTCCGAGAGCAGGATCAGCAGATCCGCCGAGACGGTCGCCGATACGATCGCCGAGAGCGTATCGTTGTCGCCGATGACGATCTCATCCGTGGAGACCGTGTCGTTCTCGTTGATGACCGGCAGTGCGCCGAGCTCAAGCAGGCGCGCGAGCGTATTGTGAAAGTGCGCCTTGCGGCTGCCGCCCTCGGCCAGATCGGGCGCAGTGATGAGCAGCTGCGCCACGATGTGATTATACTCCGAAAACAGCTTGTCGTAAATATACATCAGCTCACACTGCCCGATCGCGGCCGCAGCCTGCTTGGTGGGCATGTCCTTCGGCCGTGCGGACAGGCTCAGCTTGCCGACACCCATGCCGATCGCGCCGGATGAGACGAGAATAATCTCGTGCCCGGCGTTTTTCAGGTCGCTGAGCACCTTGCACAGCCGCTCCATGCGCTGGATATTCAGCCGACCGGTGGCGTGTGCCAATGTGGATGTGCCGACTTTGACGACGATTCGCATAACGATCCCTCTTGAACATAAAGAATGCATCCATTATAGCGCATCGCGCGCGAAATTGCATCCCTTTTCATCTTTGCTGTGCAAAAGAACCGGAAATTTTTACGGCATACCATACAATAAATTATGTGGGAGTTGCCAAAAAGGCAGCTCCCACAATGATTTCGGTATCATGCGCCCTCAGTCGGCGAACAGCGGCGTGGACAGGTAGCGGTCGCCGGTGTCCGGCAGAAGCGCGACGATGGTCTTGCCCTTATTCTCCGGACGCTTGGCCAACTCGATCGCCGCCCAGACGGCAGCGCCGGAAGAGATGCCGACCAGCACACCCTCCTTGTGGCCGATCAGTCGGCCGGTCGCAAACGCATCCTCGTTGCTGACCGGGATGACCTCATCATAGACCTTCGTATTGAGCACCTCCGGCACAAAGCCCGCACCGATGCCCTGGATCTTATGCGGACCGGCGTGACCGGCGCTCAGCACCGGTGAGGTCGCCGGCTCGACGGCCACGACCTTGACCTTCGGGCACTGTGACTTCAGATACTCACCGACACCCGTCACAGTGCCGCCGGTGCCAACGCCCGCAACAAAGATATCCACATTGCCGTCCGTGTCCTGCCAGATCTCAGGTCCCGTCGTCGCGCGATGTACCGCCGGGTTCGCGGGGTTGACAAACTGCCCGGGGACAAAGCTGTCGGGGATCTGCGCGGCAAGCTCGTTGGCCTTCGCGATCGCGCCCTTCATGCCCTGCGCGCCGTCGGTGAGCACGAGTTCCGCGCCGTAGGCCTTCATGAGCTGACGGCGCTCTACGCTCATGGTCTCAGGCATGACGATGATGATGCGGTAGCCTCTGGCGGCAGCGACGGAGGCAAGGCCGATGCCGGTGTTGCCGGAGGTGGGCTCGATGATGACAGAGCTCGGCTTGAGCACGCCGCGCTGCTCTGCGTCCTCGATCATGGCCAGCGCCACGCGATCCTTCACAGAGCCGCCGGGATTGAAATACTCCAGCTTTGCCAGAATGCGCGCCTCAAGCTGCTGTTCCTTTTCAATGTGCGTCAGCTCCAGCAGGGGCGTTTTGCCGATCAGCTGGTCTGCAGATGTATAGATATTGCTCATAAGAGATTCCTCCATTTTTGTCTCAAATACTATATATGTATGTCCGGTTTCGTATATGTCTCTGCGCTCAGACGCCGCAACAGTGCCAGCAGATGCACAGGCGGCCGGAAATTCGGTTTCTCACGCTAACGCCTACCTTCTCTATAGGTTAATAGGATTATATCGTCTTTCCCCCTCCTTGTCAACAGGAAATCTGCTCCGAATAAAAATTCCGGCAGTTAACACTGCGTCCGTTAACAGACTGTGCTCTATGATGCCGCAAATGCGCAGATGACCTTTGTGCACATTGCTTCCATAGCTTGACTTTTCCCATAGGCACGTGTATACTGTAACCATAAGTGTACGCAGCCGGTTGTTTTACCCTGCTTCCGGCGAAACGGCGCTTATGCAATCTATCAAAGGAGTGGAAACTATGAAGAAATCCCGCAAACTGCTCTGCATGCTTCTCGCTCTGGTCATGGTCGTCAGCCTGCTGCCGGTCATGGCTTTTGCAGCCGATGAAGACATCGCAGCGGAAGAGGTTGTCCCCGCTTCTGTCGAGGAGATCTCTCCGGAAACCGCCGGCATCATCACCGATGTCTTTGCCAAACTGCCCAACTATCTGGTCGTCGTCAAGACCCCGTGGGGCACGCTCGCGAAGGGTGCTCAGGTCGTTCTCTACAACCAGAACAGCAACACGATCGTCGCTTCCGAGGTCGCTACCTACGGCGTTGCCGTCTTCACCAAGGATCAGCGCCTGAAGGCCTACACCATGTCCGCCACCTGGACGCAGAAGGAGACCGGCATGACGTTCAAGTCCGCGCCGAGAATCTCTGTCGGCAAGGTTCTGGACATGGATGTCATCACCGTTTACCCGACCTTCAGCATCGGCCTGAAGGACACCGATCATGATGCGTACATCTCCGGCTACCCGGACCGCCTTGTCCGCCCGAACAACACGCTCACCCGTGCGGAAGCCGCGCAGATCATCTTTGAGCTCATGACCGACGAGTCCAAGGCGAAGTACGACAAGAAGGCCGGCAAGACCTTCATCGACGTCGGCAAGGACCACTGGGCTTACGAAGCCATCACCATGATGACCAAGGCCAATATTCTGGTCGGCATGGGTGACGGCCGCTTCGATCCGGACGCCGTTATGACCCGCGAGCAGTTTGCGACGATGATCGCGCAGCTGTTCATGATCAAGATCAACCAGCCCATCGCCGGCTTCATCTTCAAGGACCTCAACGGCGGCTTCGCTGACAAGTACATCAGCTTCCTGTACGCGCTCGGCATCCTTGAGGGTAAGGGCAACAACATGTTCGGACCGAAGGATTCCCTGACCCGTGCGCAGGCGATCACCGTTGTCAACAAGCTTATCGGCCGTCTGCCCGGCGAAGGCGCCACCAGCTTCGGCGCTGTTGCCGACCAGATGAAGACCTGGCCCGACAACATGGACACCACTGCTTGGTATTACGCTGCCATTCAGGAAGCGACCAACAGCCATGACTACACGCTGGACGTCAACTTCAACACCTTCGGAGACCTCAAGGGCGACATCTTCCAGAACATCAAGCACCCGGTCACCGAGCGCTGGACTCTGATCCGCTGATCAACCCCTGACTTTTACAGCAGACACCTTCGGGTGTCTGCTGTTTTTATCGTCCGCGAAGCATAAGTCCTCGGCAAAATGCCGAGGACTTATGCTTTGTAGAGACGGAATCAACGCTCAGGTCCGGTCGAACGCGGGGTTGACCGCATAGACGTTTTTCTGGTCCATCTTTTCCGTGGCCAGCCGCAGCGCCTCGCCGAAGCGCTGATAGTGCACGACCTCACGCTCTCGCAGGAAGCGGATCACATCCGTCACATCCGGATCATCGCACAGACGCAGGATGTTATCATATGTCTTGCGCGCCTTCTGCTCGGCCGACATATCCTCGGAGAGATCAGCGATCACATCGCCTGTCACGCCGATCGTCGCCGCCGTCCACGGCGTGCCGGATGCAAACTGCGGGAACACGCCTGCCGTATGGTCAACGAAGTACGTGTCGTAGCCGGAGCGTTTGATCTGCTCCGGCGTCATGCTGCGTGTGAGCTGGTAGAGGACCGTACCGACCATCTCCAGGTGCCCCAGCTCTTCCGTACCTGCCGGTGCGGCTAAAATGTTCCCCAGCCTGTTCTCATACCGCCGAAAATGTGCATACGCTCTCTTGGGAGGTGATAGGATGCCGGAAATCTGGGTCTGCACCGCGCAGCCGGGGGATGCAGCGCTGCGCAAGGCCGCCGCTGCCGGCACGCTTGCGCTCGAGCACGCCGTGCTCTCTCTGCTGCTCGCGCGCGGACGGCTGACACGCACGGAATACGATCGCTGCGCCGCACTGCTTGGGCAGGCGCTGACATGAGCGCCGGGAAAAAGCCGCTGCGCGTGGCTGCCTACTGCCGCGTCTCCACAGACGGCGACGATCAGGCGAACTCCTTCGAGAGCCAGCAGCGCTACTTTCGCGCCTATATCGCGCAGCAGCCGCACTGGGAACTCGCCGGGATCTTCGCCGACGAGGGGCTGTCCGGAACGAGCACGAAAAAACGGCTTGCCTTTCAGCGCATGATCGCCTGTGCGCGCGCCGGAACGCTCGACCTGATCGTGACCAAGGAGATCTCGCGCTTTGCGCGCAACACGCTCGACAGCATTTACTACACGCGCGAGCTCAAACGCCTGGGTGTGGGCGTGCTGTTTTTGAGCGACAACCTCTGCACGCTCGACGGTGACGCCGAGCTGCGCCTGGCGATCCTCTCCTCCATCGCGCAGGAGGAGAGCCGCCGCACCTCCGAGCGCGTCAAATGGGGGCAAAAACGGCGTATGGAGCAAGGCGTCGTGTTCGGGCGCGACCTGCTCGGCTACGATGTGCGCGGCGGCATGCTGTATGTGAACGAAGCGGGGGCACAAACCGTGCGGGAGATCTTCCGCAAATGCGTCGATGAGGGCAAAGGCGCGCACACCATTGCGCGCGAGCTGAACGCCGCCGGCATCCCGGCAGCGCGCGGCGGTGCATGGCGCAGCAGCGTCATTCTGCGCATCCTGCGCAACGAAAAATACTGCGGCGATCTGGTGCAGAAAAAGACCTACACCCCTGACTACCTGACGCACGAGAAAAAATATAACCATGGGCAGGAGGATTATATCATCGTGCGCGAGCACCACGCGCCGATCATCCCGCGCGCAACATTTGAGTCGGCCGGGCGCATCCTCGATCAACGCGCAGCAGCACCGACCGGGCAGCGCAAGTACAGCCGCCGCTATCCCCTGTCCGGCAAGCTGCGCTGCGGCATCTGCGGCACTGTCTGCGCCGCCCGGAAGAAAACGCGGCGCGACGGCACCGATGCCATCTCGTGGCGCTGCGGCAATGCCGTAAAATACGGACGGCCGCACACGGACACAGAC
>CDZB01009861.1_pt1 | contig 10437 bp, 6 predicted proteins | sample 554961 | NCBI WGS metagenome assembly CDZB01 (sample SAMEA3182106, study PRJEB8094) | gut metagenome | biome: human; feature: gut; material: Stool; isolation source: human stools | place: Canada | collected 2013-02-26
TCATATAACTGCTTCTGTCCACTTATACCGTCAATGAAATCAGGATACTCGCCACCTGCGATCATTGTTCCGACTGCCTCATCTGCTGTCTGTCCGGTAAGCCAGGTTTCCTTTACCCTTACACCTGTCTTTTCCTCGATGATCTTCTGGATTTCATTATCATCATTGATTTCAGATCCCGGTACAGCAAAGAATGCATCAAACTCTTTCGCACCTCCAGAGCTACCTTTTTTGCCACTATCATTGCCACATCCGGCAAACAGTGTTGCTGCCATAGTAGCCACAAGCAGCATGCTTACAAATTTTTTTCTTCTCATATTGTAATGTCCTCCCTTTTGATAACTTAATTTTATACTTTTTAAGTTTTCAAACAATCGGAGTAACTATAGTCAAAAACAGGGTAAACTATAGTTTCTCGAAAAAACTATAATTTACCCTGTTTTGCAGTAATATATATTATTCTCCACTTTGCATCTGGCGTCTGAAACGCGCCGGTGTACAGCCTTTTACCTGTATAAACCTGTTCACAAAATAATCCATATCATGATATCCGACTTCCTCTGCTATCTGTATTATCTTCTTATCAGTCCTAAGCAGAAGCTCTGCCGCCCGTTCCATCCTGTAATTGTTCAGATAATCCTTAAAGGACTGTCCGTATTTTTTTCTGAAAAGCTGCCCTAAGTATGCACTGTTTACATAATACTTCTCACTCAGGCTCTTAAGCGTGATGTTCGTGGCATAATTGTCTCTTACTTCCTTTTCTACCATGCCGATCACACCTCTTGACACATTTTTTCTAAGCTGCGACAGATAATCACCATACTCACAGCAAAATCTGGTCATATGTGCACGGCTTCCCCTCTCAATACCGGTCTTAAAGCTGCTCTCACTTATGAGTCGCAAAATCTCCTGCTGATTTACATTATCATCCTGCTCACTTGCCAGGTGTATGAACTGAAACAACAGATAATTAATATTTAAGTTCATGCTTTCCCCATTCATACCCATGCTGGACATCTCATCATAAAATGTGGCAACTGCATTTCTTATCTCAACATGGTTGTTCTGTTCCACTGTCCTAAGCAGCTTATCCAGACTATCTTTACAAAGCACTATTCCATCTGCCGATATCTTTACTTCATCCTCATAGTAATATATGCTCTTTACTATGCGAAAGCCCTGAAACGACCTGAGCATACATGCATTGCCGTATGATCTGGCTATCTTTGATATATCTGATACTTTTCTTCCAACCAGCATAACTATATTCTTTTGTGTATTATCACATATATACCTTCTCAGATCCTCCAGATATTTTCTCTCGTTTTTTGCGGCTTCCTCTGCCATATAATCCGAGAATATAAAGCCTATGTCATAAACTTTTTCATTTACCGATACATCAAATACACAATGTGCCGAATCAGCCCCCAGAAAAGCAACACAGCTTTCGTACATCTTGCGCTGTAAGCTTCTCATATCACTATCGAGTATCTCATCACCTGCCGGAAACTGCTCCACCTGTATCTCAACATACCTTGCTCCACCCTCACACCTCATATTTTCTTTTACATAGTTCAGGTTTACTTCATCATATTTGCCCCGTATCAGAGATATCAGGTGTCTTGCAAGGTATGCCTGTTTCATCTTTTTGTTATCCTCGTTGATCTGGTTTTTCTCGTTTTTGAGCACAAGAACCTTGTTTAGTACCTTAAGCAGCATCTCCTTATCCACCGGCTTTAGTATGTAATCCGTACAATCATTCTGCATGGCCTGCTGCGCATAGCTAAAATCTGCATAACCGCTTAATATCACAAAAATACACATCTGATTTTTTATCTTTTCTCAAAGTCTCAAGCAGCTCAAGTCCTGTCATCTCCGGCATCCTTATATCGGCTATGACCAGATCCACATTCTCATTTTCCAGAAACTGCAGAGCTTCCTTTCCATTTGAGGCCGTTCCTGCTATCTCAAATTCTTCATTTTCCCAATCAATGATCACCTTAAGCCCCTGTATTATGAAAGGCTCATCATCCACCAATAATACTTTAAGCATTTTAAATCTCCCTATAAATATGTTTCCGGTATTTTTATCATCACAGTCGTACCGCAGCCTTCCTCACTGTCCACATCAAATACTGCTTTAGATTCCGTTACCATTTTGATACGCAGGCAGGCATTTATCACACCCACTCTGCCACCGGTCTTTAACATATCGATATCTGCATTTTTCATGTTACTTTTCATTTTTTCAAGAGCATCCGGATCAATTCCGCTGCCTGTATCCTCAACCTCTATATGCATGAACCCGGCTTTTTTGAATATACGCACAAATATCCAGCCCGGAGCAGCTTTACTTTCTATGCCATGCACACAGGCATTTTCAACAAAGGTTACAAGCGTAAGTTTTGGCACCTGACATTCCATGCAGTCTGCTTCTATATCTATGTTATAGTTCAGTCGCTCGCCAAACCGGTATTTCTGCAATGCCAGATAGGCTTTTACAAATTCACATTCCTTTGCAACGGTTACAGCATCATTTCCCCACTCCACATACTGTCTTTGCATGATGGCGAGTTTTTCGACCATATCAGCCGTCTCATTTTCCTTTTTCAGCAGACTGTGCATTCGTATGCTCTCAAGCGCATTAAACAGAAAGTGCGGATTTATCTGGCTGTGCAGTGCAAGAAGCTCTGCGTTTTTCTGACTTACAAGCATCTCCTGCTCTTTTAGCTTATTCTTATATACAGTCTGGATCAAGTCATTTGTGCGGCTTACCATCCTGTTGTAATTTTTTATCATGCTGCCGATCTCATCTTTGCTCTCCCTGTCAGTCATAGATACAAGCTTTTCGCTGTCAACTGACTTAAATACCTTTGAAAGCTGTAATATCCTGCTCGTAAAGGAATGGTTAAAGATACTGAACAGACAAAGTGGAAAGAATACATTTATAAGCATCAGAAAAACAATAATCGGTGCATTGTGCATAAGCATGCTCCATATATTACTGCGTGTCTTAAACACATATATATCAAGATCACAGCCATACAAAGAGAGCTTCTGCCTGTATACGGAGTCGCTTATTTTCCCAATCGCCTCCAATGTCTTAAATGGTTTGTTGACTCCACTGTAGGCCCCATTTGACAGCACTATGTCATCTCCATGGCAGATAAGCACTTCATTATCATAATTCATATTCTTAAAAGTACGCATCATGCTGCCATAATTAAACTCTATCTTGAGTACCTTTTCGATATCAGATGAGTAAAAATCCAGCTTTTTCATATAAATCATATGTCTTTCATCTGACAATCCGGCTACGCCTTTTTCATATACAAAAAAGAGTCCTCCGCTTTCCTTCTGCTCCAGAAGTCTGTAAGAATCCGTATTTCTTACAGCAGACATATCATTTACTTTTCCGCCATTTACTATTGTAGGATTGTCAGCATACAGAAAAAATACTATATTGCTCATTCCAAGTGTGTTTTCAAAAAGTGTATCCTGAAAGAAGCTCTGATACTCTGATACATACTCAGCAGAGCTTGTGTATTCCTTTGATATAAAATCGTCTATGCGCTTGCTGGTGTAGATACTCTTAGCTGCCTCTTCTGCGTTATTGACCATGCTGTTCAGATTATATCCCACAGCACTTGCTATGCTCGACATTTCATGTCTGCTGCTTTCTTTTTCAGCATTTTCTACGATGGAAAGCACCACTGCATCAGTCACTATGAGCGGCAGCATGACACAAAGTACATAAAATATGTAGAATTTTTTTCTGAGTGAATAATCATCAAGCTTTCTCTCAATGGCATTCCATATTGGTCTTCTCATAAACAATTCCTCTGAAATCACTTAAAGGAGCCGACATATGTCCGCTCCTAAAGTCTGTTTTAACTTGTCATTAATTATAGAATAACATATTTATTATTAATAATCTACCCCTGTTTTCTCTCCACATCTTGTGATATCAATGCGCTCTGTCCGCTTGCCTGTGAGCTTTGTGCTTCTGTCATCAGGCTGCTGTCCTCCTGCGGATATCTCATAAATTCCCGGCACAGCTACACAGCTTCCATCCTCTTCTATCACAGCAAAGTCCCTTGGCGAAAGAGTCAGCTTTACTTTCTTAGTCTCATATGGCTCAAGCTTTACAACCTCAATCCCCTTTAGCTGATATCCCGGCTCATACTCTGCAGCATCAACGTGCCTGATATAGAGCTGAACTATCTCATTTACAGTATATCTGCTGTCATTTGTCACATTTACAAACACCTCGACAGATTCGTTTACATCACTTTCTGCTTTATCCACTGACAGTCCATCATAGTTTGTCTCACCATAATGCAGTCCATATCCAAATGGATATAACACATTCTCATTTGTATAGCGGTATGTCCTGTGAGCCATTGAATAATCCGTAAACTCCGGGAGATTTTCGGTGCCCTGATAAAATGTAACCGGCAGTTTTCCACTCGGACTATACTCTCCGAATATAGCTTCTGCAACAGCCTTTCCGCCTCTGGCTCCCGGATACCAGCTGTCTATAATGGCATCCACATGCTCTTCTGCCCAGGAAAGATCTATCGCACTTCCTGCTGACAGCACAAGTATTACCGGCTTTCCTACTGCTGCAACAGCCTCTAAAAGTTCCTCCTGAAGTCCCGGAAGCATAAGCCCCAGCTTGTCACCGCTTGCATATTCATTTCCGGCATCACCCTCTTCACCTTCTATAGTTGCATCAAGTCCAAGACACATTACGACCACATCTGACTGTTCTGCCATGATGAGTGCTTCCTTAAATCTGTCCTTTTCCTCTGCAAGTCCCTGTACTTTGTCCTTGTACAGATGGCAGCCCTCTGCATAAAGCACTCTTGTATCCTCTCCAAGATATTGCTGCAATCCCTCAAGTGGAGTGATATATCTTGATGAGGTACCATAATAATTTCCTATAAGCGCATCCCTGGAGTTGGCATTTGGTCCGATAACCGCAATAGTTTTAACATTTTTTCTGTCGAGAGGCAGGAAATTGTCCTTATTCTTTAAAAGTACAAGACTTCTTCTGGCAGCCTCCACAGAAAGCTCCACATGTTCCTTACATTCTACAACCTCATACGATATGTCCTCATATGGCGATGGATAATCCTTCATCATGCCCAGACGGATACGCACCTCCATCAGCCTTTCTACTGCTGCCGTGATCGCCTCGTCCGAAACCAGTCCCTTGTCATAAGCATCCTTAAGATGTAAAAATGCACTTCCACAGTTTAAGTCACAGCCGTTGTTTACAGCCATAGCAGCCGATTCCTCAACTGTATCCGTCACATGATGGTGTTCGTGGAAATCAAGTATTGCCCAGCAGTCTGACACCACATGACCTTCAAATCCAAACTCGTCACGCAGTATATCCTTAAGCAGTGTCCTGCTTCCGCAGGCAGGTTCTCCATTTACCCTGTTGTAAGCCCCCATGACAGCCTCAACCTTTGCATCCTTTACACATCGCTTGAAGGCATACAAATATGTATCATACATATCATGCTTTGATGCTTTCGCATCAAACTCATGTCTTATGGCTTCCGGACCGCTGTGTACCGCAAAATGCTTTGCACAGGCTGCCGATTTTAAGTGATCCGGATCATCCCCCTGCAATCCCCTTATATATGCGCAGCCAAGCTTACCTGTCAGGTACGGATCTTCCCCGTATGTCTCATGTCCCCTGCCCCATCTTGGATCTCTGAATATATTTACATTAGGTGCCCAGAAGGTAAGTCCCTTGTATATTCCGTGATCACCCTTTTTTGAAAATTCATTGAACTTTCCACGCCCCTCCGTTGATACAACATCTCCTATCTTTTCTATCAGGTCAGCATCAAAAGCTGCCGCAAGACCTATCGCCTGAGGAAATACTGTAGCAACACCGGCTCTTGCTACTCCATGAAGAGCCTCATTCCACCAGTTGTATTCCGGTATTCCCAGTCTTTCTATAGCCGGTGACTCATACAGCATCTGACTTATCTTCTCATCTATTGTCATCTGCGATACTAGTTTTTTTGCATATTCTATAGTTTTTTTACTCATAGTGACTTCTCCTTTAATTTATATAATGATTTTACCAGATTCATGCAGTATTTTCTTTCTAATTGTTGCCCCACAATGTTCAAAAATTGCTATTTGTGCTATAATAACTATATTCACGCAAATGCGCATAAATATCAGCCATATGGAGACAAGTATATATGATCGAAAATCTGAATGGAATACATGAGACAGTAAAATATAAAGAAAACAGCAATGTAAAGCTTTTTATAAATGCGGAAGCAGAAGATTATCCCATTCACTGGCATACTCCCATGGAGATTATCATGCCACTTGAAGGCGGCTATACAGTGCAGATTGGGGATGATTTGGTACATCTTAATGAGAGTGATATTATCTTTATAGCTTCCGGTGTAAAACACAGGCTTATCGCACCTGACACCGGAAAAAGGCTTATCCTGCAGATTGAGTGGTCTGCTGTCTCAAAAATAAAGGAATTAAATTCCATACTTACCCTTATAGCACCTGCTATAACGCTAACCCCGGAAACTTCCGGTGATATCCACAGCAATATCCGTAAACTGCTGCTTGATATATCAGATGAATACCAGACCGACTCATTTCTATCAGAAGCCGTGATCTACTCCAAAATGCTTGAAGTACTTGTCCTTATTGGAAGACATCATACTGCCAGCAGTTGTAATTTTAATGTCGGCAGACACAAACAGCAGGAATATCTGGAGCGTTTTCTGTCTATCTGTGAGTATATCGATACACATTGCACTGAGGACATAACACTTGATGAAATCTCAAAAATAGCCGGATTCAGTAAATATCACTTTACCCGGCTATTTAAGCAGTTTACCAATAATACCTTTTACAAATACTTAAATCAGAAAAGAATAGAGCTTGCCCTGACCCTTCTGGCTAATCCCAATATATCTGTCACCGAGACTGCAATGCAGTCAGGCTTTGCAAATCCATCCACTTTCATAAGGGTGTTCAAAGCTGAAAAGGGCTGCACCCCGACTGAATTTCGCAAAATGTTTATTGGGTGAGCATTATGTATGAAAATTCTGCATAGTTATCACTATTGCTGCCATTTGAGGATGCATACATACCGACCGTACAGCCCACAAAGCCACCTGCTTCTTCTGTGGTATATGGCAGCAGACTTATTTTTTCTGCGACTTTTACGCTCTTTTCGGCCGTACCTATCCATATAGATGCTTCCTGTTCCTTACAGATCATACATATATTCCACAGTGGATTTTTTTCTGTAATGCTGTACTCCATAATATCTGCCACTGCTATTTTTTTGTCAGTTCCCTTAATATGTGTAGTCACCACAAATACCAGCCTCCCGGCTTCCATTGTTATCTCAGCGCGAAGATGATTCTCATTGTTCTGGAAAAGTACAAGTCCTGCCGTCTCATTATCCGATTGTGGGATAAAACGCACTGCTGTCTTTACCGTAAACTCATAGCCCTTCTGTCTTAGTCCAAGAAATGCGCTTGTGCCAAGATCAGTGATCTGCTCTTTGTTTGTGTACAGTCTCAGTACTCCCGGATTTTCCTTAAGGGAGTAAAAAGACTCGTTGCGTTTTCCTATTCCAACCAGCCTCTTATCAGGCTTGGCTTCGCAGAAAGTTATAAAATCATTTTCTGATATCTCATCTATAAATCTGCACTCTTCAAGCGGTATATCTACCGTATCCTCAAGGTGTCCTATCCCGGGTGCTATTACCGGCCATTCGTTTTCCCATATTGTTTTTGCAATAAAGGTTTCCCTGCCCATGCTGCTGTGCTTTTTGCATGGTCTTGACGCAAGCATGACCACATACCAGTTTCCGTTTATATCATCCACCAGATCACCATGTCCTGCATAGATGACCGGATAATCCATCCCCAGATTTCTGTGTGTAAATATCGGATTTCTCGGACATCCTTCAAACCATTTAAAAAGCTCCGTGCTTCTTGCTATCGTTATACTGTGCTCCGGTCCAGTGCCGCCCTCTGCATGCATCAGATAATAATATCCGTTTATCTTGTAAATATGTGGTCCTTCCGGCCATATGCAGCCCTTTACAGCACCTTTCCATATGGCCATGCTCCTGCCCTTAAGCTTCATGGTTCCAAGATCAAGCTCCTGTATCCATATCTCCCAGTCTCCATTGTAGCGTACTCCTTCAGGGTTTGGGCGTGTGCCACAGTAATAACATCTGCCGTCATCATCAAAGAAAAGGCTTGGGTCTATTCCGACTGCTTCTTCTCCCAAATAATACGGATCAGACCACGGTCCTGCCGGATCCTGCGCTGTCACTATAAAATTGCCGCCATGCGATACATTGGTCGTTATCATATAAAAAGTTCCTTCATGATATCTTATGGTCGGTGCAAAAATACCTCTCGATATTTCTTCATTTTCCACACATAGCTGCGATGGTCTGTCAAGTATATTGCCAATCTGCTCCCAATGAGCCAGATCCCGGCTATGAAATATGGGAACACCCGGTGCATACACAAAGCTTGATGTCACCAGATAATAGTCTTCCCCGACTCTACATATTGATGGATCAGGATAAAAACCTGAAAGTATTGGATTTTTTGCTGTTACCATGTCTCTTACCTCTCATTCTCTATAATATATATCCAAAGCCAAGTATCGTAAACTGCTTGTCTCTGTCTTCCTCTGCAATTTCAATTCTTACAACATGATTTTCACTGGTCTTATTGTTAAATATTATTACCGCATTGCAGTGCTGCCAGTTATTGATATGTGGATCAGCCGTAAAATGATATTCTCCGTCCACATATACCTTCGCCTTTCCCACGTTTACCTCTCCCGAATCCTTAAATACAAGGAGAAGTGCCCTGCACTCCATCTCAAGCTCGAAATACGCTTTTACCCTGTTTAATGTATTTTTTGTGCCATCATACATCCAGTTATACGGGAATTCCGGAGTCAGCGAAAGCTGATCATCCATCTCAACGCTTTGCAGCTGTGTATCTGTCGAATCGAAGCCACCCTCGTCAATATATGCCTTTGCATATATATCCTTTTTGTCGAGCAGTCTTATATTTTCAAAGCTGTTTCCTATTACCGGTGCAAGATTTAGTTTTTCCTGCAATATTTTTTCCTCTGTCAGTCCCAGTTCAAATGCATCCAAACTTGCATGCCCTGCCTGATCTATTTTTTCAAAAAGATACTCTATGCAGTCTGCCATGACGGAATGACCTGCATTGCCCGGATGAAACATATCATAGAAAAACTGATTTTTGGTTATTACCCTTCCCTCGTCATTTTTTAATGCAAACTGAGGGGAAACCGCATCCAGCACGCTTACCATAGGCAGATCATAGAGCTTTCCAACCGGGCTTAGGCGGTCTTGAAGGTTCCAGTCATTTGCAAATACTGAAAAAAGCAATATGACTGCCGGTTTACATGGCAGATTAAGTACTTTACGTACAAGGCTTTCATAGCAGTCACCCTTTGTCTCATCTCCCTCATCATTTACAGCAAATTCAATAACTACTATATCAGGCTGCTGTCCGTCTCTTAGTACATCCCTGTCAAATCTGATCATTCCCAGCTCCGATGGTGTGCCACCCACACCGGCTTTTATGAATTTCACATTATTCTTTGCGGAAAAACGCTTCTGGAAAAGCTGATAGGATTTGTATGCGTAGCACTCTGTATTTATAGGTGCCGCACCTGCTCCCTGTGTGATAGATCCACCGATGTATGCAAGTGTTACCTCTTTTCCGGCTCTAGTCTTTTCGATGGCTTTTCTTATGCGGTATGCATTTCCCATATTCATAAGCGAATGGCTTATCATCCTGCAGTATTCATCAGAGTTCATATCCACATCTGTTTCCTCAATATCTGCCGGAGCCTCATAGCCGTCATTCAGATACAGTCTGACACTCGCTTTTCCCATGATATCCGGTGTATTAAATATGAACTTTATCTGTCCCGGTATATCATCATCCGGTGTCCACTTATAATCTGACAGGTATATCTTTCTCTCCATTCCATCGCCTGTCAGCTTTACCTTAAGATTAGTACCGCCTCCGTACAGGTCCTGCTTTCCGTACATCTGAAACACAAATTCGATCTGTTCGTTTTGATTATCTGTTTCCACAGATACACCTATGCTGTGTACAAGCCTGCCAAAACCTTCCACTGTCTCTAACAGTCCCAGTTCCTCTTTATTTTCTATATTTCCGGCTATCTGTGCACTGTTTATCAGTCTTCCGTCGCTTTCATATATAAAATGTATAATGCTTCCATCTTCCTGTACTGAGCCGTATATATCCTTATCCTTCATGATGTAGAAATACGGTCTTTTTCTTTCCGGATCCTTTGGTGCTTTTGGACCTGCCATCTTGCTGCCTCCTTGTTGTG
>CDZB01068901.1_pt1 | contig 10428 bp, 8 predicted proteins | sample 554961 | NCBI WGS metagenome assembly CDZB01 (sample SAMEA3182106, study PRJEB8094) | gut metagenome | biome: human; feature: gut; material: Stool; isolation source: human stools | place: Canada | collected 2013-02-26
CAGCGGCGCAGAAACTGCGCCGCTGTAAACAAAGAATAGGCGAAGAAAGGGACAAGGAAAATCAGTCTTTCAGACAGCCAATGGGAATTACATACATACCGTCTGCGCGGCGGTAAGCGTAATCCCCGGTGCCGGTCAAAACCATCAAAAAAGCTGGCGCTTTCATTTTGTTTGTGTCGATTTTTGCGCTTAATGTCCTCAGATTGGCAGAACCTTCTTCAATCAGCTTTTCACCGCCAAGCTTGATTTCTACAAGTCCGTATGTTCCGTTTCTCAGGTGTATGACAGTATCGCATTCCAAACCGTTCTTGTCGCGATAATGATAAACTTCGCCGCCGAGCGCATCCGCAAATACGCGCAAGTCGCGGACACACAGTATTTCAAAAAGAAAGCCAAATGTTCTGAGATCGGCAAGCAGATCCTGCGGTCCGCTCTCAAGCGCGGTTGCTGCAATAGAGGGGTCGACATAGTACCGTGTATCCGAGGAACGAATCGCTGTTTTAGACCGCATGTTCGGATTCCCTGCAGGCATATCTTCCACGACAAAGATCTTGCGAAGCACGTTCAGGTATGAGGCTACAGTTTCTGCGTCCATAGATGCTTCGCCATTGACGGAGATGTCCTGTACAAGAACGGTGTTTGGCGTTTGCGCTCCCTGATTTCTGGCGTAGGAACGCATCAGCCGTTTTACACGTTCCGGTTTTTTCCGAACATGATCTGCACGGTTGATATCGGAATACACAACGGTGTCGTGGTAATCGAAAGCCTGATCCAATGCGATCTCATTGCGCGGATCAACAGCTTGCGGCTAGAATACCATGGCTTGCAGTTCTTTTTCCGTGATAAGCTGAAACCGGCAGCAGAAGCAAAACCCCTGCTGCCGGTTTCGTGGCAGTTGTTCATGTTGCCCAAATAAAAGCGATACAGGGCATGACAAAGGAGTACGAAAAAGTAGAAGCGGTCTGAACAGGAGCGTTTGCCCATGGGCAGACTGCAAACATGATCTGGCGCACACGCTGCACGCTTTCACCGATTTGATTCCGGCACACCCGCGCGAAGCGTATGGGAAAACGATGCAGCGCACATGCGCTCAGCCCTCTAAGAAGGAACGGGCGGTCATCAGCTCTACAGGATCTTTTGCCGTGTAGGAGACCGTGCAGACACCAGTGCGCACAGCGCCGGGATACCAGGACGCCCGCCGCGCCATCCGATGCTCCTTGAAGCAGATTTCCAGTGTATAGGAATCCTTCAGAGGTATCGGCTTATGGGGCTGCGCGAGCGCTTCGAGAACGCCGGTGTAGATTCCTTCCACTGCCTCATCCGGATGGAGACCCCAGACGGCGCTGCCGATACAGTCTTTGGTTGCGTACGTCCGGATGCCCGGGCAGCATGCTTCGGCAGACTCGCAGATGAAGCGGTCACCGGAAAGAAACACAGACGGTACGCCCATGGCGGCAGCCCAGAGCGCGTTCATGCTGAATTCTGAAGCAAGCACGCCGTCCAGCTTCATCCACGCATAGAGCGGGTGCTCGATGGTGTGGGCAAGCGGGCTTCCGTCGCTGCCCTCAGGGGCATGATAGCCGATATAGAGCGCTGCGTCATAGCTTGCATCAAGACCGCACATCATCGCAGCCGGTTCATTCTGCCAGCCGCGATGCAGCAGAACGCCCCGGGGAAGACCTGTTGGATCGATATTGCGGGCATCTTCATGACCGTCTTTGACCAATACCGTATATCCCAGCTCCTGGGCCGCGCGGCAGGCCGCGGCGACCTCCCGGGTCAGCTGGCGGCAGGCCGCGTCGTAGCCCGGCCCGCCATAGCGCGTTTCTTCCCAGCTCGAGACGCCGGAGACTCCCTCCAGATCTGCGCTGATAAACAGTTTTTTCATGGGGCTTCCTCCTTTTGTTAATTGGTTCGTTCAAACACGATGCGCCCGCCGGTCATGGTCAGGACCGGCGACACGCTGCGGATTTTCATTGGGTCCATGGTGAAAATATCCTGGTCCAGCACGGTAAGATCTGCATAATAGCCGGGTTTCAAGCGTCCTTTACAATGCTCCTGAAACTCTGCATAGGCGCTTTCCATGGTATAAGCGTCTACGGCCGTCTCCACATCCACACGCTCAGACGGGACAAAGCCGCCCGCAGGCGTTCCGTTCGCGTCGCAGCGGGTCACAGCTGCACCAAGATTCCAGAGCGGCGCGCAGGATTCCACCGGGCAATCGGTTCCGTAAGAGAGATGAACACCCGCGCGAAGCAGACTGCCAAAGGCGTAGGACGTTTCGGCAAGCGCTCTGCCGCAGAGCTTTTCTGCCAGTTCGCGATCAGCGTCGAGAAATACGGGCTGCGCCATGACGAGAACACCGAGTTCCGCGATGCGGCGGCACAGGGCGCGATCTGTGATCTGGCAGTGGATGAGCGCATGGCGCAGGGGATTGCGCTGTCCGGCGGGCATGACTGCCTCATAGGCGTCCAGCACCCGGGAAATGGCCTCGTCGCCGATGGCGTGGGTCACGACCTGAATGCCGTGTTCCGATGCGAGGCCGCAGAAAGCAGCCATATCCTCCCGCGTCGTCCATGCAAGACCGTGATTGTCGGGCTCACCCGGATAGCCGCCGCGCAGCATGGCCGTCCGCGCGCCGAGACTCCCATCCTGAAAGAGCTTCAGGGGTCCGAGCGTCAGAAAGCCGTCATACTGACTCCGCCGGCTGTATTCGCCGTGCAGCAGGCTTTCCCGGAAGGCGGCAAGATCGTGGAAGCAGACCTGGTGGCGATAGCGGATGGGCGCGCCGCCCGCTGCGTAGATCTCCCGCAGCAGCGAGAAAGCCAGGTCCGCATCTTCCACGCTGGTTCCAACGTCGTTGCTCTGGACGCTGGTAAGCCCCAGCGAGGCGGCATAGTTCATGGCCTCACGGAGCATGTCGCGGTGCTGCTCCCGGGTAAAAGCCGGGATCTGTGCCTTTACAAAATTGCAGGCGTTGCCCCGGAAGATACCGCAGAGCGTTCCGTCAGATGCGCGCAGTACCTCGTCGGGCGGGCACTGTGAGAATTCAGGACAGGCCGCAAAGCGCTGTGTCGCCAGCGTATTGGCCGATACAATATGGCCGCAGACCCGCTCCAGCACCACGGGAACCGCCGTGCTGATGCGATCCAGATCGTGCCGGTCCGGCAGTCGGCCGTCCGGGAAGTCATCCTGGTTCCAGCCGATGGCGTGAAGACCGCTCTCCGTCCGCTCCGGATGGTTTGCAAGAAATTCGCGGCAGCGGGCGATCAGCTCATCCACGGAGTGAGCGCCGGAAATCGGCGCTTCATAGCGCGTCTGCGCCAGCTGCATGAGATGAATATGGCTGTCGTTGAAGCCCGGTACTACGGCACGCCCCTCGCAGTCAATGCGGCGGCAGCCGGGGCGGGCGAGCGCGAGGATTTCCGCGTCTGAGCCGACTGCGCGGATGATACCGTCTTCGGCGCAGAGCGCGCTGCGGAAGTCGCCGCGCGCCACGTAGAGCTTTGCATGATATAAAATGGTCTGCATGGTTTTCCTCCCGGGCAAAAGCCCACGTTCATTCTAGCACAGGCAGCTGTGCCCCGCAAGCAAACTGCCGCAGGGCGCTTATGGCGCGGAACACCGTACTGGTGTTCAAAAATTTTGATAAACGGACGAAGCGTCCAAAAATTCAGAGCCTACTGAACGGAAAATTCGGTGATTTCCTGAACGGAATCAAATTCGCCGTCCTGAAGACCACGTTCTTCCGTTTCCATTTCGCCGCACTGGCTGTCGTAGGGGTCGATGCGGAAGAAGCGCTCCGGCGCGTCGAAGCCCGCCTGATAGCCCGTGTTCGTCACGACGCGCAGCGGGTCCGCATTGCCGAAGTTGAAGCTCCAGGTCTCCCGATCGCCCGCGCGCCAGGCCGCGCCGCCGTAGGCCGGGTCCGCAAAGAGCCAGCCCGCCGGGGCAATGTAGAACTGCGCCCAGTCGTGGCACATACAGCTCCGGAGGCCCGGCCGCCAGTCGCCGCTGCCGTCGTAGGCCTCCAGTCCGGCGCGCCAGCCGCCGTGGAACACGGCGGGAATGCCAACGCAGCGGCAGAGCGTCACGAACATCAGCACCTGCACGCCGCAGTCGCCCACGAGGTTTCGGGCGCAGCTGTCGGAGATGCTTTCGAGGCAGAAGTAGCTCCGCATATAGGAGTAGCGCACGTTGGTGGTCACATAGTCATAGAACCGCCGCGCCTTGGCAAGCGGGTCGGTGAGGCCCTCTGTCAGCTCCTCCGCCAGCACGCGGAGGTAGGGCGTGAAGGCGATGTGGGGCGGCTGCTCCTCGAGGTCAAAGCCGGGCTGGTCCGCGCTGGGCCGGAGGGAGGCGAGGTCCACATAGCGGGCCTCCCGGGTGAGGCGGTATTCCGCCGTGAAGTCCCGGTTCTCCCGGAGAGTCTGCTCAAAGAAGGCCACGGGCTGGTCCGCCGTGGGGGCCGAGAGGTGGTTCGCGTCCGGGGCCGAGACGGTGATGTCGTGCTGGCCCTCGCTGGCGCAGGGCAGGGGCAGATAGGCCCGCAGCCGCATCCCGGGCCGGAAAAGATCCTCCCGCAGCCGCAGCGTCTCCCGGACGCCGAAGCGGAGCGTCATGGTCCCGTTTTCCTTCAGCTTGGCGATCAGCTCCCGCCGGACGCCGCCGATGTACTTCACGTCCACGCCGCCGCCCCAGGCGCTGCCTGCCCGGGATGCAAAGATCGGATCGGTCTTGCAGAGCGTGTCGAGGAAGCTGGATGAATAATGGGGTGCGCCGTTATACTGGATCCAGTCGATCCGCCCAGCGCGCTCCAGCTCGTCGAGCTCCGCGCCGTTAAAGCCCGGCAGAATGGATGCGGCGTAAGCTACAGCCGTCTCCCGGGTGTAGGGATAGTCCAGGGGCAGGCGGCGCAGAATTTCCCGATGCGCCGTGAGGCTCTGGCGCATGGCGTTCGGGAGCTGGCCCGCCAGTTTTTCGTCGATACGCCGAATGGCCTCGTCAAAGTCGCCGATGCCCTGGAGCCGGGCGATGTCGTCGGGCACGCCCATGTGAAGGTAGCGGAAGGAGTCGTTCAGATTCATGTCATACCCTCCCCCTCAGCCCACAACGCGGCCCAGCACGCGCAGGAAGTTGCCGCTGCCGATGCCCTCAAGGTCCGCCTCGGAGAAGCCGCGGCGGCGCAGGGCGTCAATGAAGCTCCGGCAGTCGCCGGAGTTGGCGAGGCCCTGGGTTTCGTTGGCGATGGTGTCCGGGTCGTCCTCACCGAGGTAGCCGCAGAAGTCGAAGCCGCAGGCCACGTGCTCCGCGCCCACCAGGTCCGCGATGTAGGCGGCGTGGTCCGCCAGCCGGTCCACGGTGGCGTGCACCGGGTCGATGAAGCTGCCCCAGGCGTTCATGCCGATGATGCCGCCCCGCTCCGCGATGGCGCGGATCTGGTCGTCCTTCAGGTTGCGCTTGGCGTGGCAGAGGCTCCAGGCGTTGGAGTGGGAGGCGATGAAGGGCTTCTCCGTGTGGGCTACGACGTCCCAGAACGTCTTTTCACTGGCGTGGGAGACGTCCACGAGCATCCCGAGGCGCTCCATGAGGCGCAGCGCCTCGGCGCCAAGGTCCGTCAGGCCGTCGCCGGGCCCCTCGTGGGCCGAGCCGGCGGCAAAGGCGTTGTCCGTGCTCCAGGTGAGCATGGCGTGGCGGAAGCCCAGGTGATAGAGCGTGTGAAGCCAGTCCGGCTCCGTGCCGAGGCCGTCCAGCCCCTCGAGGCCCAGCAGCACGGCGGTCCTTCCGCCGTCCATGATCCGGGCGAGGTCCCCGGCAGTATAGCCGATGGCCAGCCGGTCCTGCACGGCGTCGAACTCCGCGAAGGAGGTGCGCAGGATCTCCAGCATGGTGCGCTGCGGGTCGCCGAGGTCCGCGTCCAGATAGATGGCGTAGAGCAGGCCGCTGACGCCGCCCTTGTCGTAGAGCGGCAGATGGCGGTTGCGGATCACATCGTGTTCACCTGCAAAGACCCGGTTGCGGATGTCGGCCATGGTGTCGGAATGGCAGTCAAAAATCTTCATTGCGAAGCTCCTTTCTGAAAATGGGGAGGAAAACGGACGACTCCGCGCCCGGCGAAGGGCCAGACGCGGAGCGGTTCCATGTGGGTGGGCAGGCGCCAGGAGGTCCCCGGCGACACCTGCTTGAGGGAAAGAGAGGGGGTAACGGAGAGGAGGCGTCTCAGCTCCGGACCTTTTTGTTGTGGCGTGCCACCATGATGAGCGCGATGGCGAAGAAGAACAGCGGGCCGACGACGGACCAGATGGTGGAGGACCAGTCGCCGCTCATGGCAGGCTCGATGATGCAGAACGCGTTGGCGAAGAGGATGACGCCGGTGACGATCAGAGAGGCGATCTTGGCGCTGGTCTGCGTCTTATAGAACACGTAGGGGCGCTCGAGGTCCAGCCGCTTGAAGGCCGGGAACGCGCCGGACAGGAAAGCGTAGGGGATGGTGTTGGCGATGGTGGTCATGACGAGCAGGAGGTTGAAGAACTCATCGATGCCCTTGCCGCCGAAGGCCACGGCCAGCACGAAGACGGAGATGATGCCGCACTGGACCCACAGGGCGTTCTTCAGGGTTCCGGTCTTGGGATCGACCTTCTGGATCCATTCGGGCCACAGACCCTTGGGGGTGCCCTGGATGGTGGACTTCAGCGAGGTGTACATGCACTCGAGGATGCAGCTCGTGGTGCTGCAGAAGAGAATGAGGCCGACGATGCGGGCGAACCAGTGGGAGATGGTCAGGGCCGCAGCCTCGGAAGCGCCGAAGCTGGACGCCAGGGTGAAGCCGAGGTTCTTCATGATGATGACGGCGGCGTTGCCCATGTTGATCTGGCCGCTGAATTCCGCCCAGTTTGTGAACATGCCGCAGACAAAGATGCCCAGGCAGTAGGCGACGGTGATGAAGCCGGCGGAGAAGAGCATGGCCTTCGGGATGGTCCTGCCGGCGTCCTTCGTCTGGTCCGTGACGCTGGAGAAGATCTCGCTGCCGCCGTAGGCCAGGATGGCAAAGGCGAAGAAGGAGATGATGCCGCCGGTGCTCTGGTAGCTCTCGTTGGGGGAGTGGAAGAAGCCGTAGGCGCTCAGGGGCTGGGCAAACTGGCCGCCGTTGCAGATAAGCACGAGGACACCACCGACCATCAGAACGCCGACGAGGCCCATGACGAGGGAGCCGCCGACGCTGAAGAACTTCGAAATGTTTTCAAGACCGCTGACTGCAATAATAGTCAGGACCAGCGTCAGAACGACGCCGAGAATGCCGAGCGTCTGCGCGGAGGTGAGTCCCAGAATGGACCATGCGCCGGTCGTGTCGCCGCCGCTGATCATTGCCGACAGGTAGACCCACTCGGAGGAGGCGACGACCAGCATGAACCATACCAGCGTGCCCGCGTAGTTGAGCAGTGAGCCGCAGAAGGCGAATTTCGTGCCGAGGGAGCGCTCCATCCAGTTGTAGAGGCCGCCGGCATCGTCCCGCAGGGCGGAGCCGTACTCGGCCATCATGAAGGAATAGGGCACGAAGAACAGCAGCGCCGCCAGGATCAGGATCGGGATAGCGGAGTAGCCCATCTGATAATAGCACCGGGGGATGTTGTTGAAGGCAAGGACCTGCACAATAATCATGAAGACAATGTGCTTAACGCTTAGGAATTTCTTGGGTTCAGACATTTCTTTTTCTCCTTTTCATACTTGTTTCAGTCTGTTGTGAACGGATTCTTCCCGCCGTCGGGAAGCGACTGGATTGCGTCCCATTATGGGAGTGGACCGCCCCGCTGGGGCGTGTTTCTCATAAGGCTGCCGCCATCCGGATATGCCCCCAATCTGTGATAGTTTTCTCGGTGTGCGCTTCAGCCTCTGACCGAAACGCCAGCCGCGCTCATGGCATCCCGCAGGCAAAGCACGCGCTTGCCGCGGATGCCCACCACTGTCTGCGCGTGGTCAAGGGAACTGATAATTGCTTCTTCTACTGCCTCGACCGCCGCTTCAAAAACAGAATCCATCCGGTCGTCCAGAAGCATTTTTGTTTCCAGCACCGCAGTTTGCCCGAAATGGGGCACGCGGTTTGCCGTCGTAAAGGCAAGGGCAATATCGCCGCTGCCGTTGCCGAGGAAAGAGCCGACTCTGCCAAGGGCGGCCGCGGACCGCCGCGCGACGCGCCGGAGCTGCCGATCGCTCAGAGGAAGGTCTGTGGCAAGCACAATGATGATGGAGCCCTGCTCCGGCTTTTCACCGCACCGCGCGCAAAGCCCTTCGGCGATCTCGCGTCCTACATGGCGACCGCCGATGACGAGGTTGCCCGCCATGCCGAAGTTGCTCATGACCAGCGCGCCGACGGTATACTCCTTGCCGTCCATCGGGACAAGGCGCGAAGCGGAGCCGATGCCGCCCTTGAGGTCCATACATACCATGCCGGTGCCGCCGCCGACGGCGCCCTCTGCAAAGACGCTGTCTGCGCTGCTGATGGCGCGATGCACATCGTCCTCGGTGAGATGGCAGCCGCGGATGTCGTTCAGCTCGCCGTCATTGCATTCCATTACCACGCTGTTGACTGTACCGGTGGTAACGCCGATCTCCGGATTTTCGTCTATGGCGCGGTGGACCAGTGCATTCAGCGCCGTGCCGACTGAAAACGTACTGGTCAGAACGATGGGCGTCTCAATGGTGCCGAGCTCTTCTACTTGAATCAGACCGGCGCTTTTGCCGAAGCCGTTGAGTACTGCCGCGCCGGCCATGCACTTGTCGCGAAACAGATTGCCGCTATGGGGCAGGATGACCGTACAACCGGTATGGACTCCTTTTTCCGGATCGGTGCGTGTTGTGTGGCCGACCCGCACACCGGGAACATCTGTGATGAGGTTCAACGTCCCTCGCTGCCACTTGTGATAAAGCTCAAATTCAAAACCCTGATCAACGCCCATGGCTGTCTCCTCATTTCCTGTGCTGGCTCTGCCAGGCTGTGACACGCCGGACAGGCACTACTTTATTAGCAGCAAAATCCGTTCCAGTTTTGCGTTTTCTTCAAAAAAAGTAAAAAATTGTTTTATGTTACGGAAATGCGCCTTTGCTTTTGGATATTTTGCCGAAAATACATGCTGCGACAGATTGACACACGGGTAAAAAGTCGTTATAATAGAAACATAAATAGGATGAATCCGGATAAAACTGGGTTATCTGGAACGATGGAGGAACGACAATGAAAACGCTGGCGCTCGTGTTTCAGAACGCGGACACGCCCCAGGTCATTGACCTGATGCGCCGCACGTTTGAAGAGGTTTTTGCCCGCAGTGTGCAGGTCGAGGTGTATTTTATGGACCGGATCGGGGAAACGGAGCAGATCTGCGCCGATGTGCTGGTGGTGAACTGTACGGTGTCGCTGCTGGCGCTGCGGCCGCACACGCCGTCATTTCAGAATGTTGTGTTCATGACGCGAAGCATCCGGAAGACTTATCTCGACAGCATTCTCGCCATTCCGGCGGGTACGGACGTTCTGCTGGTCAACGACACGCCGGACAGCGCCCGGGAGATGATCGAGATGCTCTACGAGCTGGGCATCGGCCACCTGAACCTCATCCCCTTTGAGCCGGACCGGGAGGCGCAGGGCGACTACCGCAGCATTCAGTACGCCATCACGCCCAACGAGCCCCAGCTCGTTCCCGCCCGCATACCCCATGTGCTGAACACGGAGTACCGCGTCGTGGGCTTTGACACCATAATCAATGCGGCGGCGGTGCTGAATCTGACCTCCGACCGCATTGCCAGCAATCTGATCCGGTATATTTCCGGCATCGTTGAGCCGCTGCACGGTTATCGTACCAGCTACTTCAACAGCTTTCTCAAGGAGCGGCTGCTCAACGAATATGTCTACGATGCAACCTCAGCCATCTTTGCTGCAGACCCGGCAGGGCGCATCATCTATCACAACCGACGGGCGGCAGAGCTGTTCCAGCTGGATAGCGAAACAGCCCGAACAGTCCGCGACTGCCTGCCGCCGGAGCTGCTGGAGGTACTCGGTTCTGCACCGGATTTGCGGCGCTGTCCAGTGAGTCTTGACGCCGGAGATTTTCTCGTGCGGAAATCTACCATCATTGTGGGCGAAGAGACGCTCGGCTGCTTTGTATCGCTGCAGGACGAGATCACGCTGCGCGGTGACGAGGCTGCTTTCCGCCGCCGCCTGCGAGAGAAGGGGTTTTACGCGAAGCATACTTTCTCGGACGTCCTTCACCGCTCTGCCAGCATGGACAAGTGCATCGCTTTGGCAAAAAAGGCGGCGGCGACGGAGTACACGCTGCTTATTGAGGGAGAAAGCGGCACGGGCAAGGAACTTTTTGCGCAGGCGATCCACAACGCCTCGCCCCGGCGCGATCAGCCGTTCATCGCCGTGAACTGCGCGGC
>CDZB01024085.1_pt1 | contig 10382 bp, 8 predicted proteins | sample 554961 | NCBI WGS metagenome assembly CDZB01 (sample SAMEA3182106, study PRJEB8094) | gut metagenome | biome: human; feature: gut; material: Stool; isolation source: human stools | place: Canada | collected 2013-02-26
CGCGTGATGAAGTCGTGCGCGTTGGCGAGTTTCGCCGCTTCGATGCACTCTTCGTCCGTCGCGTCAAGTTTGCCGTAGCGGATATTCTCCATGATCGTGCCCGTAAACAGGTTGGTATCCTGCAAGACGATGCCCATGGAGCGGCGCAGGTCGGCTTTTTTGATCTTGTTGATGTTGATCCCGTCGTAACGGATCTTGCCGTCCGCGATGTCGTAGAAGCGGTTCAGAAGGTTCGTGATCGTCGTCTTACCCGCGCCCGTCGCGCCGACAAACGCGATCTTCTGGCCGGGTTTTGCATAAATGCTTACGTTATGCAGGACGATCTTGTTGGGAACGTAGCCGAAATCCACGTCAAAGAGGCGGATGTCCCCTTTCAGCTCGGTATAGGTGACGGTGCCGTCCGCCTGGTGCGGGTGGCGCCACGCCCATTTGCCCGTGCGTTCGGCGCTTTCGGTGATCGTGCCGTCTTCGGCGATGTTCGCGTTGACGAGGGTGACGTAACCGTCGTCCGTTTCGGGCTTTTCGTCGAGCAGTTCGAAGATACGCCCCGCGCCCGCGAGACCCATGACGACCGAGTTGATCTGCATGGACACCTGCCCGATGTTCAGGGAAAACTGGCGGGACATGTTGAGGAAAGACGCGATGATCGCTCCCGTGAAGGCGCCCCACCCCGTAACAGCCAGATTTTCCGCTCCGAAAAGAACCAGAAGCCCCGCGACGATCGCCACGAGGACGAAAGCGAAATGTCCGATGTTCATGACGGCGGGCATCAGGATGTTGCCGTACGCGTTCGCCTTGTCGGACGCGTCGCAGAGTTCGTCGTTGATCTTGTCGAAGTCCTCTTTTGCGCGTTCCTCGTGGCAGAACACCTTAATGACTTTCTGTCCGCCCATCATCTCTTCGATGTAGCCCTCGGTTTTGCCGATGACGTCCTGCTGTTTGATAAAGTAGCGGGCGCTGCGGCTGCCGACGAATTTGGCGACGAGCGCCATCATGGCGACCCCCGCAAAAACGACGAACATGAGCCAGAGACTGTATAAAAGCATTATGACGAACAGAACCAACGCGGCGATACAGGAATAAAACACCTGCGGGATGCTGACCGAAATCAACTGGCGCAGCGCGTCCGTGTCGTTGGTATAAACGGACATGATGTCGCCGTGGGTATGCGTATCGAAATAGCGGATCGGAAGCGCCTGCATTTCGGAGAACATGTCGTCGCGCACGTGACGCAAAAATCCCTGCGTAACGATCGCCATCGTCTGATTGTAGAATACGGAAGCGCACAGCGCCACGATATACATGAGGCCCATGCCGCCGATAATGTAAAACAGCGTCATGCGAAGCTCTTCGTACGGAGTTCCGTGCGCGAGCGGCGTAATGATCTTATCGATGACCAGCGTCAGAAACACAGAAGAACTGATACCCGACGCAGCCGTGACCGCGATACAGATAAAGACGGCGATCATTCTTCCTTTATAATAATGGAAGAGGTAGGAAAGCAATCTGCCAAGCAATTTGAAGCTGTGAATCTTCGGTTTTTTGCGCATTTCCGGCATTTGTTTGACGGATTCGGCCGATTTACTCATTTTCCTCACCTCCCTGCTTGGATTCTGCGGCACCCGGGTTGCCGATCTTGTTTTGCGAATAATAGACTTCCTGATAGATCTCGTTGGAAGCGAGCAGCTCGTCGTGCGTGCCGACCGCAACGATCTTCCCGCCGTCCATGACGATGATCTGGTCGGCTTCCTGTACGGAAGAAACGCGCTGGGCGATGATGATCTTGGTGACGTTCGGGATCTCTTCGCGGAAGGACTTGCGGATCATTGCGTCCGTCTTGGTGTCGACCGCGCTCGTCGAGTCGTCGAGGATAAGGACTTTCGGGTCTTTCAGAAGGGCGCGCGCGATGCAAAGGCGCTGTTTCTGTCCGCCGGAAACGTTCGTGCCTCCCTGCTCGATGTATGTATCGTATTTGTCGGGGAAACGCTGAATGAAGTCGTCCGCACACGCGAGTTTGCACACGCGCAGCATCTCGTCGTCCGTCGCGTCCTCTTTGCCCCAGCGCAGGTTGTCTTTGATCGTGCCGGAGAAAAGGACGTTTTTCTGCAAAACCATCGCGACCTTGTTTCGCAGCGCTTCGAGGTCGTATTCTTTCACGTTGACGCCGCCGACGTAGACCGCGCCTTCCGTCGCATCGTACAGGCGGGGTATGAGGTTGACGAGGGTGGATTTGGACGCGCCCGTGCCGCCCAATATACCGATCGTCTGCCCCGACTTGATGTGCAGATTTACGCCCGAAAGCGCAAATTTTTCCGCATTGGCGGAATATTTGAAGCTGACGTTCTCGAAAACGATGTCTCCGTCCTTCACTTCTTTCACGGCGTTTTCGGGGGATACGATGTTGCTCTTTTCGTTTAGCACCGCGACGATACGTTCGCCGGAAGTGCGCGCGATGATGATCATTACGATGACCATGGAAAGCTGCATGACCGCCGAAAGGATCTGCGAAGCGTACATGATGAGCACGGTGAGCTGTTCTTCCCCTACCGGATTTGCGGGCGAACGGGACGTGAGGATCGCCGCCAGCAGGAAGATCAGAAGGAAGGAAAGCCAGATGCAGAACTGCATGACCGGCCCGTTGATCGCCATGATGCGCTCGGCGAGGGTGAAGTCTTTGCAGACGTCCTCGGAAGCCGCTTCGAACTTTTTCTTTTCGAAATCTTCGCGCACGAACGATTTGACGACGCGGATGCCCTTGATGTCCTCGCGGACGGAACGGTTCATGTTGTCGTATTTGTGGAACACCCTTTCAAAGATCGGGTGCGTTTTAAAAATGACGATGACCAGCACCGCCCCCAGAACGGGGACGAGCGCGAGGAACACCCACGAAATGGTCACGTTGACCGTGAACGCCATCACGAGGGAAAAGATGAGCATGAGCGGGCAACGGATCGCCACACGGATGATCATCATGTATGCCATCTGCACGTTCGTGACGTCCGTCGTCTGACGGGTCACGAGACTGGATGTAGAAAACCTGTCGATGTTCGCGAAAGAATAATCCTGGATCGCATAGTACATGTCTTTGCGGAGGTTTTTCGCAAAGCCCGCGCTCGCGCGCGCCGCAAACCGCCCCGACAGCATGCCCGTGATGAGCGACAAAAGCGCCATCCCGATCAATATGCCGCCGTATATGAGGATGGTGCGCATTTCCACCCCTTCCGCCCCGTTTACGCCCGTCGGGCTGATCTTGGCGATGAATTCCATGATGACCAAAGGCATCAGGCACTCGAGGATCACTTCGATCGCGACGAAAATCGGGGAAAGTATGGACGGTTTTTTGTACTCGCGGATACTTTTCGCCAAAGTTTTGATCATATCTGTCTCCTTATAAAAGTTTTACCTTGACCTTGACTCCCTGCGCACCCTGCGCGCGGGGAAACCTAACTCTGTCTTTCCATTTGCGAAAGGTTTTTTTGAAAGCGGGCGACGTAATCGAAAAACGCGTCCAGTTCTTCCTCGGTGAACCCGCGGGTCATTTCGCGCTCCGCCCTTTCGACCTGCGCCTGCAGCTGACGGCGAACTTCATCCGCATATCCGGTCAGCTCTATCTTTTTCAGGCGCGCGTCGTATCCGACCGGCACGCGGCGGATCAGGCCCGCCGACTCCATGGATTTGAGGATCTCCGTCGCCGTGGAGCGGCGGATCTTAAATTCCGTTTCCACATCGCGCTGGAAAATGTCTTTCCCTGCGTTCCTGAACAGAAAATTGAGCATCCAGAACTGGACGCCCGTAAGTTTTCCGTTTTCTCCCGCGGCGGGAATGTTTTCGATCGCGCGGTCAATGCGCCTGCCCAGCGACTTGACAGCATAGCCGATGTGCCGTTTGTTCATCGCGACCCCTCGCAAATTGTTAGGTTAACTAACATTATATTCATTTCATAAAAAATGTCAACGGAATGGACGGGGATAAACCGCCCTTTTTTCTGTGAAATTTTTAACACATTCCGCCCGCCGTTTTGCGGACGGCGGCGCCGGGCGCGATACCTGTTGACTTTTTCGGCAAAAAAGCGTACAATGTTGCGCGGAATAATCCGGACGGCGGAATCTGCACATGAAAAAATATCCCGTGGAAAAATCTTTTTACGTTTTTGCGTCCTTTGCGGCGGTAGGAGGGTTCCTGGAAGCGTATACTTACCTTCTGCACGGCGGCGTTTTCTGCAACGCGCAGACGGGAAACCTCGTTTTGCTCGCCATGAACCTCTTTGCGGGGAACTTTGCCCCGGCGGCGCACTACGCCTATTCGATACTCGCTTACCTTGCGGGCATTTTCGTATCCGTGATCTTGTCGAAAGCGCTCAAAGGCACGCTCTCGCACGTCATCGTAACTGCGGCGGAACTCGCCGCCTTCGTCGCGCTCGCGTTCGTCCCCGCGGGCGCGTCCGATTGGTATACCTACGTTTCCGTCGCCTTTTTATGCGCGCTGCAATACAACGTGTTCACCGAATGCCGCGGCGCGGCTTTGAGCACGACTTTCTGCACAAACAATCTGCGGCAGGCGACGATCAATCTTTATCGCGGCGCGGCGGAAAAAGATAAACAAAAACTTAAAAAAAGCGGCATCTATGCGCTGGTCATCCTCTTTTTCGCGCTCGGCGCGGCGCTCGGCGCGTTTGCCGCCGGCAGGCTGGGGAATTATTCCGTTCTCCTCTGCTCGGCGATCCTTCTGCCCGTATTGATCCTTCTGATCGCGCGCGGAAACCGCCCGTCGCCCGAAGGGGGTGGCAAAGATGCCGCGGCCGACCCGAAATCGGAAGAGCCCTCCCCCGTCCGCCCCGAAGCCGCTCCCGAGATCGATTGAGCGCTCTTTCGCAAAACAAAAAAACCGCAGCCTTTGCCCTGCAGGGCAAAGGCTGCGGTTTTTTATGCCGTTCCGATTTGTTTATCTCGTCGTTTTTCCCTTTACAAGAAAGGACTTATGCGTCTCGCGGAAAGAAGGACGCTCCTCTTCGCTGCCCGAAAGCAGGCCGAGCATCACTTCCGCGCCCGCTTCGGCGAAATCGCGGTTGCCCACGTCAACCGTCGTGAGCAGGCGGGGCATGCGCATCATGCCCTGGATATTGTCGAACCCGACGATGCCGCAGTCGGCGCCCGCCTCGATGCCCCGCTCTTCGAGAGCTTCCATGACGATGAACGCGATGACGTCGTTAAAGCAAAGCACCCCGTCGATGTCGTCCTTGACGATTTTGTCTACGATCGTTCCGAAATCTTGTTCGCGCACATAAAACACGTGCTCGGGAGAAAGCGTCATCCCGTTTTCGGCGAGCGCCTCTTCGAGCCCTTTCTGACGGTCGAGGCACACTTTTACGTCGTGCCAGCTGCCGATGTACGCGAGTTTGCGGTAGCCGCGCGCGAGGAGATGTTCCCCCGCGATTTTCCCGCCGTACACTTCGTCCGCATCCACGCCGACCATGCCGTACGGCGCGCCGTCGCGGCCGAAAATGACGAACGGTATGCCCGAATTTTTAATGAAGTCGGTCATATCCCCCGCGGGTTCCAAAAAAGAAAGGATGCCGTCGGGTTTTCTCGCCATGACGCTGCGCATGAGTTCGTAATCGACGTACGGAGAACGGTCGTTGTTGGAAAACATGATACAGTTGTAACCGTTTTCTTCAAACCGCTTTGATATGATGTCCGTCGTATAGGAATAGAACGGATTGACCAGATCGTCGTATAAAATGGCGACCGTGCGCGTAGAACCGCTGCGAAGCCCGGAGGCGTTCATGTCAACGATGTAACCGAGCTCTTTGCATGCCGCGGTGACCTTTTCTTCCACCTCTTTCGTGTAGTACGGTTTTTTGTTGAGCACGCGCGAAACGGTGTTGACCGAAAGCCCCGTCTTTTCCGCGATGTCCTTTAAGGTTACTTTCTTTTTGATGTCCGGCATGATGCCATTCCTCCGTTTTTTACAAAAAACAAACGTTTTTCCCCGCTTTTTCAGATAGATGAACGTTCATTTAAATATAGAGTACCACATTTTGACCGATGTGTCAACAGTTGAAATTATTTTTACGGCGCGATTTTTCGGCAAACGCAAAGGGGCGGCAGAAAACCGTCCCTTTTTCGCCCGCAACAACTCCGTTCCGGGGCTTCGTCTCATATCGGAAAACGCCGAATCTTATCTTTCGTCCAAAAGCCCCGCCGCAGATTCGTCCGCGATGAGTATGCAGTCGGGATGCAGTTGCAGCACGGACGCGGGAACGCTTTCCGTCACTTCACCTTTCACCATCTTGCGAACCGCCTCCGCCTTGTTCGCCCCGCTCGCAAGGATCAGTATTTTCTTCGCCTGCATGATCTGCCGGATGCCCATCGTGAAAGCCTGGCGCGGCACTTCGGAAATATCCTTGAACAGGCGCGCGTTGTCCTTCACCGTGCTTTCGGCAAGGGCGACCACGTGCGTGCCGCTGCCGAACGGCGTACCCGGTTCGTTGAACGCGATATGACCGTTGCTGCCGAGCCCCAGAAGCTGAATGTCGCGCGGGAGCGCTTCGAGCAGCGCGTCGTAACGAGCGCACTCCGCCGCCGCGTCTTTTGCCGTGCCGTCTTCGATGTTCGTCTGTCCGGGGGCGATGCCCAGCCCGTCGAACAGGTTTTTGCGCATGAAATACGCATAGCTCTGCTCGTGCGTTTTGGGCAGGCCTTTGTACTCGTCGAGGTTGGCGGTTTTTACGCCCGAATAATCGGTGCCGTTTTGTTCGCGGTCGGCGATCATTTTTGCGTATAATCCCAAAGGCGTGGTGCCCGTCGCAAGGCCCAGAACCGCGCGCGGGTTTTGTTTGACGACGCCGAGCATGATCTCGGCCGCTTTTGCGGAAAGTTCTTCGTAGTCTTTCGTGATAATGATATTCATAATTTTTTCCTTATAAAAATTTCCGTACCGTCTGCGAAACGGCGTCTTTGAACCGCTCGATATATCCCGTCACATATCCGGCGATATCCGTCTTTTTATCCATGAGCGGGGTAAGATCCATCGCATAATTCAGGCCCGTATAGGTGTCGCACGCGTGGCTTGCCGAGAACGTGGCATTGGCGAGGCGCCGCCCCTCCGCCGCAAGTTCGTAACGCTTGCCGCCCTCGATCTGGCTGTCGAACACGCCCGAAAGGCATTTTGCGATGTTCGGGTGCGCGCCGCAGTCCATGAACACCTTTTCCTCGTCGCACATCCAGTCGAGGTCGCGCCAGACTTCGCAGCCGAACACCTTTTCGGGGCGCTCGTCCTCTTTGAGCATGCGCAGCGCCGCAATGACTTTCAGCGCCGTGGCGACGTGCGTTTCGTGCTTGTCCGCAAGATTGTGCGTGTAGAGATATTTCGGCTTCGCCGCGCGGATGATCTCCGCAAGTTCGGCGGCGATGCTCTCGTTTTTGGCGTCCTTCACCTCTTTGGAGGGGTGCGCCAGAAGCATCTGGAAGCTGTATTCCCCCACGAACGCCGCCTTTTTCTGTTCGGTGATGCGGATCGCCTTCATGTCCTCGTCGGTAAAGTCGGCGTACAATCCGCTGCGCGGGCTGCCCGCGCCGTCGGTGACCACCACGCCGCCGAACCACTTGTCCGTTTTGCCGAAGCATTCCGAGATCGGCGCATACGCCATGAATTCGATGTCGTCCTGATGCGCCGAGATCGCGAGATGCGTCGTGCGGGCGATGCCCGCCGTTTCTTCCGTGCCGTCGGGGATGAACACGACGGCTTTGCCGTTCAACTGCATTTTTATGCCTCCTTCTGTAGCGAACCCGAGGGCGGTATGCGTCCCCGTTGATTACCTGAAATACGCGGGCCTGTGGAAACTGCCGCACAGCGTGGGCGAAAGCGCGTACAAAAGCTGGCGGCCGTCCGCCTTTTTATCCAAACGGAAAGCGTTGAATTTCATCTTTTTTTCGTCGAATCCCGCGAGCGCGGAGACGGGAAGCCCGATCTCGGCGCGGTAGCCCGTTCCCGTCAGTTCCGCCGAGGCGGAAAACGGCGGCGTTTGCTTTTCGAGGGCGGGGCTTTCGCCGTCTTTGTTGAAAATAGAGCCGTAAAAGCGCACGCCGAACGGAGATACTTCCAATTCCTTGTAATTTTTGAGATCGCCGTCGGGAGAGATGAAAACCTCCACCGCGTCGGCGTTCCAGATATCATCGTTGTCCTGCGTATACGGGCTGACGACGTCTTCGTCCTTCACTTCGAAACAAAAGCGGAGAACGCCGCCTTCGAGCACGTAGCGGAAAGCGCATTCGCCGTTTTCGCCGCCGGCGGTATTTTCGCGCAGGAAATATGTTTTATTCTGTTCGAATGCAGACATTTCGTCACCTCTTCATCGCGGCGTCCGTCATTTTACCGAACACCGACAGCATGTCGTCCACCAGTTTGAACTGAGTACGCGCACGGTCGAGATTTTGTTTCGGGCGGTGCGTCTTGAAGTAGACGTCCCCTTCCAGATAATCGGTCAGAAAGCGCATGCCGCACTCGTAGGTCATGAGTACCGCGCCGACGGGCAGATTTTTCTTTTCCTCTTCGGTGACCGAGCCGCCCACGGCGGACAGGTAGCCGTCGAGATAGGTCTCGTACAGGTCAAAACGGAAATTGACTTTGGAAAGGTCGGGCTCGTCCTCGGCGGCGGGATTGCAGCCGAAGCGGATGCTGTCGCCGAAGTCGTAACAGAGCGAGCCGGGCATGACGGTATCGAGATCGATGACGGCGAGCGCCTTGCCCGTCGCATCGTCGAGCATGACGTTGTTGAGCTTGGTATCGTTGTGCGTGACGCGCAGAGGGATCTCTCCCGAGGCGATCTTATCGACGATCTTCCCGCACAGATCTTTATGCGAGATCACCCAATCGACTTCCTTTTGAACCTCGTTTTTTCTGCCGCACACGTCTTTTTCCATCGCGCGCAAAAAATTCGCGTAACGCACTTTTGTGTTGTGGAAATCGGGCAGGATCTCATACAGTTGCGAAGCGTCGAAGTCGGCAAGAAGGGACGCGAAACCGCCGAACGCCCGCGCGCTTTCGTAAAAGTCGGCGGGATCGCGCACGACCTGGTAGGAAGTCGCGTTTTCGATGAAAACATACATGCGGAAATAATTTTCGCCGTCAAAATAAAAACTTTTGCCGTCTTTCGTCCGCACGAGCATCAGGCATTCCCGCAAGGGGTCTCCCCCGCGCTTTTCCACGCTTTTGCGGCAGAAATCGGTAACGAGTTCGATATTGTGCATGAGTTTATCGACATCCGCGAACAGGCGGTTGTTGATGCGCTGCAATATGTAATGCTTTTCGATCCCGTTATCGTTTACCGTGAGTTTAAAAGTGTCGTTGATGTGTCCTTCCCCGTAGCGAACGCAGGAAACGAACGTTCCGCCCGTGCAAAATTGCGCGCTGACCGAAGGGAAATCATATTCTGCCGCCATCGACTCTCCTTTTGCGGGGCACGGCCAAAAATGCGCGGCGTGCGAACCGCCCTTTCGTTTGCACATATTATATCCGTTTCGGGGGGCGCGTGTCAAACAGAATAGCAGACAGTAAAACAAAAATATATTTAACAAAATTATAAATCTTTCGCCGCAATTCAGCGAAATTTAAATTGTTGAAATTCTTGGAAAAAACAAATTTTATCGTTTGACAAAGCGCAGCGACTTTGTTATAATAATAAAGCTGTTGAAGCGGATATCCGTTTTTTTTGCGGAAAGACGAAAAGCGGACCGCGGAAACGGTTTATTCCGGAAAACGAGGTGTAGCGCAGTTTGGTAGCGCGCACGGATTCGGGGCTCCCGAAAATCGCAACGGAGCGAGATTTTCGGGAAGAGGAGCCGCCGAGCGTAAACGCGAGCGTTGCCCTACGGGGAACGCGAGAGCAAAACCGACGGCGGCGACGAGGGATCAAGAGGTCGTGGAACGACCGAAGCAAATCGAAGCAGTAAACAACGAGGTGTAGCGCAGTTTGGTAGCGCGCACTGATCCGGGGCTCCCGAAAATCGCAACGGAGCGAGATTTTCGGGAAGAGGAGTCGCCGAGCGTAAACGCGAGCGTTGCCCTACGGGGAACGCGAGAGCAAAACCGACGGCGGCGACGAGGGATCAAGAGGTCGTGGAACGACCGAAGCAAATCGAAGCAGTAAACAACGAGGTGTAGCGCAGTTTGGTAGCGCGCACTGATCCGGGGCTCCCGAAAATCGCAACGGAGCGAGATTTTCGGGAAGAGGAGTCGCCGAGCGTAAACGCGAGCGTTGCCCTACGGGGAACGCGAGAGCAAAACCGACGGCGGCGACGAGGGACCAAGAGGTCGTGGAGCGACCGAAGCAAATCGAAGCAGTAAACAACGAGGTGTAGCGCAGTTTGGTAGCGCGCTTGGTT
>CDZB01076420.1_pt1 | contig 10372 bp, 8 predicted proteins | sample 554961 | NCBI WGS metagenome assembly CDZB01 (sample SAMEA3182106, study PRJEB8094) | gut metagenome | biome: human; feature: gut; material: Stool; isolation source: human stools | place: Canada | collected 2013-02-26
GACAAGGAGGTTTACAAGGGCGGAAGCCTTCCAGGCCTCATCGATGGTGGCGCTCCACTCGAAATCGGTAAGTTTAACACCAAGACTAAGTAAGGAGGACTTTAGACAATGATAACAGCAAATTTATTTATGTTCGTCATCTTGGCAGTAGTCATCCTTGGCTCAGCCATCATGTGCGTAGCTACCAAGCGTATCATGCGTGCGGCAACATATCTGTTGTTCGTGCTCTTCGGTGTAGCTGGTGTATTCTTCCTGCTCGACTATACCTATCTGGGTGCAGCTCAGATTGCTGTATATGCAGGTGGTATTACAATTCTCTATGTCTTCGCCATTCAGTTGGTTTCCAAGCGTACCCTTCAGGGTCTTTTGGAGCACGTGAAGGGTAGCAAGGTCATTGGCCGTGCACTCGTCTGCCTCGTAGGTTTTGTTACCTTGGCAGTCATCGTGTTGAAGAATCACTTTATCGATTTGGCTGCAACAGTAGCCGACACTGAGGTGCCTATGGACCAGATTGGTTCTGCACTCGTAGGTGCTGACAAGTATGGCTATGTATTGCCATTCGAGTTTATCTCTGTATTCCTGTTGGCATGTATCATCGGTGGTATCTTAATCGCAAGAAAGGAGGATAAGAAATGATTCCAGTACAGTATTTCTTCGTGCTTTCAGCACTCTTGTTCTTCATCGGCGTTTATGGTTTCTGTACACGTCGTAATCTCGTTGCCATGCTCATCTCCATCGAGCTTGTATTGAATGCAGCCGATCTGAACTTCGCAGTGTTCAACCGCATCCTCTTCCCAGGACAGTTGGAAGGTTTCTTCTTCACATTGTTCTCTATCGGAGTGGCAGCAGCCGAGACAGCCGTAGCGCTCGCAATAATTATTAACGTTTACCGCAACTATCACAGTGACCAGGTGAACAGTATTGAAAACATGAAATTCTAATTAAGACAATGAATTACAGTTATGCATTTTTGATACTTCTTCTGCCATTCCTGAGCTTCCTGGTTCTGGGACTTGCGGGTATGAAGATGAAAAAGCAGGTAGCAGCCATCATCGGTACCGTCCTGATGGGTTGTGTATTCGGTCTGTCTATTTATACAGCATACGAATACTTCTTTGCTATCGGCCGTGATGCTTCAACAGGTTTGTATCCCACTGTTGACTCATTCAATTTTACTTGGTTGAAGTTTACCGAGTTGCTGACCTTCAACATTGGTTTCCGTCTGACACCAATCTCTGTATTGATGCTCATCGTGATTACCACCGTCAGCTTCATGGTTCACATTTACTCATTCGGCTATATGGCCGAGCGTGACGAGAATTACAAGGTAGAGGGTTATGAGAAGGGTATGCAGCGTTTCTACGCTTACCTGAGCCTCTTCACCATGTCTATGTTGGGTCTGGTAGTAGCTACCAATATTTTCCAGATGTATCTGTTCTGGGAGTTGGTGGGTGTCTGCTCTTATCTGCTCATCGGATTCTATTATCCCAAGCATGCAGCAGTACATGCCAGCAAGAAGGCGTTCATCGTGACTCGTTTCGCCGACCTCTTCTTCTTGATCGGTATCTTGTTCTACAGCTTCTATGTAGGAACCTTCAACTACGACTTGAATGCTCAGCCAGAGCTTCAGAGTTCTTTGGCTGGTGCTGCTTGGGTGATGCCTGTAGCGTTGTTCCTCATGTTCATCGGTGGTGCCGGTAAGAGTGCGATGTTCCCATTGCACATCTGGTTGCCAGATGCGATGGAGGGTCCAACTCCAGTTTCTGCGTTGATCCACGCCGCTACCATGGTTGTGGCTGGTGTTTATCAGGTAGCCAGCCTCTTCCCAATCTGGGTAGAGTATGCTCCCAACACTCTCCACTACGTAGCTTACATTGCAGCCTTCACCGCATTCTATGCAGCAGCTGTAGCTTGCTGCCAGCGTGATATCAAGCGTGGTCTGGCTTTCTCTACTATCTCTCAGATTGCCTACATGCTCGTTGCACTTGGTGTTTGCTTTGCTGTAGATAACCATCACGGCGGTTTGGGTTATATGGCTGGTATCTTCCACTTGTTTACTCACGCTATGTTCAAGGCCTTGCTGTTCCTCTGCTCTGGTGCCATCATCGTCATCATCGGCAGCAACTTCAAGGAGTACATGGGCGGTTTGCACAAGTACATGCCTATCACCAACATCTGCTTCTTGATCGGTTGCTTGGCGATTGCAGGTATTCCTCCATTCGCAGGTTTCTTCTCTAAGGACGAGATCATCACTGCTTGTTTCCAGTTCTCACCATTCATGGGTTATTTCATGACATTGGTGGCTGGTATGACAGCTTTCTATATGTTCCGTCTCTACTACGTCATCTTCTGGGGACAGAGCTACTATGAGTTGGATCCAGAGAATCGTCGCAAGCCACAGGAGGTTCCTTTCGTGATGTGGGGTCCATTGGTGTTCCTTGCAGCAATCTCTTGTGTCTGTGGTTTGATTCCATTCGGTCACTTCGTTTCTGCTACAGGTCAGAGCTACGATATCCACATCGATACACAGGTGGCTTGCACCTCTATCGTTGTAGCCGTTATCGGCATCGCGCTCGCCACCTATATGTATGCACCTAAGAAGACACCATTGGCCGACACCTTGGCCAAGAAGATGCCTAAGTTGCACAAGGCAGCCTTGAATCGTTTTTATATCGACGATGCTTGGCAGTTCTTCACCCACAAGATTGTGTTCGGTCTCTTCTCTAAGCCTATCGCTTGGTTCGACCGTCATGTCATCGATGGCACTTTCAACTTCATGGCTTGGGGTGCACAGGAGGCAGGCGAGACCATCCGTCCATGGCAGAGTGGCGACGTGCGCAGCTATGCCATCTGGTTCCTCACAGGTACAGTGGCTCTCACCTTGTGTCTGCTCGCGCTTCTTTAATGAATGTCTCACAATTAAGTAAATAGAAAAGAAATGAATTTAAGTATATTCGTCATAGTACCACTCCTGATGTTGCTCGGCCTCTGGTTGGCACGCAACGACAAGCAGGTTCGTGGTGTGATGGTGGCTGGTGCCAGCGTGCTGCTCGCCCTCTCCATCTATTTGGTGTTTGCATTTCTCGAAGCTCGTGAGACAATGCCAGCCGACCAAGTTCCTATGCTCTTCACCTACTGTGTGCCATGGTTTGAGCCATTGCACATCAACTATTCACTCGGTGTGGATGGTATCTCAGTAGTGATGATTCTTCTGACTTCCATCATCGTGTTCACCGGTACATTTGCTTCTTGGCAGATGGAGCCTATGAAGAAGGAGTACTTCCTCTGGTTCACACTCTTGAGCACTGGTGTTTATGGCTTCTTCATCTCTATCGACATGTTCACCATGTTCATGTTCTACGAGGTGGCGCTGATTCCTATGTATCTCCTCATCGGTGTATGGGGTAGTGGTGCGAAGGAGTATTCTGCCATGAAACTTACCTTGATGTTGATGGGTGGTTCAGCCCTCTTGGTTATCGGTATCTTGGGTATTTACTTCTACAGTGGTGCCCAGACATTCGAAATCCTCGACATCGCTCACCATACCAATGGTGCTCATGCTATCCCTGAGAGCGTGCAGAATGTGTTCTTCCCATTGCTCTTCATCGGTTTCGGTATTCTTGGAGCTTTGTTCCCATTCCACACATGGTCTCCTGATGGTCACGCCAGTGCGCCAACAGCTGTGTCTATGTTGCATGCCGGTGTATTGATGAAGCTTGGTGGTTACGGTTGCTTCCGTATCGCCATGTTCCTCTTGCCAGCTGCTACTCACGGATTCTGGATCAAGGTATTCCTCGTACTGACTACTATCTCTATCGTATATGGTGCTTTGTCAGCTTGTGTACAGACCGACTTGAAGTACATCAACGCTTACTCATCAGTATCTCACTGTGGTATGGTGCTCTTCGCTCTCTGTATGATGACTCAGACAGCAGCTACAGGTGCTATCCTCCAGATGTTGTCTCACGGTTTGATGACCGCTCTCTTCTTCGCCGTTATCGGTATGATTTATCATCAGGCAGGTACACGTGACGTTCGCTACTTGGGTGGTTTGATGAAGATTATCCCATTCCTCTCAGTAGGTTATGCGGTAGCAGGTTTGGCCAACCTCGGTTTGCCTGGTTTCTCTGGTTTCGTAGCCGAGATGACCATCTTCGTAGGTTCATTCCAGAATGCAGATACGTTCCATCGCGTATGTACCATCATCGCATGTACCTCAATCGTTATCACAGCGGTTTACATCTTGCGTTGTGTGGGTAAGATTCTGTATCAGAAGGTTCCTAACGCCAAGTTGGAGAAGCTTCACGATGCAACCTGGGACGAGCGTATCGCTGTAGCAGGTTTGATTGCCTGTGTGGCAGGTCTTGGTATGTTCCCTCTCTGGGCAGAGGAGATCATCATGGACGCTGTAGGTCCTATCTTTAGTGTAATCATGTAATAAATATCAGAAGAAATGAATTACAGTCAATTTTTAAATATGATTCCAGAGGCTACCTTGATGGCAGTCCTGTTGATCACTTTCATTGCTGACTTCTGCAGTTCCAAGAGCGCAGACCGTAAGTGGTTCAATCCTCTGGTATGTCTCTTGATGGTGGCTCACATCGCCATTAATATCTTCCCTACAGAAGCCACATCTGCCTTTGGTGGAATGTACACCTCTGGTCCTGCCGCTGGTGTTCTCAAGACCGTCTTGGCGCTTGGTACACTGATAGTCCTGATACAGGCCAAGGAGTGGTTGAGCCGTAAGGACACTGCCTTCAAGGAGGGCGAGTTCTATATGTTGGTTCTCTCTACTCTGTTGGGTATGAACATGATGGTTAGTGCCAACCACTTCCTCCTGTTCTTCCTCGGTCTGGAGATGGCATCCGTGCCAATGGCTTGCTTGGTTGCCTTCGACAAGTATCGTCACAACTCTGCTGAGGCAGGTGCCAAGTTCATCCTTACCGCTACTTTCTCAAGTGGCGTGATGATCTATGGTATCTCTCTGCTTTATGCTGCCTGTGGCACATTGTACTTCGACGACGTGGCTCAGAACATCACAGCCTCTCCATTGACCATCGCTGGTATGGTATTCTTCTTCAGTGGCTTGGGATTCAAGATTTCCTTGGTTCCTTTCCACTTCTGGACAGCCGATTCTTACCAGGGTGCTCCTACTACTGTGACAGGTTATCTGTCGGTAGTTTCCAAGGGTGCTGCTGCGTTCACACTCTGTGCTATCCTCATGAAGGTGTTCCAGCCAATGGTAGAGTACTGGACCGTATTGCTCTACATCGTGATTGTACTCTCTATCACGATTGCCAACCTGTTCGCCATCCGTCAGAGTGACTTGAAGCGTTTCATGGCATTCTCTTCAATCTCTCAGGCTGGTTACATCATGTTGGCAGTCATCGGCAACTCAACCTTGAGCATCACATCGCTGACTTACTATGTTCTCATTTACGTAGTAGCCAACCTGAGTGTGTTTGCCATCATCTCTTCTGTTGAGGAGCACAATGGCGGTACAGTGCAGATGGACAGCTACAATGGTTTCTATAAGACCAACCCACGTTTGGCTTTCCTCATGACTTTGGCGTTGTTCTCATTGGGCGGTATTCCTCCATTCGCCGGTATGTTCTCTAAGTTCTTTGTGTTTATGGCAGCCGTTCATGGTGCCGATATCCACACCACACTCGGAGCATGGGCTTATGGCGTAGTATTCATTGCTTTGGTCAACACAGTCATCAGCTTGTACTACTACTTGCTCATCGTGAAGGCGATGTTCATCAAGCACAGCGACAGTCCGCTGCCAACCTTCCAGAGCGCTTGCTCTACCAAGTTGGCTCTTGCCATCTGCACAGTTGGCATCGTGGCTTTCGGTATCTGCTCATTCGTCTTCGATTGGATTTCTGTAGCAGCCAATGCGTAATTGACGAAACAATATGCCCCCTATAGGGGCAGAAAATAATAAAGACCCTAAGGGATAAGCCTTGGGGTCTTTTTTCTTTTTCCCCTTTGTACTAGTTTGAAAAAAGTAAACATATCGAGTGGAATTACGGAAATTGAAGATCGAACATTTTATGGTTGCAGCGCTTTGGAAAATTTAAGTATTCCTGAAGGGTAGAGTATATTGATTGGTCTGCTTTTGAAGGCTGTAATGATCTTTTGAGTATAAAGTTTCCATCTATTCTAAAAGGTTTTGATAGACACGCCTTTTGGGGTGCTACAGAACATTTGAATACTGTTTATTTTTATGGAGAAAAAGCACCAAATTTTGGTGATAGTTGGGCATTGATCATTCCTCGTTGGACTAAAGTTTATGTGCCTAAAGGAACCAGTGATGATTATTGTGAAAAACTTCGTAAATGGGAGAATGTTGTTGAGTTCGATGCAACAGCTATAGACAAGGTAAACATCTCTGCCGATGTCAAGGAAGTCTCTCGCTATTCCGTAAATGGTCAGCGGTTGTCATCTCCAACCAAGGGCTTGAACATTGTGAAGTATAGTGATGGTAGTGTGAAGAAAGTCGCAGTTCAGTAACGGACAGCAAACAAAACCAAAAGTTTACTACGTTAACCCCGATAAAAATGGCGTTAGCGTAGTAAACTTTTTACTTTTTATCTTGTGGGTTTCATGGAAAAATCGTAAATTTGCACCGACAAGTTAATAAGCAAAGAATATGAGTGATATCGGTAAAATCATTGGCAGACAGCGAGAAATCGCTTTGCTGCAAGAAATATACGAATCTCCTAGGGCGGAGTTCGTGGCTGTTTATGGCAGAAGACGTATCGGTAAGACCTATCTTATCGATAAGTTCTTTGGCGATAAGTACGACTTTTATATGACGGGTATCTATGAGGGTACTCGTAAGGAGCAGTTGGCAAACTTTGCCCATCAGCTGGAGTTTTATTCTCATAAGGAGCAGAAAACTCCAAAAGACTGGATGGAGGCTCTGTTTATGCTTCGCAAGTATCTGGAGACATTAAAAGAGAAAAAGTCAGTACTCTTGTTCTTTGATGAAATGCCTTGGCTGGACACCCGCTATTCTCGCTTTCTCAAAGCTTTCGAACTGTTCTGGAACGAGTGGGCTTCGAAGCAGGACAATCTGAAACTGATAGTTTGTGGTTCGGCAACCACCTGGATGACGAATACTTTGCTGGGCAACAAGGGCGGTTTGCACAATCGTGTGACTCGCTCCATCTACCTGCGTCCTTTCAATCTGGGCGAGACGGAGGAGTTTCTTGTCTCCAGAGGTTTTCAAATGGAGCGCTTCCAGATAGCCGAGTTGTATATGGCGATAGGTGGAACACCTTTTTATCTCAATATGCTGAATCGGTCGCTGAGCGTGGCTCAGAATATCGATGAACTCTTCTTCTCATCCAGTGCCCCTTTGAGAAGCGAATATGGTTTTCTCTTTAAATCGCTCTTCAAGGAATCCACGCTCTATAGAAGGGTGGTGGAGACTTTGGCTAAGAAACTGAAGGGAATGACTCGCCCTGAGTTGATAGAGGAGCTGAAGGTGGAGGATTCCGGGTATGTGTCTACCGTGCTCTCCGACTTATGCAACTGCGATTTCATCCGCAAGTATTCGGCTTTTGGCAAGACGGATAGGGACTTTATGTATCAGTTGACTGACCTGTATTCGCTCTTCTATCTGAAGTATGTGAAGAACTATCATGGTGAAGACGAGCATTATTGGAGTCATCGCCAGATGGATATTTCCAGTTGGGAGGGCTATGCTTTCGAGCAGGTTTGTCTGCATCATATTCCTCAAATCAAGAGGAAGTTGGGAATTGGTGGCATTCTGTCGAATATCTGCACGTGGTCGTGCCGTGCTTTTACGGATGCAGAGGGCAATAAGCAACCTGGGGCACAGATTGACTTGATAATAGATAGGGGAGACAAGACCATCAATCTCTGTGAGATGAAGTTCGTGAATCATCCTTATTCCATTACTCCAGATTATGCGGCTTGGTTAATCAAGCGCAGGGAATTGTTTAAGCAGGCGACAGGAACGAAGAAGACCCTCCATCTTTCGATGATAACTTCGTATGGTGTAGAGCATAATGCCGGTTGGCAAAACATCCAGAACGAGGTGGTGCTGGATGATTTGTTCAAAGTAGAATAGATAAAGGGCTTTTGTGGTTGTTTGTGTGCCTTCACACAACAGAACCTTTATGTTTCTTGAAAAAAATAATCGGAAATGATACGACTTTCCGATTATTTTCATTACCTTTGCAAGCAGATACCCATTCGCTCACGCCGAGTTGATGCTTTTCTTCTTTTAAAAGGGGAGATGGCTGAGACGAGGACTTGGGAGGGTAGAGGTATCATACATAATATTAAAGTGCGTTTACTATGCGCTTAGTTCTTGACGAACTGAAACCTGGCAGTTTCTAATTCATGTCAAAGACTATGCAACGGTAGATGCTCTCGGGATGTGTATATTCACATCTCTGTACTGATGTGGCACCCTACGTAAGTAGGGTGTCCGTTTCGGTATAGGGATAAGTGTATCATATCGGCGTGGGCTTCGAAGTTGTTCGTTTCGACATGATGGGCTTGCCAGGGCCTCAGTTCGTGAAGCGAGCAACGGGCAAGTTCACGCTTTCTTTTTGTTGTGTAGTTAACAGATTGTTTCACATTAAAAAGTACGATTATGGTACGACCAAAGTTATCATTTGAAGTTAAAGCGGATAAAATGAAAGCGATAGCTGACTATGTCCGTACACATGTTTCCTCAATTTCTTTCTTGGGGAAAGCGAAAGAATTAAAGGTAAAGAGTGCAATTTTAGAACCGGTAACTATCCAACCACAGTCTGAGAACCACTCATATCGGAATGTAAGTGGTCATGTTAAATTGGGCATTGAAAAGGAGGATGGAGTTCTGGAAAACAGCTTCTTTTTTACCTGCGATTGTGAATTGAGCAAAGGTGATGAAGGAGAGCCAATAGTAACTGGACTAACAAGAATTCATGTAGGAGAAAGAATATAAACTAAAAATGGAGATATGAAAAATTTTACTTTTAAACGACAACTTTTATTTGTCATGTTTATGTTATTGGGGTGTCTTTCAATCCAAGCAGCTGATGATGGCTTGATTACCAAACAAATGACAATTGAGCTGAATAAGGCTGGTACTTTACCTGATAGAATTAGTGAAAGCAAGAAGTATCTGATTACCAATTTGAAGATTGTTGGTGAAGTTAATGGTACGGATTGGCTTTTTATCCGTGAGATGGCTGGTAGTGATCTTTGTGGGGACAAAACCGACGGGAAACTATCTATATTAGATTTGTCTGATGCCAAAATTGTAGGAGGTGGATTACTATATTTTTTAAGCGAGTATACCTCTAATGATAAGTTGGGCGATTATGCTTTTTATGGTTGCAGTGGTTTGACTAGCTTGACCATCCCTTCCAGTGTTACTTCGATAGGCTGGTCTGCTTTTTCTGGTTGCAGTGGTTTGACTAGCTTGACTATCCCTTCCAGTGTTACTATGATTAGTGGTGAAGTCTTCTCTGGTTGCAGTGGCTTAACAAGTTTGGTAATTCCTTCCAGTGTTACTTTGATAAGCAGGTCTGCTTTTTCTGGTTGCAGTGCTTTGACTAGCTTGACCATCCCTTCCAGTGTTACTTCGATAGGCCCGTCTGCTTTTGAAGGTTGCAGTGGTTTGACTAGCTTGACCATCCCTTCCAGTGTTACTAAGATAGGCGCGTCTGCTTTTGAAGGTTGCAGTGGTTTGACTAGCTTGACCATCTCTTCCAGTGTTACTTCGATAGGCGGGTCTGCTTTTGCTGGTTGCAGTGGTTTGACTAGCTTGGTAATTCCTTCCAGTGTTACTTCGATAGGCTGGTCTGCTTTTTCTGGTTGCAGTGGTTTGACTAGCTTGACTATCCCTTCCAGTGTTACTATGATTAGTGGTGAAGTCTTCTCTGGTTGCAGTGGCTTAACAAGTTTGGTAATTCCTTCCAGTGTTACTTTGATAAGCAGGTCTGCTTTTTCTGGTTGCAGTGCTTTGACTAGCTTGACCATCCCTTCCAGTGTTACTTCGATAGGCCCGTCTGCTTTTGAAGGTTGCAGTGGTTTGACTAGCTTGACCATCCCTTCCAGTGTTACTAAGATAGGCGCGTCTGCTTTTGAAGGTTGCAGTGGTTTGACTAGCTTGACCATCTCTTCCAGTGTTACTTCGATAGGCGGGTCTGCTTTTTCTGGTTGCAGTGGTTTGACTAGCTTGACTATCCCTTCCAGTGTTACTATGATTAGTGGTGAAGTCTTCTCTGGTTGCAGTGGCTTAACAAGTTTGGTAATTCCTTCCAGTGTTACTTTGATAAGCAGGTCTGCTTTTTCTGGTTGCAGTGCTTTGACTAGCTTGACCATCCCTTCCAGTGTTACT
>CDZB01031920.1_pt1 | contig 10302 bp, 7 predicted proteins | sample 554961 | NCBI WGS metagenome assembly CDZB01 (sample SAMEA3182106, study PRJEB8094) | gut metagenome | biome: human; feature: gut; material: Stool; isolation source: human stools | place: Canada | collected 2013-02-26
TTTAAACACAGGATATTTAGTATTAGAACAAAGAATCCTATCAACAAAACAAAGCGAGAATATTCCATATAATAAAACCATGCGCATAAATCTCCACACAATTTTAAAGAGCAGATAGAAATGGACAACTTGTTTGCTGGAAATGACACTTTCAAACTATAAATAAAATATTCGACTGCCATTGTAAAATCTATAATAAAGCAAGAAATCAACATACCAGATGACCACATATTAAAGGAAAATATAAAAGCAAATAGAAACACCAAGTATATTAACACGGAAAAAATTTTTTTAAAATATAGTTTCTTGCACAGCAACAAATAGGTAAAGATGATAGCAAAATCTAAAGTAAACCATGCAATATGAATCAAATGTCCGATTCCACTCATGTCAAAACGAATATCTCTAGCCAATGCAACTGATTCCCACGCAAAGTTACCTATTAGAGCAAACAGTGGCATAGCGGTGTATTTGTATTTAATGTTAAAAATAATGATTAAAATATATGCTGCACTCCAAAACAGTGCTTGCATAACATCAAAAGATACAATCATTTATAATAACCCCCTCTCATCCGATAATCAATTGCTTTCCGGATATCATTTTCCTTCTCTTGTCAACAATACCACTGTCTCCACATGACTGCAGTTAGACCTTCGTCAGACCATACCCTCAAAATAGTATGTGCAGGCAATAGTACATCTGCATATACAGTAATTATTTCAAACAATAAGCATGTTTCAAAGAATCCAATAGTTGGCTGTATTTGACCATATCATAATCGATTTTGCATAGTTCATTATTTTTGGCTTCATATTTAAAAATACAATCCATGCAATCAAAGAATATTACATCAAAATTATTGAGAGAAATATAATCGATAACTTCTTTAATGTCCCATTCTTCAAAAGACCATCTGCAAAATAAATATAGTCCATTTAGTTGAAATTTTTTATACTCTTCAAACTTTTCACTCTTTTCTTTAATATACCCAACTATATTCATTTTTCTTTGGTTCATATCACTCAAACCATTATAAGCACAAAAGGCTAATCCTCGAGTTTCCGAATCTCTATAAAGCCAACTATTTAGTTTCATTTTCTTTAATTTATCTTGCATAAACGAATCGTCGTTATTTTTATCAAAATACATTCTAAGAAACGCATCTGCTCTTCCATCGTATTCATCTTTACATTCTCTGACTTCAATTCCACAATTCAACTCTAAAGACTGCAAATCTGGCTTATCTTCCAAATGAAGTTTTGAATATTTTGGATCAACGAATAAGCATAACGTTTGTTTTGCTAACTCCTCAAAGTATTTCTTTAATTTTTCTTTATTCATGCTTACTAGCCTCATAAGAATGATAAACATCATAAATGGCTTTTTCTTCTATCATAATAAACATATCTAATGCAGTAATGATAAATCCAACATTACACTCTTCGTTATGTTCTTTTAACGTTTCAGAAGCGTTAACAATAAAGTGTTTTAAAAGTTTCCAGGCGAATAGCATTGTTTTGTGGAAATATGAATCCACTATACCCTCGCTTGCATTGAAATTGTATCCACTAGCATGACTCATATCCTTTGAAATACGATAAAGAGTCATAGCATCTTTGCTTTCCATCTCATTAGAGAAAACAGATTCGAGCAATGAACGCACATACTTGTTATAGCTCTTCTTCTCATCCCCCAGGCAATAGAGACTATTTCTTCTGAGATTCCAATAGAACTTTTGATAATTATTCAACTTATATTTATCTTTGAAATATTCATCATAAAGTTTCTTTATTTCTTCTTCAGGCACTGTGCCATCCTTCCATCCTAAGTTTTGGAAATGAGCATCAATTTGTATCCTTGAAGAACACCAAAAAGCCTGTTTAACGTGATTAAAATCGTTCAAGTCTTCAAGTGACCCTATCGCATAGAACACGCTATATTGCTCAACAAATGATTTAAAACAAGAAATCACATGTTCTTTGTACCCAATAGATTCAGAAATCATCATATCTACAAATATGTATTTGCTCTTTTCTAAGAAATGCCAAGTGAACCAATCAGTTCCATCTTTCAATTTGCATAATTGATCCATTAAATTATGGAAAATATATTCGACATCTTTAACGATATGAACATTGTTTTGTAACAAAGGATTGTAGAAGAAATCTTGGTTAAAATCAGATATATCTTTTTCTTCCTCCGGACCTATTAAGAGTTTGCAATCTTTTAGATATTCATATACAAAATTCAAAACTCCATCAACATATATGTTTCTAACTGACATTATCGCTTCTTCTTTTTTTGGATTCATTTCACATCTTGGATGAATAAACATAGAAAAGAACTCATACATCTTGATTGTTTCTTCATCATGAATAGGATAGATTTCTAGAAGTTTTGAAAACCTAATATCCTCACGTAAAGATGATTTCAAGTAGAAGCAAGGATCATCAATCCCTATCTTTCTATCTTTTAAATCTTTGGGTGTGCAGCCAAAATAATCCATCATTGCTTGTTGGGCTTTTTCTTTGTCAGCAGCTACTCTTTTTATTCCTTCATTTTCTTTATCTTCGTCTGTTAAAAGAGAATGGAAATTATCAAAATCGACATATGCATATAAATATCTATAAATTGTTTTTTGCTTATCGGCGATTTTCCCTTTTGCATCCATTAGCAATATAACCATTGCTTCGATGATTGTTCTACAACTAGCGTCTACACCTGCAGATTCTATATTTCCAGAAAGATAATTAGTTAATACATTCAATGTGTTGGAAATAATATCGCTATTAATTCCATAGAAAAAATAGTCATTATCAGAAATTGATGAATCGTTGAAATGTTTTAATATTTCGACATCATGCTTCTTCAATGACTTATAAAAATATTGGAGAAATTCATATTTTTCCTTTTCCAAAATCACTCACCTCATATCCTAAAGATCCTTAATTTCTTTAAATAAGGACTCGTTTTTCTTTTTTGACCACAGTCCAAATTGCTCGTTAAAGCTTGTGAAAAGACAATCCTTAGTGTAGAAGGGATACTCTGAACAATTATCCTTAAAACGCTTTAATAAGGTCATATACACATTTTTATCATTAATAACAAGTTTGTGACAATTCGCTCTCCATGCTTGACCAGTCACCCATCCGGAATATAAATCATTGAGTTCAGGAACGATAAAGTTGATAACTCCTCCAACACCAACAGCTTCAAATAAATTATGATCTTCTGATGGATTTTCACAAATCAATATATGTAAAAATAAATGCTCAAGATAGTCACAATAAACGATATTTTCTGGCAGTTGCCATTCATACGGATTCTTTTGAGCAAAGTTTACGTCACCAAGCATAATAGCGTGGTCTTCATATTTGTGATGTGCAATTAGACCTTCCTTAGTTCTAGTAACCTTAGGATTCTTATTCCATGATTTAGTAAAGTAAGGTGCTAACCCTATTCCATATTTCTTTTGCAAGTAATCACAATACTCTAGATAAGACAAGCCTTTAATTTTGTCATACTCATTCATGTTCATAAACAAATCTCCTTTCGACTATCTTCAATATGTTTTAGTTATCAGTAATATTTTACCACAATTGGGTCAAATTTTCGATAGATATGGGTCTAATGTTTCCAGCAATCTTACTCGAAAAAAAACTACTTAATAGGCACAGTAATCGTCTTAGAATAACCGACCTTGAAATTGAAAGTTAGTTCGTTTCTATTTTTTACAGTTATATCTTTGATGAGGACCTTAAACAATTGGGGATCAAATTCATCCGTTGTTTCGTAGGAGTTCAATGCTTTAATTGTTTCATCTATCCTCTTTTTAATCTCCTCTTTTTTAGATTTATTGAATAACAATTCTTCTTTTCTCATATTAAGATTGTCTATCATCGACGATATCTTGCTTCCTTGTTTAGCATATGCATCAGGAATTATTCTTCCAGAAGTCTTTTTTGCATGTAAATCCACCATCTCTTTTTGCAAATCACGGATTTTATTGTTAATTTCTTCAACTTCAACCATTGGAGCATCACCAAGAGTACTTTCAATTGCTGCTTTGCTAGTTTCAATAATAGATTCATAATCTTTCGCTATTTCATTTAGCACCATCATAAATCCTTTTTCGATTGATGTTTCAGATATCCCTCTTTGTGAGCAAAGTTTTTGGCTTCTTCTACGTGAATAGCACCACCAAGCAGGAATCATCTCACCATTGGAATAAATTTGTCCTCTGATGTATTGGGCTCCGCAACATCCACATCTAATTTTCTGACTAAAAGGATATTTGACGGCAACCATTCCTCTGTGGTTTGGATGATCCATTCTGATTTTGTGTCTTCTTGCCATCTCCTCTTGTGCTTTTTGGAATATATCCTTTGTGATAATCGCAGGATGAGTATTCTCGGCATAATACTGTTCAACTTGTCCTTCGTTCTTAATTCTTGTTCTTGAAAGCACATCTGTCTTATAGGTTTTCATCATCAACGCACATCCAGTGTATTTTTCGTTCTTAAGCATTGAAAGGATTGTTGACGTATGCCATTTCTCGTTTCCATCAGGCGAAAGAATATGGTCTCTCATAAGCCCATTAGCAATCATATTAGTTGATGCGCCATTGATGTATTCAGTATAGATTCTACGCACGATTTCAGCCTCTTCTGACACGATTACAAGATTATGTTCATTATCTCTCGTGTAGCCCAAAAATCGGTTGTAGTTGAGCATAAAATCACCTTTCTCGAACTTCTTCTGCATTGCCCACTTGATGTTCTTGGAAATGGTTCTAGATTCCTCTTCTGCAGTAGCTGCTAGGATTGTTAAAAGTACATCTCCACCAGGAGTTGAGGTATCAATGTTTTGAGTCTCAAACATTACCCCAACGCCCATATCCTTTAACTCTCTAATATAGTTAAGGGCATCAACTGTGTTTCTTGAGAATCTAGCAATCGACTTGCAAAGCACCTTGTCGATTTTTCCTTCCCTACAAGCTTGCATCATTTCTTGGAATCCAGGTCTTTTATCGGCTCTAGTACCACTTATTCCAGGATCACTATAGATTCTTACAAAAGTCCAATTGTCATTGCTTTGAATATATCTAGTGTAATAATCAACCTGTCTTTCAAATGAATCCTCTTGCTCATCCTTATCTGTAGATACACGTGCGTAGGCAGCTACCCTTAATTTTCCTTCGTTTAAATTCGTTCTGAACGTTGTTATCGGTTTTGCGTTAATTTTAGTAATTACCACTTCACTCATTAAATTTTCCTCCTTGAACTATTCGTAAATGTCTTTGTGATGATTACATCATTGAAGAAATGGAATTCCACTTCCCATCTTGTTATCACCACTTTGTTTAAGAACTTATAGACCTTATCCTCATCAAATATTGTTATTTGGTTGTAGTCCTTGTCTTTAAGGTCCTTATTCTTTATTTCATTGATTCTCGTTGTTAATTCCTTGATCTTATCCACAATCGGCTTTTGTATTCCATCAAAGTCAAATGAACTGATCCATCCATTCGTATAAAGCCTCATGCATTCGGTTTCTTCCTTAACAAGTTCATCGATTTCCTTTTGAAGTTTATCGGTTATATCGTTGCTGCCTTTCTTTAGTGCAAACTCGTTATATGCCTCGATGAACTTCTCCTCCAATACAGATTCCTTTATTTGCGTTGATGTGCATTTGTCGTTATCGTGATGCCCTGCGGCACATCTCCAATATGGTGTTGCACAATTAAATCCTGAGTTTGCGACTCTTCGATTAAAGTTCTTTCCACAACATCCACACTCGATTAATCCAGAGAAAGGATACGTGTTCTGAATCCTGCCTTGGATAGATGGCCTGCTTGTGGCAATAAGTCTTTGATTGGCAAGATCCCATAATTCTGGTGAAACGATTCCTTTATGACTGTTCTTAACATAATACGAATCTCTTTCGCCATTGTTTTTGTACTGCCTTCCATTCTCGTGATAGAACTTCTGCAAGATAGAATCCCCTTTGTATTTTTCGTTCGACACCATAAGCCTTATTTGGCTAATCGACCACTTTCCGCCAAGAGGAGATTCGATTCCTTTTGAGTTTAGATAATTTGCAATCTCTCCAGTTGTGAATCCTTGGGCAAACCTTTCGAATATTTCCTTAACTATCGTTGCTTCAGATTCATTCACCTCATAGATTTTTGCGTGTTTAACGTAATAGCCATATAGTCTCCAACCAATCTGCATCTGACCTTTTGAGAACTTATCCTTAAGGCTCCAGGTGATGTTATTGCTGTATCTAGATAAATCGTCCTCTGCTATAGCAGCTGCAACAGTAAGATACATATCACTATCGGATTCCAATGTGTTTATATGCTCTTTCTCAAATATGACCGCAACACCAACATCCCTTAGTTGTCTTACGTAATCCAATAGTTCAGATGTGTTCCTTGCGAACCTTTGAACAGATTTACAGAAGATAATGTCAATCTGCTTGTTCTTTGCAGCAGTAATCATTTTCATGAACTGAGGTCTTCTTAAAGAGGTCTTGCCACTAATTCCCTTATCGGCATACATTCCAACAAAATTGAATTCTTCGCTAGATGATAAAGTCTCTGTCCAATATGCTTTTTGGAACTCAAAACTATGCTCTTGAGCCTTTGCATTTGTAGATACTCTTGCGTATGCACACACATTTTTCTTCATGGTAAAACCTCCTTTCCAAAGACCATTATCTATAGATAACTTGCTTCAACTATATTTTACCGCGACCAATATATGTTCGTCCGGTACTTTGCGTTAAAAAGTCGAACAATTTTTTAAAAATTTTGTTCCACGCATTTTAGAGGTGTTGCCACCGATATAGCAACTAAATCCAAACACTTTTTACTGGGGGGTATGAGACTTATAAATCCACATTTTTTATTAAAAGGTGGAGGATGGAAGATGATGGAAGCAAATTAGGAAAGTTATATACGTGAGAGATTTATATATAAAAAAGTTTGCTAAAATAGTTCCACTCTCTTCCATCTTCCACCAACTATGTTTTTATATACTTTGTATATAAGTTGACTTGGATTTCCATTATACAGACACAAAAAAGTGGAGTATGGAGTGCTAAACATCATTTTTAGGAAAACTGTATACGTGAAGAAATAAAATATAAAAAGTTTGCCAAAGTGGAATAACAACACTCCACCATCGATTTTGCATTGGAAAAGCAATATAAAAAGAGCTTTTGGATTTTGGTCCATCAGTTCTCTTGAATTTCTATTGGAATTCATCTCTTTGATTTTTTGATTCTTTTCGTTTGATTTAGCGAAATTCAAACTTTGAAATCACGATTTTTCGTGTGGAGTTCCCCAGCCGATTAAAGCCATGATTAATATGGAGATTCCAACTCCCCATTCCCCTAGATAAATCCAAGGGTGGATGTAGGTGGAGGATTATATCCAAACTATTTTATACATACACATACGTATATAACTTTTGGTATAGTCTTCCATTCCACAACCTCACTTTTAAAAAGATATTTAATGCTAAACGATCTTGGGTAATCAATTACTCGAAGCTTGGGATGTTGGTATTAAAGTTCTTGCTACTATTACTAGAAAATTAGAAATTAATCTCTTTCTTTGTGGATAAAAAAATCATCTTCAAAAACGCCCTAAATTTGAACGATTCTATCTTGGATAGGTATTTATACCAAATCCTCTAAAAATCCACTTGTTTGATTTTTCTTTGATTTCTAGAGGCATTTGTACATCCAACAGCAAGTTGATTACACAAAGCAACCTATTCTTGCTAACAATTTTAACGAAACACATATCTAATCCAACAAACAATTATTATCCATAAGAATCAAAGGTGGAAGATGGTGGAAGCATTTTTCCAAACTTTTATAACATACACACACGTTATACAACTTTTCCTATAGTCTCCCATCTACTTCCACCTTTAACATCTTATATACTTTGTATATAAAAAGAGCCACAATTAAGTGACTCTAGATTCGGTTATTATTCTGTCATTTCTTTACTCTTCGTTTGAGATGATTTTATATATTTCATCTCCGAGTTTGGATATAATTCCACAAACAAGAGCATTTCCCATCATAAAATATCTTTTTCTGCTATTCATTGTTGAAGTCCAGTTATCAGGAAATTGGTTTAATCTTTCGCATTCAATTGGTGTTAGAAATCTCAATTCATTTTTTGCTGGATCCAAAATGATATGGGAGCTTCTATTAGTTGTACCTTCGCTTGTTAACATAGTTCTTCCTGGTAATTCTAATGAATCATATGGCGACATAGCGCCCTCAGCATAATAATATTTTCCTCCATCAGATTTTCTAGTTCTAAGTACCTTCTTTGAATCTCTGAGATATTTGAATTTTGCCTTTTTCGATTCGTTTAAGAACAAATCATCAGCTGGATTATCATCAAGAATATCTCCTAATGTGATTGCTTTAGATTCAATTGGATTTGTTCTAATTGTGTAAATCAACCCATTAGTCATAAATCCTGAATTTTCAAAATTCGCTTTAAATTTATCAGACACTTCAACTAAATCTTTATATGTTGTGATATCAATTTCTTTTAAAGGCTTTTCAGAGTATTCCACAGGGAACTTTTTTGCAAATATACCGTCCCTATAAACTATATCTGTAACAGATTTAGTAGATATTAAATCAGCGTATTTTGTATCGTTCTTGTATGCAAATATAAATATTCTTCTTCTGCGTTGTGGATGCCCATATTGAGCAGCATTTATCACTCTCCACTCAACAGAGTAATCTTGTTCAAAAAAGCATCTCAGCATAATTCCAAATGCCTGTCCACGTTGCTTTGATGGTGCTTTTATCAATCTATCAACATTTTCTAATAATACAAAAGGAGGTTTCTTCTCACATAGAATATCATTTATTTGCCACCATAAAACGCCTTTTTTGCCTTGAATTCCCTTTTCGTTTTTCAATGATCTTGCAACAGAATAATCCTGACAAGGGAAACCACCACATAGCAATGAATGATCTGGGATTGAAGCTTTATCAACTTTAGAAATATCTTGGTTTGAGCATTCTGATTCTTTACAATTGAATCTTGTTTTATAGCAATCAAATGCATGTTGAATTTTTGTTGATGGTTCCCATTGATTTGCCCACACGAATTTAAATCTTTTCTTCTCTATGGCAATTCCGTTTTCATCAATGCTATTAATCTTGTTTAAGCCGACTCTAAAGCCTCCAACACCAGCAAATAGCTCTATAACAGTTTTTTTCATGGATAATCTCCTTTCTCTTATTTATACATTTCAAGTAAATCCTCAAAAGAAATGATAATTCCACACTTCTTGAGTCTATTTTTTCTCTCTTCTGTAAATATCAACCTCAAAGTTTTTTCGTAATCTTTTCCATAATGAAGATTATTATGGCAATTGCTGCATAACGATACTATATTAGCTTCAACATCTAGGTTAACATCAAATCTATCCTGATATTTTAATGGAACAATATGATGTCCTTCTGTGTATGGGAGATTGTTTGTTTTTCTAATAAATGTAATGTGCTTATCGTCACATTCACATTTAAAATTAGCAAGTTTCAAAGCGTTAAAAGAGACATTTACATCTCTAAAACTCTTTGATGACGAATCAATCTCTCTATTATATTTCTCTTTAGGAAAATCACCTACATAAGTAAATGATAAGTCGTTTATTGATGACTCTATTGCTTCATTAAAAACTTCTTCAGAAACAATTCTATCTAGTGGTTGAAGTATATTGTTTTTGAATTTTAAGTATTCCTTTTTTAATGATTCAACGCGGTCTTCCTTAATATAATAATTCCACAACTCAAGAAAGCGAGAATCCTCAATTGATGTAGGATGAGCAGAAAACGAAGGATCTATTCCCTTGAACAAAGAGCAGTAATAAGCTATCAATTGTTCATTAATATCCGATTTAAAATAAGCATTAAACTTTTGAGAAAACTTTTTAATAATTTTTGAATCACTTTTTTTAAAATCAAAATAGTAGAAGCTTAACAAGATAGCAATTTGGTTAATTGATAAACTATTCATAGTATTTGTCCTCCACTACAATCTTTCTGACAAAAGAACTATTTAGCCAAAAACTATGCTTAACAAAATTTTCTTTTCCAGTCACTCTATCTTTGACTGGGAGTGGCAATGTATCTTCCCTATTTTGTGCATGTGGTCTCACATGAATAAATTTTGTCTCTCCGCTTGTTGGAAAATATGTAATAAAGCGATTTCTTTTATCAATATAATTAATAATTTTCCCAGCTGATATC
>CDZB01066914.1_pt1 | contig 10292 bp, 8 predicted proteins | sample 554961 | NCBI WGS metagenome assembly CDZB01 (sample SAMEA3182106, study PRJEB8094) | gut metagenome | biome: human; feature: gut; material: Stool; isolation source: human stools | place: Canada | collected 2013-02-26
TTTCGGCTGGTGGGGAGGCTGCACGCAGGGAGTCCCGTTGTATGGTAGAGAGGGAAAGCCGTAGTAGGTATCGTGCGTGATTGGAATGTACGGGCTTGTAAGGGGAGGCTTTGGATTTTACTTATCGGTAATGGCGAAGCGTTCCGTGGCGGAGAAAACGGATGAGAGGGAGAGATGCTTTGATTGGGTGGAAAGGGGGTGGAGTGAGCGTTTTTAAAGAAGGTGGAGGGTGGCGGAGAGAAAGATTTCGTTTATTGGCTTTGCAGTAAGAGAGGCTGGGGTAGCTGAAGCAGGGGAGAGAGCGCTGGTGTGGAGGCTCTCTCCCCTATCCGGTTATTGCCGTTGTTTTTCTGGCAGGGCCGCAATGATGACGCCCACGAACGTGAGCCCGACGCCGAGGGTTTGAGCCAGCGTGAGGCGTTCCCCGAGGATGGTAAAGGCGAAGATAAGGGTGAATACGGGGATGAGGTTGCCGAAGAGGGCGACGATGCCCGCTTCAAGATGCTTGAGCGCGAAGTTGAAGCTCAGATACACGAGGAAACCCACGCCGAGGCCCATATAGAGCAGGCCGCCGATTGCGGGCATGGTGACGTTGACGGGCATGGGCGTCGTGAACACGAAAGGCAGGAATACGATGGTCCCGCCGAGCGCTTGAATGGCTGAGATGCTCAGGAAGGAGTAACGCCGGGAAATGAAGCGCACGCACACGGCGTAACCCGTCGCGGACAGGACGGCACCGACCATCAGCAGGTTGCCGAGAATGGGATTGGACGCCTGATCCGAGCTTTCGGCGGCGAGGGAGGCCCCGGCGACGCCCGCCACGGCAAGCAGCATGGCGATAATGGTCTTCTTGGTCAGCTTTTCGCCGAGGAACAGCCATGCGGCCACGGCGGTGCAAAGGGGGAAACAGGCCGCGATGACGCCGCCCTGCGATGCCGTGGTGTAGGTCATGGCGAAGGTTTCGCAGAGGAAGAACAGGCAGGGCTCGAACAGGACCATCGCCAGCAGGTATTTCCAGTCGCCCTTTTGATAGGGGATATGGCTCCACAGGCGGTACAGCGCCAGATAGATGACCCCGGCGAACGCCACGCGGGCAAAAACCACCTGCATGGCGGTGAACGACTCGAACGCGTATTTCATGGCGATCATGCCGCCGCCCCACGTTGCATAGCTCAGGATCAGCAACGCCATCAGCACGTTCTTGGATACGGTCATGGTTCTCTCCTCAAAGTGCCCGCCGGTTGTGAAAGAACGGGCTATCATGATGTTTCCACGGACTTTAGATGGTTGTGCCCGACAAATCTGATGCAGATGCGACACTTTTGCAAAAACGGGAAGATGAAAAGAATGAGGGCGGAAAGGGGGAAAACGCAAAACGCGGCGGTCTTGTTCAGAAAAAACCGTGAAGGCTAGTGGCCTTCACGGTTTGTGCATATACGGTACGTTGAGGATAATCAGGCCATGCGTTCGCGGAGTTTGCGGCGTTCGCGGTCGATTTGTTCGTCCGTGGCTCCGAAGTCGCGCATCAGATGTTCGGTCATGGCGACGGCGACTTCACGTTCGCCGGAGAAGACGGCTGATACGCCTTCGGACTTGAGGTTTTCCGCCACGCGCAGATAGGTGGTGTGGACGAGGATGCGCAGGTTGGGATTGATGGCGCGGGCGACTTCCACGATTTCCCCGGCCGGGGCGCTCGACGAGGAAATGATGAGTCCCTCGGCCTCTTCCGCGCCCGCATGGAGCAGGACTTCGCGTTGTGTGGCGTCGCCGTAGATGATCTTCTCGCCGAGCGCGCTGACCTGTCGCACGGTATCGATGTTCATTTCCACGACCACCACGTCGAGGTTGTTGTCGCGGAGGATGCCCGTGAGCTGCTTGCCTACGGGGCCATACCCTACAACAATGATGCGCTGTGCGCCTTCGGGGTGGGAAAGCTCGTTTTCATCGAGGCGGGGGAGCCCGATGCCTTTGGATTCCAGCCAATGGGCCGCCCCGTTGATGCGCCGGTAGAGCAGGGGGTTGAGGGTGATGGAAACGATCGCGGTCACGATGATCGCGCTGGAAGCTTCCTTGGGCAGTACGCCGAAGCTCACGCCCATCGCGGCGAGGATGAAGGAAAATTCGCCGATCTGCGCCAGTGCGACTGCGACGGAAAGGGCCATGCGCAAAGGCTTGCCGAAGAGCTTGACCACAATGAAGGCGGCCAGGGGTTTGCCGATGAGGACGATTCCGAGCGTGGCGAGGATGAGGGGCCAGTCGCTGATGAGCGAGGCGGGGTTGAACAGCATCCCCACGGAAACGAAGAAGAGGACGGCGAAGGCGTCGCGCATGGGCAGGGCCTCTGCGGCCGCCTGCGAGCTGAATTCGGACTGGCCGACGACCATGCCGCTGAGGAAGGCGCCAAGGGCCATGGAGGCGCCGAAGAAGTTGGCCGCGCCCACGGCCACGCCGAGGGCCAGGACAAGGACGGAGAGGGTAAACAGATCCCGGGTTCCGGTGCGGGCCACATAGGCAAGGAGCTTGGGGATGATCCGCTGGCCGACCACCAGCGCGAAGACCACGAGCGCCCCGAGTTTCAGTGTCGTAACGGCAAGGACGTGCCAGACGCTTTCGGACTGTTCGTTGCCGCCCACGATGGCGGGCAAAAGCACCAGCAGAAGGATGGTGAAGAGATCTTCCACCACCAGCCAGCCGAGGGCCACGTGGCCCGTTGTGGTGTGCAGCGCTTTGTTGTCGGAGAGGACGCGGGTCAGGACGACCGTACTGGCGACGGAGATGGCCATGCCGAAAACCGCCCCGGCGGCCCATGACCAGCCGAAACCGTGCGAGACGACCATGCCGAGCAAGGTTGCCGCCCCGATCTGGGCGGCCGCGCCGGGCAGGACGATACGCTGGACGGCCAGCAGGTCTTTAAGATGGAAGTGGAGGCCCACGCCGAACATGAGCAGGATGATGCCGATTTCCGCGCATTGGGAAGCCGTGTCCGCATCGGCGACGAAACCGGGGGAATAGGGGCCTACAATAATGCCTGCCAACAGGTAACCCACAATGGGGGACATGCGTAGTTTCTGGGTGATGAATCCGAGCACGAGGGCTGCGCTCAGGCCACCGGCAAGCGTCAGGATGAGATCGACGTTATGCAGCATAGAGTCCTTTGCATGTGCGGTTGTCCGTTCACGTATTCATGATTGCGTTCTTTTTCAGAAAGAAAGAATGCCGAAACGAGGAACGAATATCAAGGGGATGGCTTTGCCCGTTTCATGATTACCTTCCAACGCCGCCATAAGGCCGGAACTGGCCGTTTGAAGGAGATGCTTGCTCCTCTTCACGATGCGTCGGGGCGGAAGGGGGGCTTGCGGCGCGGAGCGGCTGCCCATACGGGAGAGGCCCCGAAAGAGGGGAATGGATTATCCTGCGTTTTTTTTCGATCGGAGTAAAGGTTTTGGGAAAAATTTTGATGTCGGATGCTCGTGCCGTTTTTGCAAAAAAGATACTTTTAAAGAAAAAAACGGCGTTGATATGATACTTTTTATAGCCTTTTCCCCTGTTTTTTCGAGAAAAGCGCTCCTGTAGGGATTGTCTGTGAAAAATATCGTTAACAAAAGAGAAAGGAGGAATTTCTGTTGAATAAAAAAATGAAAAGGACTATCCTTTTTTGAAAGAAAAGTTCTTGCAAAAAGCGTACTGGTTCTGGGAGTGTATCCCGGCTTTCGCAAGTCCCCGACCCATCGGAATGTCATGAAAACCAAGCTCGACGAAACCAATCTGGCAATTATCAAGGCGCTGCGTAATGGCCGCGCCTCTTTTCGAGACATCGCCGCGGATCTGGGGCTCTCCGAAGTGACTGTCCGTACCCGCGCAGCCCGGCTCATCGAAGACGGCGTGCTGGACATCTGCGGTCAGGTCGATGTGGAAAAGCTTCCCGGACACACGCTGGCGCTGGTGGCGATCAAGCTGCGTTCCCCGGATCTTGTGGGCGAGGGCGAAGTGTTCTCCCACTTGCGGGGCGTGGTTTCCGTGGCTGTCCTGACGGGGCGGCACGACCTTATCCTGACCGTGCTGCTCAATGAGGAGTTCGGCCTGCTGGATTTCTATACCAACGAGTTCTCCAAGTGTCACGACAGGGTGTCTTCCATCGAAACCTTTATCGTCTATAAGGGATTCAGCCTGAAGGTGCCCTATATTCTGTAGCCGCCCCGGCGGTCTGCGGAGTTTTTCGAGTCGGCGGGGCGTCCCGTCGGCTTTCTGGCGTCGCACAGGCGGCGCGGGATTTCGCACAAACAGGGACTGTTAAACGGAGTCATTCATGTTGCATCAAACGGCATTACACGCAACGCATGAGGCCCTCGGCGCCACGCTGGTTGATTTCGGCGGTTGGGATATGCCGCTCTGGTATCCCACCGGCGCGGTGAAGGAACATCTCGCCGTCATCCAGCACGCCGGACTGTTTGATATCGGGCATATGGCCGGGCTCATGGTTTCCGGCCCCGACGCGCTGGAAGCGCTTCAGTGGGCCTTTACCAAGGATTTGTCCTTGTCCGGTCCGCGTGCCGCTTACGGCGCGTTCCTCGATGCGTCCGGCGGCGTGGTGGATGACGCCATCGTATACCCCCTGAGCGAAGGCCGTTACTTTGTGGTGCTCAATGTGGGCAAGGGCGAACGCATTGCCGAATCGCTCAGCGCATGGGCCGCTTCGGAAGGCAAGAGCGTAACGATCCGCGATCTCGCCGGGACGTACGGCAAGCTCGACCTTCAGGGCCCGGCTACGGTCCGCGTCATGACCAAGCTTCTCAAGGACCCCGAGGCCGTGTTCGACAAATTGCCCTATTTCTCCTTCAAGGGCGACATCGAACTTGCCAACAGCGATATTTTCCTTGCCGACGGTACGCCGATCTTCCTGTCCCGTACGGGGTATACCGGCGAGCAGGGCTTTGAAATCTTCGTTCCCTACGACAAGATCGTGGATATTTGGAACCGGATTCTCGAAGCCGGGAAGGACGAAGGCGTCATCCCCTGCGGTCTGGCCGCCCGCGACTCCGTGCGCGCCGGGGCTGTGCTCCCGCTTTCGCAACAGGACATAGGCCCGTGGGCGTTCGTGAACAACCCGTGGCCCTTCACCCTGCCCAAGGATGAAAACGGCAATTGGACCAAGAATTTCTTTGGCCGTTCCGCCCTTGAGGAAGCGCTCGCTTCCGGCAATGTCACGTATACCTACGCCTACTGCGGCTTTGACCCCCGCAAGGTGACGTCTCCCGATCACGACACGCATCCGCAGGTCCTGCTGGATGGCGAGGTCATCGGCGACGTGCTCACCTGCGTGGCGGACGTGTCCATCGGGCGCGTCGACGGCGTGATCACGAGCGTCGCCAGCCCCGAAAAGCCGGAAGGTTTCGCGCCCAAAGGCCTTGTTTGCGGCTTTGTCCGCGTGAACCGCCCGCTGGAGAACGGCACCAAGCTTACGCTCGCCGACCCGCGCCGTAAGATTCAGGTCGAGACCGTGACCGATATCCGTCCCGCCCGCACCGCCCGCAAGAAGCTGGGAAGTCTGTAGAGAGTTGAGAACCGGGGAGGGGAGAAGGAACCCCTTCTTCGGAAGGGGTCCTTCTCCCCTCCCCGGACCCCGCCCTCATCCTCCTAGGACTTTTGCAATGGGGGTGGGGGATGAGTGAAATTTGTTGAAAAACGAAAAGAGAACTCCTGACGTGCTCGGGGCCGTCCGTATCCGTTCCGGTTGAAACAGTGTTTCGACAGGAGCGGATACGGACGGTTTCGAGGGGGTCTGGGGGGAATGATTCCCCCCGGGCGGCTCCCGGCCGCCGGAGGCATTCCATAAAAAACAACCGCACGAGAGGAACACGATCATGTCCAACATTCCCGCCGAACTGCGTTACTCGGAAGATCACGAATGGATCAGCACCTCCGCCCCGTGGAAGATCGGCGTGAGCGATTACGCCCAGAACGCCCTCGGCGACCTCACCTATGTGGAACTGCCTTCCGTGGGCGACACCTTTGAGAAGGGTCAGGAGTTCGGCACGCTCGAATCCACCAAGTCCGTGAGCCCTCTGTTCATGCCCGTCGCGGGCACCATCAAGGCCGTCAACGAAGCGCTGGTGGATGCCCCTGAAAAAGTGAATCAGGATCCCTACGGCGAAGGCTGGCTCATCGAAATCGAATCCGCCGAGGGCGTGAGCGAACTGCTGGATGCCGCGGCATACAAGGCGCATCTGGAGACCCTGTAATGCATCGTTATTTCCCCCACACCGCGGAAGACGAAGCGCAGATGCTCGGCGTCGTCGGCGCCGACAGGGTGGAGGACCTTTTTGCCTCCATCCCGGCGGATTGCCGCCACGAAGGCGCGCTTCCTCTGACCGCCATGACGGAGTGGGAACTGACGGCGCAGGCTGAAGCGCTGGCCGCTTCCATGCCCGCGGCCGGTTCCGCGTGGATCGGCGCGGGAAGCTACCAGCACTACATCCCCGCCGTTGTCCCGGCCCTTGCCGGCCGTTCCGAATTTTACACCGCCTACACGCCGTACCAGCCGGAAATCAGCCAGGGTACGCTGCAGGGCATCTTTGAATTCCAGACGCTCATCGCCCGTCTGCTCGGCATGGAAGTGGCCAACGCCTCCATGTACGACGGCGCGACCGCGCTGGCCGAAGGTGCGCTGATGGCCTGCCGCCTGACCAAGCGCAACGCCGTGGCGGTTTCGCAGGCCCTGCATCCTCATTACCGCACGGTGCTGGGCACGTACTGCAACGCCAACGGCATTGAAGTGCGCGACCTTACGATGACCGAAGAGGGAGGCACCAGCCTTGAGCACCTCAAGGACGATGCGGAACTCGCCGCGCTGATCGTGCAGTCCCCCAACGTCTTCGGCGTGGTCGAACACCTTGCCGAACAGGCCGAATGGATCCATGCCCGCAAGGGGTTGTTGATCACCGGCTTTACCGAAGCGATGGCCTATGGCCTGCTGGCCACCCCCGGCAGCCAAGGCGCGGACATCGTGTGCGGCGAAGGGCAGAGCTTCGGCCTGTCCCAGGCGTTCGGCGGCCCTTATCTGGGGCTTATGGCGACCCGCAAGGCCTTCGTCCGCAACCTGCCGGGCCGTCTCGTAGGCCAGACCGTGGACAACAAGGGCAAGCGCGCCTTCGTGCTCACCCTGTCCACCCGCGAGCAGCACATCCGCCGCGAAAAGGCCGTGTCCAACATCTGCTCCAACGCCGGGCTGTGCGCCATGACCTGCGCCATGTACCTTGCGAGCATGGGCGGCACGGGCCTCCGCCATATGGCCCAGCTTAACCGCGACAAGGCCGAATACCTCAAGGCCGGCCTCGCCAAGCTTGGTTTCCGCCCCGTGTATTCCGGCCAGACCTTCAATGAGTTCGTGATGGCCGCTCCCGCCGGTTTCGACGCCAAGTGGAAGCGCCTCCTTGAAGAAAAGAAGATCATGTTCGGCATGGATCTGTCCAAGTGGTACCCGCTTGCCGACAGCTACCTCTTCTGCGTTACGGAAACCCGGAGCCGCGCCGACATCGACGCCATCCTGAAGGAGATCGCCTGATGAGCAATCAGTCTTGGCCCGGGGTGTCGAGTCTCGTACTGAACGAGCCCCTGCTGTGGGAAAAAGGCCGCCCCGGACGCGTGGGCGTGAGCCTGCCCGAATCGGACGTGCCCGCCGCCCCCTATGAGGCGGAAGGCATGGTGCGGACGGATCTGAATCTGCCCGACCTGGCTGAGCTGGATGTGGTGCGCCACTACACGCGCCTTTCCACGTGGAACTTCGGTGTGGACACGGGCATGTATCCGCTCGGTTCCTGCACCATGAAATACAACCCCAAGATCAACGAAAAGATCGCCGCGCTGCCCGGTTTTGCCGGTGCGCATCCGCTGTTCCCCTCCGAATATTCGCAGGGCGCGCTGCGGGTGCTGTACGAAACCGAGCAGATGCTGTGCGCCGTGACCGGCCTTGAGGCGTGCAGCCTCCAGCCTTCCGCCGGTGCGCACGGCGAACTGACCGGCATCATGCTCATTCAGGCATGGCACCGGGCGCAGGGCAACACGCGCACCAAGATGCTCATCCCCGACACCGCGCACGGCACCAATCCGGCCAGCGCCGCCCTGTGCGGCTTCTCGTCGGTAAAGGTTCCGCTCGGCCCCGACGGCATCCTGACCGTTGAGGACGTGGCCGCCCTGATGGATGACGACTGCGCCGGGATCATGATCACGAACCCGAACACGCTTGGCCTGTTCGAGTCCAACATCAAGGAAATCTCCGAACTCGTGCACGCCCGCGGCGGCCTTGTCTACGGCGACGGTGCGAACCTGAACGCGATCATGGGCTATGCCCACATGGGCCATATCGGGATCGACGTCATGCACATGAACCTGCACAAGACGTTCTCCACCCCGCACGGCGGCGGCGGCCCCGGCTCCGGCGCGATCTGCGTGAGCAAGACGCTTGTGCCGTTCCTGCCCGGCCCCCGTTTGGTCGAAACCGACGGCAAGCTCGACTGGGTGGACAATTCCGTCGACGCCGGAGGGCAGTCCATCGGCCGTATGCATCCCTTCTGGGGGCAGTTCGGCGTGGTCTTGCGCGCGTGGGCCTACATGAAGACCCTCGGCCCGGATCTGAAGCGTGCCAGCGAGCTGGCCGTGCTCAACGCGAACTATATCAAGTTCAGCCTCAAGGATCTGTACGATCTGCCCTTCCCGCAGCCTTCCCTGCACGAATGCGTGTTCACGGACAAGAAGCAGGAAGAGTTCGGGGTCAGCACGATGGACATCGCCAAGCGCCTGATCGACTGCGGCATCCATCCGCCGACGATCTACTTCCCGCTGGTGGTGCACGGCGCGATCATGATCGAGCCCACCGAATCGGAAAATCTCGAGGATCTGGATGCGTTCATCGAGGCCATGCGTTCCATCGCGGAATTGGCCGAGACCGATGCCGACCTGTTGCATGCCTCTCCGACCCGGACTAAAGTGGGTCGCGTCGATGAAGTCGGCGCAGCCCGCAAGCCCGTTCTGACGGGCGATATGTAAACGAGAAACAGCCAAGGAGAGGGGAAGGGATCCGCAAAGAACGCTTTGCCGCCGTCGTCAGGATTACGGGCGACGCCCGACGGTTCGCTGTCGGGGATTCCTTCTCCTTTCTTTGCCGTTTTCTCGGCCCTTTGGGACTTTCATAATGGGACTGCGCCATTATGAAAGTTTTTTTATGGAGTTCCGCATGTATTGGATCGTGAATCATTCCCTCGACCCGACATTCAACCTCGCGCTTGAGGAATATTTCTTGGGCCGGATCGAACCCGGCCATCCCGGTTACGCCATCCTGTGGCAGAACAGCCCGGCCATCGTGGTGGGGCGGTTCCAGAACACCCGTCAGGAAGTGAACGCCGATTTCGTGCGCGAACGCGGGATCAGCGTGGTGCGCCGGATGACGGGCGGAGGCGCGGTCTATCACGACGCCGGGACGCTCAACTATACCTTCATCCATCATCTGGACAAGGAAGGAGCCCTGCCCGCCTTCAGCGAAGCCGGAAAACCCATCGCCGAGGCGCTGCAAAAGCTCGGGTTGCCCGTGACTTTTTCCGGGCGCAACGATCTGATGCTGGACGGCCTGAAAGTGGCGGGCGTGGCGCACTGCCGCCGGGGGATGCGTTATCTGCATCACGGCTGTATTCTGGTAAACAGCGACCTCGATGTACTGTCTCAGGCGCTCAATGTGGATCCGGCCAAGTACAAGTCAAAGGGCGTGGCCTCTGTCCGCAGCCGCGTGGGGAATCTGGCTGAGTATCTGGCCGTGCATTCTCCGGATCTGCCGCCGCTGACGGTGCAGCGCGTGCGCGATGCGATCATGGAGCACCGTTCCGGGGATGAATACCGGATGAACGCGGCGGATTTCGTCGCCATCACCCGTCTGCGGGACGCCAAATACTCGACGTGGGATTGGACGTACGGCGCGTCGCCTCCGTTCACGGAGCGCAAGGCGCAGCGGTTCCCTTGGGGCAAGGTGGAGGTTTCCTACGACATCCGGCAGGGCAGCGTGGTCGAGTGTCATTTTTACGGCGATTTCTTCATGGCCGGGCCGGGCAAGAGCCTGACCGACGAGGTGAGCAGTTGCGAGATCTATGATCTGGAAGAGGCCATGCGCGGCGTTCCCTACACGAATGAGGCCCTTTCGCCCGTGCTTGACCGTTTTCCGCTGCATCTGCTGTTCAGCGGCTGTGACCCGGATGAGCTGAAAGCCTTTTTATTGCCGGGTAGATAGAGTAGGTTGGAAATATTGGGGA
>CDZB01009171.1_pt1 | contig 10241 bp, 5 predicted proteins | sample 554961 | NCBI WGS metagenome assembly CDZB01 (sample SAMEA3182106, study PRJEB8094) | gut metagenome | biome: human; feature: gut; material: Stool; isolation source: human stools | place: Canada | collected 2013-02-26
CCACTTGCCTGAGAATAGTCTGGCTCATGCCACTTACCATTCACCATAAAGGTATTGTCGCTTGTTGGTGTTGGGGCATTGTCTGACTCACAGAGAGCCATCTGATGGTCATCCACACCTGTACCGCCATTGGCTTTATCAAAGAGTACCTGTGTATCCCAGTAAGACTGGCTGCCATCCCATTTGTCGAGCAAGTCCTGCGGAGCCTGCCATGTGTAATAATAGCAAGAGAGGTTATCCTGACCACGGTATGTGACATCACTGTAACGAGCGCAAACCTCACCATACATGAAGAATGGAGCCTTGTTCAATCGCTTGTCCTCATACTGCTTACCGAGGGCTGTAAACTGAGGAATAAACTGCTTGCAGAAGGTAAGACGTGAGATATGACCGGATGTATCAATACGGAATCCATCGACACCCATCTTGATGAAGCTGCCGTAGCACTTCACAAGATAATCTGCTACGTAGTCGTTCTCGGTATTCAGATCGACGCAGTCGCCTGCAATCTGAGCCCACCAGCGGTTAGGAAAGTCCCAGTTGAAGTCACCAAAGTGATGCCAGTAGTTGTGAACATCCTCGTTCTTACCACGGACGTTCTTCAACAGGCCAAGACGACGCTGATACTGCTCATAAGGGACACTTGTAAGGTAGTCGGAACCCAACTTCTCCTCGTTAGGAATCATACAAGCATTGATGAGTGCCTGAGTTTCCAAGTCGGTATTACGGTCAAACTCCTTGCAGAGTGTCTGCTCACCGAAGTTACCGGTATGGTTGAGCACGATGTCGAGGATAATCTTGATACCCTTTTCGTGTGCCTTGTCGATGAGTTCCTGGAACATGGCGTCACCGTCCTTGCTGCCATCGCTGCTCTGATAGCGGCAGTCAACATGCTGGAAATCCATGGCATGATAACCGTGGTAGTCATAACCGGATGCGTTCTGCACTACTGGTGTAATCCAGATGGCAGTGAAACCCAATGCCTTGATGTAGTCGAGCTTGTCGATGACACCCTGGAAGTCGCCTCGCCAGCAAGGGTCTTTTGTTTTGATCTGCTCTGACTGGTTGTCCCAGCAGAGCACATTGTTACCTGTATCACCATCGTAGAAGCGAGTGGTCATCATGAAATAAATACTTTCGTCTCGGAAGTCAGTACGATTGCTGGTAAACGTATCCGTTGCCATCGTCTGCATGGAGACCAACATGAGCATAAGGACTGCCCATAGCCTGAATGTAAATTTCCTCATTTGATAGACTGGTTATTTAATTTTTAGTTAGTGATGAATATCTATGTTAGTTAGTTGATTGTTAATATCTTTCGTTGATACAAAGTTACTCATTATATATATAAGGTGATAGAATATATGCAAAAAAGAACGAATAATTATGTGCAATCGATTACGCACAAATCTTGACAAACAGCAGACTGAAAAATATAAAAGAGGACTGCATCATTGCAATCCTCTTTTTAAATAATAGTACTTATAAAACCTAATTAACTTCTTTCCAATCGATGAGTCCCTTACCCATATCATCCAATTCAACAGCCAAAGCTATAACCTTTCGACCATCAGCTTTAAATGGTTCAACATACTGTCTGTCTTTTATCTGATGCTCAGCCGCCTTAACACCACCATTATTAGTAAGTTTAAGCTCAAACACATAAATAATACGACGAGTAAAAACCACCATATCTATCCTGCCAGTAGAGATTTGCTTTTCTACTTCAACCTTGAAACCTATAGCATTAAAAATGGTACTAATGATAAGACGATAACGTTCTTCCATATCCATGCTTGCCAACTTTTTATTGCTATAGGGCACATCAGCTATCAAAGCCTTCAGGGCTTTCTTGGCTTCATCAAGATTACCATCTTGCATCATCTTTAAAAGAATATTCTGTGTGGTAATAGCCTGAGCTTTTGTCTTCAAAGTCAAAGCCGGTACTACTATTTTGTAGAGCGCTTTCCTTACTTCAAAGTTAGGAATACCTAAAGTATAAACACCCTCATCATAATCCTTGATGGTCAGATAACCGGATTGATAAAGGAAGAGTTCTGTTCCTCCATCAGAAACATCAGAAGTCTCCAAAGTATCACGGTCAATATAGCAATGATCGAAATGCTCCAACTGAATTTCCATATCACTGACAAACTTAGGCAATAAAGACGTAGCACCAGAAGCAGCCCAGTAGTTTTTCAGTTCTTTATCAGCCAAAGCATTGAGCAGACTGAACGGATTGAAAATATCAACAGGACTGTTCTTGCAGAAATGATAACCGTCATAATAAGCCTTCAACTGCAGAATCGTTTCTTCCGGAGTCCAACCATTGTGTTCTCCCATAACCTCAATTTCAGGCATGAAATTGTTCACCACTTCCTCTTTCGTAATACCACAGATAGCAGCATAAGGAGGATCAAAACTGATATTACTCAAATTGTTCAAAACCGAGAACAAGGAGATTTGAGTAAACTTGGTAATACCCGTGATGAAGACAAATTTCTCGTATGCGTCATCAGCTTTGAGAATAGCAAAAACACTACGATAGATAGAGGTACAATCTTCATGATGAGGAGTTTTCCAGGAATGCTGCAAGGGCGAGTCGTATTCGTCGATGAGAATCGCCACCTGAAACCCAGTTTTATTGTATGCACCCTCAATGATATTCTTGAATCTTACAGCAAGAGAACTATCCTGTCGTACAGCAATATCATACTCCGACTCAAGTTGATGGAAGGCATTGTCCAGATAGCTCCGCACACCTTCCGGTGTAGCTCCTGCCTGACTCATATCCAGTCGGATGACAGGACGCTTCACCCATTCCTTTTCCAAATCCATGATTTTCAGTCCTTCGAAAAGTTCCTTTCTACCCTCGAAATAAGCCTGCAAAGTATCCACCAACAATGATTTACCGAAACGTCTTGGACGGCTCAGGTAATTATATGTTTTATTGCTATTAACAAGATTCCAGATAATCTCTGTCTTGTCAACATAGAGCAGACCTTCCTTTCGAATTTTCTCAAAAGACTGTATTCCTACAGGTAATATTCTATTATTAGTTTCTCCCATATATGATTTCTATGAAAATAACTTCACGATGCAAAGTTAAGGAAAAGATTTGGAAAAGGCAAACTTTCAACATGTTATTTTTTTGCAGCATCCAACCATTTATATATTGTCGTTACTAAAGCATAAACTTTTTTAATAGAAAAGCCTCGAAATATGAAAGCGGCTTCGATATTATACTCAAGTTTCGCAAGTTCAGAAGTTAAAGAATTTAAAGAAGTTAGAGAAGTTAAAGCCATATGCTTTACAGCTAAATCTTCAACCAAAAAGGCTGTTGGCTATAACTTCTAACGACCAAAGGGAGTGATAACAGAAAAGAGGACTGCACCTCTGCAGCCCTCTTTATTGATAATAGCGATAAATTTAACTAATTAAACAAACCCTTAAATAATATTACATTTTTCACTTATTTCTTATAGCCTTAGTCCCATGGCGATTTGTCCTTTGGCCAAGTAGTGTCATCGAAGAAATCATCTGTAAAATCATTCTTCTTAGCACAAGAACCACCGTCATCATTTTGATCCTTAATAAGACCACCACCAGAGGTAGATTGCAAGATGGGGTCTAAGACTGCAAAACAAACTGAAACACTTGGTTTTATATAAATCTTTTTCATTTTCTTATTCAATATCACGTTCTACATTCTACAATCTATATCTTATCTTACTACAAACTTCTTGCCATTGTGGATATAAACACCACTCGTTGTAGGTTTCTCTACCTGCTGACCACTCAGAGTGTAATACTTACCATCATGATTCTTAACTGTGGTGTTCACCACCTCATCAAGACCTGTTGTACCATCAACATTGGCAAAGTCGAAGAAGAGTGCTGGAACTTTCTTAGCTCCAGGAGTAGGAGTAGAAGTAGGATCGAAGTCATTATAGCTTACTCCCAATTTCATATTCGCAACATCAGTCTCAGAGATAAACAAGTAAGCACTATTGTTATAGAAAGCGCCTGTACCTTTAGAAAGCCAGAAACCCAAGAGGAAATCATTATCTTCATAGCCTTTTGTAACACCCAAACCCTTTTTGGCATTAAAGAAACCGAAGAGATAGTTGTAGTAGGTTTTACCTTCCTTAACTTCCTTAGTAGGAACCACCCCAGCTTCGATGAGCGGATTCAGATAATTAGTACCTATATACTTAGTACCTTCATAGTCGCCGGTAGAAGTTGTTCCTGTGGTAAGGTTATACTCTTGCATCGGAACCACCATGGTGTTGTAAGAAGTAAGCGAAGTACGCTCAAACACTTGAGCATCACCTTCTATCTGGTCAGCCGTCTTCGTGGTAGCCAAGATTACACCTGTGTGAGAAGGTATTACGTTATATGTTTTTGTAGGATCGGCATTAACCTTCTTGAGAGAGAACTTCACTTTACCATCTGCATCCTTTGTCATTCCATCTACTACGAAAATATCTATATCCTTAGAAATCTTCCAAGCCTTAACCGCACTCCAGGTTCTGAAATACTTATAGTCACCTCTAAAGAGAATGTTACGCTTATTGTCTAAGCTCTTGTAAACCACGTCATTGAAGTCACGCAACTCCAACTCCCTGTTCGCAGAGATGGTGTAGTAGTAGTCGGTGATAGCGTTTTCATTACCATCATTACGGGTATAGAAGTAGAGACGTACAGTCCAGCGACCAGCAGGACGGTTCCAGATGATATTCCAATCTGCTTCTGTATTTTCAGTAAGACCATCCTGAGTATAGTTCACCTTGTTAGGATCGTAAGAAGCTGCTGCATGACCTTCGCCATTACCATCATAAGGTACCTTTGCCTTCATGCTGGCATCGTCTTTAGAATCCTCGTGCCAGTTGATTTTCTGAGTGTGGTTACCAACAAATCTGAACTTCTCCTTGTAATTAGCGGCTGTTGTTACGAGCGTCACCTTATAGCACTTCTCTGTTTCATCGTATTTCATATCGGCTGCTGTAGATGCATAATCCCAAGTGCCATTGTCCTTGACTGTACCAGGAATAGCATCACCTACCATAGATACAGAGGTAATTGTCGCACGAGTATTAGAAATAATCACCTGACCACGAATACCAAGGTGCTTCTTTGCCTCACCACCATTACCATTAGAACAGTTATACCGAATGATAAGAGAACCTTGCTTATCCGAAGATGGCTTCATTGGTTCTTCGTTAGGAGAGAACTGATTATGATCGTTTGCTTCTTCAAAAACATGACCTCCGTTACCCAACAAGAACAACTTATTAGTGGTAGGACAATGAACAACATTGCCATCAGGGTAATGGGCGTCATATTTAGAACTTAATTCTTCTTTATATAGTTCATTTGTTTTGTTTACATAATCCTTATTCATTATGTAATTGGATATAACGTAATATGAATGTCCAGCAGAGAGATTGACAGAACCAAAGAATGCATTACTAAACTGATCTTCATGTTGCTTGTATGTATCGTATAATGGCATGGCTGTCGCATTCTTAGCATCGCTAATAAAGAAAGCCACACGCTTGTTAACAATATGCTCAAACTGCCACTTAGATGGCTCGCCTGTTGTTTTATCCACAGTGATAAACACCTTGTACGTACCATCAGAATATTCTGTTTCGCTATGATTACGCGATACTATATCCCAATAGTTGGTACCCTCATTAAATGTTTCAGGATCAGAACCTGCAAGCTTCAACTGGCCTGTTTTAATCGCTTCAATAGTAGTAGGACAAGTATAGCTAATGCCAAAAGCACTACCAGGACCATACACCTTCTGAGGCTTACCAAACTCATCAACACTCATCACCTGAGCATGAGCAGTAAGAGAAGCAGGAATCTCTACCATATATACAGCATTATCCACAGTATCATTCTCCTGCTGCTGGAACTTGAACACAGCATCATCATAGGTCACCTTGTCCCCGCTGAAGGTGAAGAAGTTTCCTGCAAGATAGTAGCCCTGGGTATAGGTACGTTTAGGGAGAGGATTATTTTTAATTGTGTCAACACTTGCAACAACAGTCATCTTTCCTTCATCTGTTACAGTGATAGAATAGATAAAACCTGCCTTCAACGTTAAGGCTTTTGTTCCTTCTGTTGTGAAGGCGATATCTGATGTGGTTCCAACTGCATCAATAGTTTTAGCAGTAGTCAAACCATAATCTGCGCCACCGATATTAAGAGTAATTGTTGCATCAGAAGTTGCACTGCTCAAATCGAGAGTGTACTTTCCGTTAGAACCTGTCACCTCAGTAGAACCATTCAATAATTTAATTACCTTAGTAACGACCTCAGAACCACCCTCAGAGTATTTAATCTGCTTATTCGTTAAATCGAAAATCAAAGTATAAGACTTACCCTTTGTCATGGTAAGTTTCCATGCATTACTACTGCCTTTAAACGCGCTTGTTAATTCCGTTCCTACAGGAGCATCGTTAGTTTGAGGTTGATACTGCTGTGATCCAATCTTTACACGAAAATAAAAATCGGCTGATTCTCCAGTAAAAGTGTTTGTGTAGTCGGCATCGAATACATATTCGTAGGTTTTACCATCGGTTGTTGCAAATGGACGACTTGTGCCAGTATCCCATGTACCAGTAAGTCCACCTATGAGGTACAGCTTTTCATAAGTCCCAGTCTGTGCCATCATTTTTAGTGGTATGCTCATTAAGAAGCACAACACCATCATCATTAGTGTAAATCTTTTCTTCATATTTTTATAGTTTTAAACTTTATGTTTAGCTTTTAGTTAACTCGTCATTTCCGTTAAGTTTTACTTTCCTTGTTTTCCAAAACCAAGGAATTCCATCGGAATGGATAACTACATTATTCTTAATTGAAAGAATAATAAGTTAGTTAGAAACAACAATTTTCCTTTGCTCAATATTTCTGTTTAATGAATTGCAGTCCTTTTCTGCAACGCCCGTAGGCGATTTTATTGGTTCACTTTTTCTTTTTCGTTGCAAATATATAAAAAATGTAAAAGTCAAGGTACGAATACAAGGTATTTTTTGCGCAAAAATCTGTGCAAACGATTACACTGGCATTCATGTCAAAAGGTTCGCATGTTAGGAAGTTAGTACATCTCGGCAAGTCACAGAGATGTCTCAATGACTTACCGAGAAATCTCTGTTAGTCATTAAGCTTTCAGCTGCTGCATCTGCTCCGCAGACAGACCAGTAATTTCCATCACCGACGCTGCATCCATTCCCTTTGCCAGCATCTTTCTGGCAATCTCAAGGCTTCGCTGCTCAAGACCTTTCTCCATGCCTTGCTTCATGCCCTTCTCCATGCCTTGTTTCATACCCTTCTCCATGCCTTGCTTCATGCCCTTCTCCAAGCCTTGCTTCATGCCCTTCTCCATGCCTTCAGCGATTCCTTCGCGCTTGGCTGTATCCACGGAATTCTTAATGTCACGATAAGCCTTTTTACTGGCTTCATACTCCCGCATTTCCAGCGGAGAAAACTTGGCTATCTCTGCTTCCTCGAAGAGGCGGTCGAAAACCTTGTCGCACAGTTCTTTAGGTCGTTGACTAAGCTTATAGAGGTTCTTCAGTGCATAGAGCCACTTTTCGTAAAGCGTCTGCAACTCATCCAGCTTCTTATCGAACTTCGCAATCTCGACATAAATGAACTCAAGCTTGTCATAAAAGACCTTGTGAGTAGCTGTGTCGCACAACTGCACATGATGGCGGATTTTTTCCTTGTCGAAGGCATCGTCGTTCATGCTGAAATTGAGCAACGCAACGGTATAGACATGATTCAGTTTGAAATCCCAGTCATCCCCCTTGGGTGCCTGTTCACGGATAGGGAAGGTTGAGTAGAAGAGGGAGCGGTCCTTGAAATACGCCTGATAAGCATTCTGCATCTCAACGATGAACTTCTCGCCGTTTTCGCCCTCACAATATACATCGAAGATGTCTTTGCGGTCGGTATATACATCTCCCACATGCTCCGGGTTCAGATACGACACGTCCTTCACAACCTGTTTGCCATTAAACAAGCTGTTGAGGAAACAAATGAGCAAATCCTTATTGGGAGCCGATCCAAAAATTCGCTTGAAACCAAAGTCGGTTAGCAAACTAATATATCTTTCTTCTACCTGTTCCATTATCGTTTGTTTTCTAAAATCTTATGTAAAGACAGCACTATCGAGCGCAATGAAAGCTATCTTTCAGATTGCCCAATGCAGGATATCTTATGCAAAATTACGTTTTTATTTTGAAACCAACAAGGATTTATCTAAGAAAGTTGCTTCAAAAATCTGAGGTTTAACCTTCTGTCACACTGGAATTACAAAAAAATGTGGGTGATGTGAGGTGGTTTGTAGTAGCTCCATATGCCTTTTAATCCAAGGACGTGACATTCTGACAGGCATGGTAGCACGAATAGAGAAAACAAAAACGACCCGCACATTTGAGCATCGTTGAGAGGCTTGGCGGGTTCTCGTGCTTCAAAGATACGAATAATCATTGATAATACAAACTTTTCAGTAAGAAAAATAACATAAAAGTAGATATCTTTGACATATTTGTATCTAATAATGTTAAATCAGGACTTAAAATTATATTTTACTACCCAAACAAAGTGGTTTTCAAGTTCAGAAATTATAGAAGCTTTAAAAAACTTCCTTCCAATCTACCAAACCCTTTCCCCTATCATCCAACTCTATGGCGAGGGCGATGACCTTGCGCTTGTCGGCCTTGAAAGGCTCGGCATACTGCTTGGCTCTGATTTGCTCTGCTGAAGCATCCACACCACCATTGTCGCTCAACTTCAACTCCAGAACGTAGATATACTGGGTGGTTTCCACCACCATGTCTATCCTGCCCGTAGCAATCATCTTTTCCACTTCCACCCTGCAACCGATGGCATTGAATATGGTGCTCATAATCAGGCGATAACGCTCCTCCATGTCCATACTGGCGAGCTTCTTGTTGCTGTAGGGCACATCCGCAATGAGGGCTTTCAGGCATTTCATGGCTTCGGGAAGATTGCCAAGCTTCAGCGAGTACAACAACATATTCTGAGTAGTTATCACTTGGGCATTCGTTTTCAACGTCAAGGCAGGCAAAACAATCCTATAGAGAGCCTTACGGACTTCATAGTTTGGAATGCCAAGAAGATAGATATCATCCATATACCCTTTTATCGTAAGATAGCCCGACTGATAGAGGAATAGCTCGGCGCCGCCACCTGTTACGTCGGAAGTCTCCAATGTATCGCAGTCTACCGGACAATTTTCAAAATCCTTCAAACGAATTTCCATATTATCCACAAACTTAGGCAACATGGAGGTTGCACCTGATGAAGCCCAGTAGTTCTTCAGTTTGGAATCTGCCAGAGCATTGATAAGACTGAAGGGATTGAATACATCCACCATATTCTCATGACAGAAATGATAGCCGTCATAGTAGGCTGCCAGTTGTGCCACAGCTTCGTCGAGGTTCCAATCGTTCTTTGCAGCCAGCTTATTGATTTCCGGCATGAAATCACGCAAGACTTCTTCCTTGGTAATACCGCAAATGGCGGCATAGTTTGGCTCAAAACTGATGTTACTCAGATTGTTGAGTACAGAGAAGAGAGAGATTTGCGTAAACTTGGTGATACCTGTGATGAAGACAAACTTCTCGTATTTGTCATCTGCCTTGAGGATGGCAAACACCTCACGATAAACAGCAGTACATGCTTCATGCTGCGGAGTTTTCCAGGAATGTTGCAAGGGCGAGTCGTATTCGTCGATGAGAATCGCCACCTGAAGCCCGGTTTTATTGTATGCAGTCTGAATGATAGCATCAAAACGGTCGGCAAGAGAACTGTCCTGTCGTACAGCAATATCATACTCCGACTCAAGTTGATGGAAGGCATTGTCCAGATAGCTCCGCACACTTTCCGGTGCAGCTCCTGCACGACTCATATCCAGTCGGATGACAGGGCGCTTCACCCATTCTGTCTCCATCTGCATAATCTTCAGTCCCTCAAAGAGTTCCTTCTTGCCCAAGAAATAAGCTTCGAGTGTATCAACAAGGACAGATTTACCAAAGCGGCGTGGGCGGCTCAGGTAATTATACTTTTTATCTCTGTTGGCAAGCTGCCAGATGATATCTGTCTTGTCAACATACAGGTATCCACCCTCTCTGATTACCTCAAAAGACTGGATGCCTACTGGCAATCTTCTATCGTTTATCTCTACCATCTTCCAG
>CDZB01073184.1_pt1 | contig 10230 bp, 10 predicted proteins | sample 554961 | NCBI WGS metagenome assembly CDZB01 (sample SAMEA3182106, study PRJEB8094) | gut metagenome | biome: human; feature: gut; material: Stool; isolation source: human stools | place: Canada | collected 2013-02-26
TTTGCAATGTCTGTCAAGCTGAGAAAATCATCTCGTTTCAGATCCCACTGCACATTGATCTCCGTTCCGCGAACTACCAACTTATCCATCTTCATCGCACCTCCTTGCAGCCAATTCTCTCAGTAGTCCTTGGCATCTTTTTTCTCAGGAACTGTTTTACCCTGCACATCAGTGTGTACTTTCTTCAACTCAGAAATAGACTTCCCAATCTTTTTCAGTTCCTCTGTTTGTCGTTTCATATCCAAATGCAGATCATCCGCGAATGTATTAACTGAAAAAATACTACCATACTTTTCAAAATCAATTTCAAACGCTTCAAGGTGGTTTTCCTCAAGCGCCGCATCGTGGTATGCTATGGTGCCTCGTATTGGACATTTGTTTTGTATTCCCCGAAAATCATCCGCGCCGAAAAAAATATCATAACTCTGCCCTATCCCGAGTACGAACTCCTGGCTTTGCAGGTCATACAATCCTTTATAGAACGTGCCCTCCGTGATACTGTCCAAGAACTCCTTATCTAAGCAAATTCGGACACGGGTCGCAACCCGCCTACCGTAATTAGTAAAACGCATTCCATACCACGTTCGCCGCTCATATATAAACTGGTAGGCTATATAAGGACGATGTTCTTCTTCATATTGGCGACGAGCTTCAGCAACCTGCGCTCTTGTTGCTTCCGCAGAACGAATATTGGCCCGACAAATAAAAATCGTCGCAACCACATATACGAGGGTAATCAGCATCGACATCCCCGCAACAAGCACGGTTAGTGAACCGCTGTGTAAATCTAAAAAATGAATAAGTTCTTCCATCAATTACCCCTTTTAATTGTAACTATTTCAATTTGTTCAAAATTCCATCCAGATTTTCAAGAAAGAACCGATACTGTAGAGCTTGCACTTTATCGTCCGTCTGTGTCTCCGCATCTACCGCAATCATACCGCGGAGTTCTTCTATTGCCGGTGCATCAGCAACAAGAAATTGCTTGATATCATCGGGACGATACACTGCCAAAAACGCTGCCCTTATAGTATCTTTTTGCTGTGGACTGGCTTTCAAAAACGTCTTGGCCAATTGCTCCATATCAAGACTCTTTGCATAGCCTCCCCTTAGCAGGCATCGGTCTTTATTCTCTATAGTGTAATCATATAGTTGATTTACTTCCTCGGGTAGATACCCAAATCCTGGTATAACGTCCAATCCACATTTCAATGCCTCTGCCATCTCTTTATGAAGATCCTTATACTCTTTCACGATTACAGGATTTTCTCTGCTTATGCCAACACGGAACAGTTCTTCGATCTGTAACTCGTTTCCCCTCCCTCTCAAATTATTCACCAGTTTAGACTTAATACTTTGGATATCTATACCTAAAAAGTGTTTAATGATAATTGAATATACAGCAATCGCGCCATAATCATAAAAAGAGATGTCATTCTGATCATCTAATCTTCTATCGATAGATTCTACCGCTTGTAAGACTTCCGATTCATAATGTGCATGATAAGTACACAAAGTCTGTAAATCAGAATCTCCTATTGTTTTTCTTCTATCGTATAACTTCTTTTTATCAAATGCGGCGGCAGCTGCAGCGATTGTAGTTACGTCAATATACTGTCGAGTAATGTAGTCAAAGCAAAATTTAAATAGAGGAAAGCTCTCGCTCCCCAGTTCTATCGAATAATGCTCATTTTCATCCCATTTCAAATTTTTCCCCGCCTTAAAGCGAAAGGTAAAGCATATAATCCCGAAAAATATACTCTCAACGAAGTCTTCACCATATGGTGCATTCAGGGACTCCATAATATCCACGCTTTTTTGGCACGCAAAAATAAGAGATCGCAAATTATGGTGTTTGTATGTATCCATGAGATTGAGAATGGTTCTGGCAGATGCATCATTAGCAAACTTTTTCAGCATCGAATTATCAAATGAGTCGATAATTTGCAAAATAGCTGAAGTATATTCTCCAGTAAATTGAACGGTATCGCTTACCGTCTTTTCTTTAACGGAAAGGTATTTCTGTGCATCTTCCGACATTCGTTTTGCACTGCGTGGTTTTTGCTCATCGTCCAGCCATCCTTGCTCAAAGGCAGATAACTCCGTTTCCTCGCAAGAATGATTTTTCAATATTTCATCTTCATTCGCCACCAAAAGGACCTTTACACCATCCTGCTCTACGAGGCTGTTGACGTACCCAAGTAATTCAAAAATTCCTATTTGACTACGTTCAACATCTTCCAATATGACTAATTTATTTGATAAATCAACGGACTCATATAGCTCCTGCATAGTACTACTATCTACGCTCAAATCGATTCCCAGTCGACCGACAACTCCCTTTGCTATTGTTTTAGCAATAAGTTTACCAGCTGTCGCCGCTTCACCTTTTGCAGAGAGCGCTTTTGCACGAAGTTCGAGGTAGATGTTCTTGCTGACTTCTGAGATGGACTTTAGTCCATATAGCGATACCGTTACGCATTCTTTTCCATGGCCTTCCTTAAGAAATGGCACAAGCACATTTTGAATATAATAGCTTTTTCCCGTTCCCCACGAACCTGTGAGCATGATGGCACTGTGGGTTTTATCTTTTGTCAGGTAATGGAGGATAAATTGATTCAAGTCTCCGTTTGTCATCGTATCACGCCTCCGATAGAAATTTGATTTAATTTTATCATTTTTCGTGCAAATTCGCAAGGTGGACCTGATGCGTCATTTTCTTCGTTTTATTTTCCGTGATTTATCCACCCTCACTGTATCTCACTGAAGTTAGTACTTTCAAAAGCCCCTGACATCCTGCCAGCACGTCTTGCCATGTGGCCTCAAAATCGCCGGTGTACCACGGGTCGGCTACATCGCGGGGATGGCCGATGTAGTCCAGCAGCAGATGTATCTTACCATGCGGGTCACCGCCGCAGATGCGCTGCATATTCCGGAGGTTGGCTTTGTCCATGCCGATGAGCAGGTCGAATTCTTTGTAATCACTTTGGGTGAGCTGCCGCGCCGCGTGGCCACCGCAGGCAATCCCGTGCTCCGCCAGTTTGCGCCGCGTTGGAGGATAGACGGGGTTGCCTATCTCCTCGCAGCTGGTGGCTGCGGACTCTATATGGAATTGGGCCGCCAGCCCCGCTTTTTCTACTAAGTCCTTCATCACGAACTCAGCCATCGGGCTGCGGCAGATATTCCCATGGCAAACGAATAGTATCTTCTTCATACCGCGGTGTCTCCCAACTATCATCTTTGCTTTAAGTATAGCAAATGGCTCCCTGTCCGTCGAGAGAAAATATATAAGAAAGGCTCCGTTTCTCGACAGAATGTTCGGGAAACGGAGTCCTTTTTTATTCAATCTACTTCTGTAATCTTTCAATTTTCTCAATTCCGCTTTTTAGCCGCACCAGTATTTCATCTTTGGATAGTATCCTGACCGACTCTACCAACGCACGAATTTGGTATTCGTCCCATTCAGTAATGGCGGTACCGGCCTGCCCCATTATATCGGCGGCCTCCTCCATGTGGCTGGTCAGTTCCGCATCTTCTGCTTGCTGTCGCTCCAGTTCGGCACGCTTGGCCTTCAGCTCCGTTTGCTGGGTAAGGATCATCTTGAATCGTTCGCTATAGTCTGTAGCGTTACCTATGGCCGCAGTTGCGAAGGTGGCATCGAACTCCCGTGCCAGAGTTTCCAATTGGTGGTCGATATCTGCGATGGTAAGTTCTCCGCTTCGGTTGGGATGTATCACCACCTGTAGATTTTCCGTGACCTGCCGTACCAGTGCGGGCTTCTCAGACATTATGCTGTTGATAGCCCGTAGGATACCCTGCTGGAGCTGCTGCTCATCCACAGAGGGCGAATCGTGGCAGTACTTCTTTCCATAATCAAAGCGGCTGATGCAGCGCCAGACGATGTGCTTCTTTCCCCTGTTTACCCATGTGCAGCGGCGGTACAGTGTGCCGCATTCGCCGCAGATGAGCCGATCTGACAGGGCATATTTCGGAGTATAGCAACTTCTGCCACTTGGGGTGCTTTTCTGCGTGTTGCCCTTCAGCGCGCTGCGCCGCGCCAGCTCTGTCTGAACCGCGTTATATGTTTTGCGGTCTATAATGGCTTCGTGATGATCCGGCACCAGATACATGGCACGTTGCCCTGTATTGCGGATGGTCTTACGGCTGATGCAGTCTTGTCGGAAGGTTTTCTGCATCAGGACGTCACCGGCGTATTTCTCGTTGGAGAGGATGCCGCGTACCGCTGTATGTGTCCATGTTACACCGCCACGGGCGTTTGGAATGTGGCGTTCCTCCAAATCTTTGCGAATCATGTTAAGGCTGTCGCCGCGGAGGTACTTCTGGTAGATCTCCCGGACGATCTCTGCCTGTTCTGGAATGCTTCGTGGCTTACCATCTGGCCCTTTCTCATAGGCGTACAGGTTGTGATAGTTAATGGTGGCTTCACCCCGCTGCATGGCGTAGCGCTTGCCTGCCTGAATATTGCCAGAGATGGATTCGCTTTCCGCTTGAGCAAAGGCTCCCATCATAGTCAGCATCAGCTCTGTGGACTCGTCCATGGAGTTAATGTTTTCTTTTTCAAAGTAGACCGCGATGCCCTGCGCCTTCAGCATTCGGACGTAGTTGAGGCAGTCCACCGTGTTGCGGGCGAAGCGGGAGACGGACTTGGTGAGGATCAAGTCGATCTTGCCTTGCTTGCACCATTTCATCATCCGCATAAAGTCTGCCCGCTTCTTGGCCGAAGTGCCTGTGATGCCCTCATCCGCGAAGATGTCGGCCATCGTCCACGACTTGTTCTCCATGATCTTATCGGTGTAGTAGTTCTTCTGCGCCTCGTAGCTGTTGAGCTGATCCTCCTCTTTGGTGGATACCCGGCAGTAGGCCGCCACCCGAAGCTGCCGCTGCTCGGCAGTTCCGGTGTTCTTTGGCGCGGCGGGTATCACGATCACCTTCGGCTTGTTCTCTCCCACGGTCATGCGCTCCTCTCGATGATCTGGCCGTTTTTTAGTAACAGGCTGGTCTGCCCCTTTTTGACATAGATCTGTGACACGGCGCTTTTCAGCAATTCGGCGTCGATCTCCGCCATCGGTGCGGCAGCGGTGAATAGATGTCGTAAGCGCTGGCTTTCGTACTCGCTGCTGCCGATGGTGCTATATTGCATCCCTGCCAGCCGCAGGGCGAGCTCTTTAGCATCGCCCTCATCTACTGGGCTGGTGGTAAGTGCTGCTGAAAATCGCCGCTCCATTTCGGCCAGCTCACCACGGTTGACTGTCCGAGGCTGTGGCTTGATCTGCTCTGGCGCTGCCACGAGGCAGTTCAGCATGGACAGCACCTGTGACTCCACCGCCGCGCTGGGTCTGCCGTTGCACAGGCGACGCAGTTCCTTTTGCGCTTCGGTGATCTGCACCGCAGATTTGCGCTCTGACCGGCGTTGTGCGGCTTCCTGTAACTGCTCTGGGAAGAGGATAGCCGGAAAGCGCTCCGTACCGGCGTAGCGGTTGTCCTCCAGAATGCGGGCTACCATATTTTTGTTCCAGAGCTTGTCCACATCGTAGGACGGGCCTTTTTCTTTCAGATGGTCGGTGATGTCGTTGAAGGATGCCCCCGCCAGATAGCGGGCATAGATGCCTTGCACCGCCTGCGCCTCCTGCGGGTGAATGACTATCTCGCCCATGACCATCTTGTACCCGAAGGGCAGCTTTCTGTTGCCCATTACCGCACCGTCCTTTCTATACTCTCCCGCAGCTCCAGCCCGTTTTTCAGGCGAAACCGCAGGCTGGTGTTGCTCTCGATGATGACCTTGTCAATAAGCTGACCGAACAGCTCCCCGTCAAAATCGTGCAGCGTTTCAGGCCCTCTTTTGAGGATAGTGACGAGCTCCTGGGTGCAGGGGATGGTATCATCACCGTCTTGGTTGAGAATCCTGCTTTTGGCTTGCTTGGCGGCGCGGAGCTGCTCGGTCAGCTTATTGCTCTTGGATATGAAAATGTCAGGATCAACGCAGCCGCTTTCTCTCAGAGTGGCCAGCAGTTGATTCTGACTGGTAAGTTCCGCTATTTGTTTGTTCAATTCAATGACGTCCACACTCCAGAGGAATTTCCGTTCACGGATGGACTGGAGGTTGGTAATGAGGTCAGGCAGAATGTGGCTACCTTGGTGCTTGAGGTTGTAGTACAGCCGGAGGAAGGCTTGCTGGATCTGGGCTTCGGGGATAGGCGGCAGCGCACACGCACGCTTATCTGCATCGTGCGTCATACAACACCAGTAAGTGTATCCTTTCTGCTCTTTTCTCCGAAGTGTACTTCCACACTCACGACAACACAGCTTTTTTGCAAACGGGAATCTGCTTTTCTGCTGCGCCTTTGTGTACTGCGTCTTTTTTGTTCCAAGAAGTGTCTGCACTTTCTCAAAATCATGTTTAGAGATAATTGCGGGATGTGTATCAGCTATGTAATATTGTGTTCGCTGTCCTTTATTCCGATGCCGCTTTACCGGAAGTGGGCCTGTCGAGTACGTTTTTTGCAGCATGGTATCACCCATATAGCATTCATTCGTAAGGATATAGGAAATGGCACTTTCGTACCATAGTTTACCTTCCGTCGTTGCATTGAGTTGCTTCACTATCGCTCTACGGCTGGCGCCTGACAAATAGCTTTCAAATACAAACCGCACTATTTTTGCTTCTTCGGGTACTATCGCAAGTTTTCCCTCTTTCAGGCAATATCCAAAGCCTGCCGACTGCGGATTGAACTCTCCGCGCTCCATCCGCTTTTGGTAGCTCCAGCGCATATTGCCGGAGATAGACTCGCTCTCGCTTTGAGAAAAGGCTGCGTGCAAGGCGGCCATCAGCTCAGAGGACATCCGCGCGGTGTCAATATTCTCTTTCTCGAAGAAGATGGTCGTGCCATTGGCTCGGAACTGTCGGATGGCCTCCAGGCACTCCGCCGTGTTGCGGGCAAAGCGAGAGATGGACTTGACCAGGATGCGGTCAATGAGCCCGCGTCCGCTGTCGGCCAGCATCCGCTTGAAATCATCTCGCTTCTCCACAGAAGTGCCACTGATGCCCTCGTCGGCGTATATGTCCACCAGCCGCCAGTCCTCGTGCTCGGTGATGTACTGCGTATAGTGGATGTTCTGAGCCGCGAAGGAGTTGAGCTGATCCTCCGAGGAGGAACTGACCCGGCAGTAGGCGGCCACCCGCAGCTTCTGGGCATCCCGCTCATGGGTGGCTTCGATTCTGATGACCCGTCGCTCCTTGCCATTCAGTGCAAGGCTTCCGTTGATTTTCTGCTCTCCTATGGCTGCTCACCTCCTCCTTGTAGCAACACAACATACCACAACCGCTACTGTAAAGCTACTGATTTTTGCAAAGAAATTCAGAAAGAAATCGGGATCGTTGCGCCGGTCTGCATTGCGATACGCACGGCGACCTGCTCCAACTCTGCCTTGGGAAAACCGGCTCGTTTCAGCGCGGCCAAAAGGTTCAGGATGCCGCAAAAATCAACGTTCTTATCCTGCATAGTTTTCTCCTTTTATACGTTTTCTGATGGCACAAACACGGGTGCTGCGGAAAGGGGTAATGGGGGTAGGTAGTAGGTATGTGAGGGGAGAGAAAACGCAGCACCCGCGTTTCTGCCATCAGGCAAAGGTCATGGCGGGGCCGCCCCGGTTTTCCGGAACGGCCCACGCCGCTTCTGTCTCTTGTCCAGTCCTATTCGACACTACTTCCCGGACTGCTGGGCGGTCAACTGGTCTGCGGCTGGCGTCGCACATGGGAATTGCACCCCTCCGAGGATCTCTCCGAGCTGCACCGATTTTGTGAAAGTATCGCTATGCAGAAGTACCATTATAGGCAGATGACATCATGGCGAGACAGCCTGCCACGGCTGCTTTTGGATGAACGGGTATCGCTGGGCACCTTCCGATTTGGGACCTGCATTGACACGGGAGTCTCCCGTGCAGGTGGTCATGGCGCGTTCTCCGCATCGCTGTCCTCTTTCTTACGGAGGCTCATCTGCTGATGTGATCCAGTTGCCGGATATGGCCGTATGGCGTTTTTCAAGGTACAGTAAGCCGCTTGTTTGGCTTGAGTAAATTGTAAATCTGCTTCTCTGTTACTTGAAGAGCGCAGTAGTGCAGGTTTGCAACGAAAACCTGCACTGTCACCCCCACTTTTCACTCAATCGATCTATCTGCTCAAGAGTTTTATGTATTTGAGCCGTAAGCTCCTTGATCTGTACAGCTGCAAGAGGCTGACCCTTGAGCAGGAAATCCGATGAAACCTCCAACACATTAGATAGATCCAGCAGCAAGTCGATAGATATACCTCGCTTGCCAAGCTCGATTTTTCTGAGGTGTTCCACGCTGACATTGAGCATCACAGCCAGTCTCTCCTGCGTAAGGTGATGTTCTCTACGCAGTTTTCTGATACGTTCTCCGAATTGAATTGGCTGAAAGTACATTTTGTTACCTCCGTTTCGTCATTTGTGAAGAACTCGCAAACGGCGGAAACGGTGGGCCGCGGCAACATGGCTCGACATTGTCCTTGATAATTCGACACGCAAAAAGACGCGGCTGACCTTTAGCGGTCAGCCGCGTCTTTTCACTTGCCGTATTAATTTGTACGATCGTGCCGTTCGGCGGCCTCTCGAACATCCCCGGAGGCAGGCACATTGTTAGTATCCTACCCATAATTTCTATCTATGTTTTTATGTCAAAAGGCTGTATTTTCGGGTTCTATGTATTCGCTATTTATCCTCCCATACCACTGCCGAGATCTTCTCCCAGGTCGCAGGTATAGCGCCACTCCACCACATCGCCGTCCTTCACCTGATAGCGGGAGCAGCCGTAGTTGGGATACCAACCGTTGACGTTGTACATCCAACCGGACAAACTGCCCACGTCAAACTCGTAGAGGTTATTGATTCCTTCTACATAGGCACTGTTATATACCGGAGTCCAGTTGGATTCCATGTGGATGGAATTATCCCGACATACCCGCTGGAGTACATCGAATACGCTCTCGCCCTCGCTGAACTCCACCTCCGTAGTGGGAAAAACAATGCCGTCCGCCGGCACGAGGAACTTCTTGTTCTTCACGCACTTGTCCATGTTGTCCAGAATGGTCTCGCAGGAGATGGAGAAAATACAGGTGTGCGTTACGGTGGTATCCACCGCCGTGTCCTGCGGCTCTACCGGACTGGGCTTGCCCTCCGGGATAGGCTCGGTCATGTACTGATCCTTATCGCCGGTATCCTCCGGCTGTGCCTGCTGCCCGCAGGCGGCACAGGCCAGCATCACCAGCAGCGCCAGAAGCAGCGCACACAGGGTCTTGAAGCGCCGCATATCACTTCACCTCAATATCCGTCATGTCGAACAGGCGTGTCTGTCCCTGCCGGAAGCGGTCATAAGCGGCCAGTGCGTAGAAGCCCTGCTCGGTGGCCATACCATCCGGCTCTGTCTGCTCGTCGCTGTGGCGAAAGCCACCGCCCTCGCAGGCAAAGGCGCACAGGCCGTCCAGCGGGGACGCGCCGTTTTTTACGAAGCGGCTGTCCGCTGCGGGATCAATGCCCAGCGCCGTCAGAGCCACGATGACCTGTGCGCAGGACTCGCTGTTGGCCGCGCCCCAGCTCATGAAGCCGCCATCGGCCTGCTGGGCATCGGACAGATAGGTCAGCGCCGCGTCAACTGCCGCCTTGACGTCGGTCTCCTCCTGATAAGGTGCCAGAGACGTCAGGGCCATGGCGGTCATGTCCACATCGGACTCGTCGCCCATCAATGCCCAGCCGCCGTCGCTGCACTGATAGGACAGGATCTCCGCCACCAGTCCCTCGCGGGTGACCTGCTCCTCGCCATCGGCGCACTGGGGAATATCGTAGCCATGGCAGTCCAGCGCTATCAGCGCCCAGATGGGGCCGTTGGTGCCCTGCGCCCGCAGATAGGCCATATCGGTCAGGCCCGCCGTCAGATCAACGCCTGCCACATTTGCGGCGTCGTATCCGGCAGCCGTCAGGCCCAGGATGGTGCGGGAGTTCTCGGTGGATTTCGCGTGGTGCAGCCGCACGGAACCGGCCTGCTTGACATAGTCCTCCGCCGCCTGCTCATAGCTCTGTGCCGCCGCGTCGCTGAGAAGTCCTGCACGGCTCAGGCCGATCACCGCCCACTCACCGCCGATGGAGCCCGCCGTGGGGGCGCCCTGCGTCTGGAGATAGGCCCCCGTCTCGCGGCAGG
>CDZB01048210.1_pt1 | contig 10217 bp, 6 predicted proteins | sample 554961 | NCBI WGS metagenome assembly CDZB01 (sample SAMEA3182106, study PRJEB8094) | gut metagenome | biome: human; feature: gut; material: Stool; isolation source: human stools | place: Canada | collected 2013-02-26
GCTGGTGGTCGACCGCCGTCCGCATCCGGGCGGTAACCTTTATTGCGAGGAGATCGAAGGTATCCGCGTGCACAAATACGGTCCGCATATTTTCCACACTGCCGACCGCGAGGTTTGGGATTTTGTCCGTACGCTGACCGAATTCAACCGGTTTACCTACATGCCGCTGGCCAATTACGAAGGTAGGATTTTCAACCTGCCCTTCAATATGAACACGTTTTACCAATTGTGGAAAACCGCGACACCCGCCGAAGCACAGGCGAAAATCGCTTCGCAGCGTGAGGCCGGGGCGGTCGGAGAACCCCGGAACCTCGAAGAGCAGGCGATCTCGCTGGTCGGCAAGGATATTTACGAGTTGTTGATCAAAGGCTACACCGAAAAGCAGTGGGGGCGTCCGGCCGTCGAGTTGCCGGCTTTCATTATCCGCCGCCTGCCGGTACGCTTCACTTACGATAACAACTATTTCAACGATCCTTACCAGGGAATTCCCGTGGGCGGGTACAACAAGCTGATCGGTAAATTGCTCGAAGGGATCGAATGTCGCTGCAATACGGACTACTTCCGTCACCGGAGCGAACTCGAGGCGATGGCCGGTACCGTCGTGTTTACGGGACCGATCGACGAATATTTCGGGTATTGTTTCGGGCCGCTCGAATACCGCAGCCTCCGGTTCGAACAGGAAACGCTCGATATGCCGAATTACCAGGGTATAGCGGCGGTAAACTATACGTCGGCCGCTGTCCCTTATACCCGGATTATCGAGCACAAGCATTTCGAATTCGGCACGCAGCCCAAGACAGTAATCACCCGGGAGTACCCGCAGCAGTGGAGCGAAGGTTGCGAACCTTATTATCCGGTGAACGATCAGCGGAATAACAGCCTGTACCGGAAATACGCGGATTTGGCGGAAGCCACCCCCGGCGTTGTTTTCGGCGGCCGGTTGGCGGAGTATAAATATTATGATATGGACCAGGTGATCCGCCGGGTCCTCGATGCGGAAATCTGATGAGTAAAACGGTAATAATGGTTTGCGCCCACAAACGGGACGCCTGCCTGGCGGAACCTCCTTACCTGCCCGTGCAGGTCGGCAGGGCGATCGCCCGCGAGGATTTGGGTTATACGGGTGACGATTCGGGAGAGAATATCAGCGCCAAGAATCGCAACTATTGCGAACTGACGGCCCAGTATTGGGCCTGGAAAAACCGGTCCGATGCCGATTATATCGGGTTATGTCACTACCGGCGTTATTTCGATTTCGGCAGCCGGTCGCTGGCCAATGTCAAAACCAGGACTCCCGCCGAGTTTTTTGCTTCGGCGCATCCGGTCCCGGATATGGACCGGGTGTTTCGCCGGTACGACGTCGTTCTCGGCCGGCCGAAATACTATCCGTATAACCTTTATACCGACTATTCCCGGCAGCACATCCGCGAGGATCTGGACCTGTTGCGCACGGTTTTGGGCGAAAAGTACCCGGATTACCTGCCCGCTTTCGATCGGTTCTTTTTTCGCGGGAACCGGCTGTCGCATTTCAATATGTTCGTGATGCCGCGGGAGCGGTTCGACGCCTATTCGGTGTGGTTGTTCGACCTGCTCGAAGAGGTCGAGCGCCGTATCCGGATATCCGACGATCCGGTGCAGGCCCGTGTAATGGGATATATGAGCGAGCGTTTGTTGAATGTCTACGTGCAGCATAACCGTCTTCGCATCTGTTACCGTCCTGTGGTTATGGTCGATGAGCGCAAACGCAAAGGGACCCTGAAATTTCTTTTTCATGCTGGGGTCAATAACCTGTTGTTTTTCGTGACTTACCCGTTCCGCAAGCACGCCCCTTCCGGAGACGAAGGTTGATTCTGTTGATAAGGATTTACCGGTTTGCTCGATCGGTTCTCCTCCGGTCGGCCGCAAAATGCGGGAAGGTTATGAAGCGGATGAAAAGGGACGGCGCGGATTCTGCGGCCGAATCAGATGCTGAGGGCGTAACCGTCGACGAAAACAAAATAATCCCGCTCGAAATTTTGAGATTTTAAATAAAACGTGTAGCTTTGCACCACTTTAGTCGCTCGGGGTGTAGCTCAGCCCGGTTAGAGTACTCGTCTGGGGGGCGAGTGGTCGCAAGTTCGAATCTTGTCACCCCGACTATCGTAAATAAAGCGGCTGACTCTTAGAGTCAGCCGCTTTATTTCTGGATTCGATTATCTGCCGAATCTCGATTTGTCGACAGTCGATTTTTCTTTGCCCGAATAATTTCCAAAACGGTAGGAGACATTGAACCTGAAAAATGGAGTATCGGCATAATCCCGCATTTTTATATTCTGATTTTGATAATTGGTTCTCAAGGTGACATTTGTTGTCCGGAAAATATCATCGACCTTTGCTCCGACCTCGATTCGTTTATTGTTCGTTTGCCATTTTATCCCCGCTGCGATACTGTAAAAATGCTCAATATCATAAATTCCCTGGATGCCGCCCGAGATATAATATCCCGAAAGTTCTCCCTTGATATCGGGCTTCGAAGAGATGTTAAAGGTGTTATCCAGCTGAATTATGAACGAATTGTGGGAGTTCCTGAATCGTAACCCGTGGAAATCGTTATCCTTGTCAGTCTGCCTGAAAAAGTTGACGGTTAGCTGACTTTCCAAGAATTTTTTTACGCGGAAAGGAACGATTCCGACAATACCGTAGATATTTTGATAATCCAGGTTGACCATTTGAATGATATTTTGAAGAGCGTCCTGTGATTGATAAGGCACCTGGGTAAAGTAATTGGGGACATAACTATTATAGGCCATCAGTGTATATTTTTGATTAATTACATACACGAGTTGGGCATTATATTTCCGGGCAAACTTCAGGGAAGGATTCCCCAATAGGATCGTATAGGTATTTAAGCGGAAACCGTTGTTGCTGAGGGCCCAATATGGCGGATACTGTATCTCTGACGAAAAAGAGAGCTGCAGCGTATGTTTGGGCGAAGGGACATATGCTAAATTGGCGTTAACGAATAGCTGAAAATCACTCCACAAGGTCTGTTCGCGATCTCCGTAGTCAATGGTCCCCCGGTAAAATCCTCCGGAAAGAGAAGCTTGGGCCGATAGCTTGTCATTTATCTTTTTAGAAAAACCGACATAAGCTGAATAGTTGTCCTCTTGTTGTTTAATATGGCTGATTGAGTCCGGGGAAGTTGCTGAAACAACCTTGAAATAATCGTAGTTGTTGCGATTCGCGGAGTAACTCGCCTTTATTCCATAATTCAGTTTCCAATCCTTTCCCAAACTCAGCTCGTGATTCAGGTAAACCAATATCTTATTGATATTCTGTTTCGTTTTGGTCCGGTACTCAGTTACTATGCTCTGATATTCCGTGTCAAATTCTTTATAAAGCTCTTTTGTGGGGTCGTGAAACAGCGTATATTCAACACCGAGGGAAAGGCGTTTGGAAGAGGAGTAATCGAACCGTATATTGTGAAAATCGGTATCGATTTCTTTATCTACCCGTGATTTTACATGTTCGTATAAATCCGAATTTTCAATGAAAACGGAGTTTGAAGCCTGGTATCCGGTTCTCCGATTCAGATTTCCCGTATAAGTCAAAGACAACGTATTTCCCCTGCTCAATGTCCGGAGAACATTTAATCTTAAGTCAAGGTCGGAAAACTTATAGATCCGTTCATCGTCCAGCGAAATATCATACCGATTCTCTTGCAATTGGTGTACGGCGTCCATTTTGTTGCGGTTCCATTCTTTTGATGTTTTTGCTCCGACTGTTAAATCTACTTTGTAAGAGGATTTGTTATAAAAAAGATTGGCCCGTATCCCATAACCCGGATAATGCCCCTGAGTATATTCCGCCGCAACTTCTCCTTGCAGTGGCGGAGTTTCGGGAGATTGTGCGTCGTTCTTTAATACGATATTGATTGCCGCCCCCTGGACATTGTACTGGGGTGGCGCGCTGTACATAATCTCGACATCGGCGACTCTGGACGCGGACATTGTTTTGAGAGTTTGGATCATTTGTCCCTTCGTCAGGGAGGACGGTTTACCATCGATTAAGATTGCATAATTGGAGGATCCGACCAGTTTCAAATCGTCCCCGCTGCCGACCAGATTGGGTATATGGCGGAGCAAATCAAAAGCATTGGAGATAATTTTATTGTCTTTCAAAACGGTTACGTCATAAACGAGTTTTTGATCAACCAGTTTTACTGTCGGGCGTTCAGCCGTAACGACCACTTCATCAATCAGGTTCTCCTGCTGTTGCAGCGTATACGGTTGCTCGAATATTTGATCCTGATTGTTAATTTCAACCGATATGGTTTGGAGCTTATAACTCATGTGGTTCAAGTAGAGCGTATATGCTCCGTTCCCGATATCGGCAAAGATAAAATCCCCGTTTTCGTCACTCAGTGTACTTTGAACAAACAGACTGTCCGTAGAACTCCGCAACACACACGAGACGGCCGTAACGGGCCGGCGGAGTTCATCCACGACACTCCCTTTCAGAGTATGTGACTGGGCATAGATAACTTCCCCAAAAAGAGGCCAAACGAAGAGAATCGCTGCGAATTGCCGGCTCAAAACCATGATTTTAAATATTAGCGTGATGGTGCAATATTGGTTTCCCTTTCGAACAAACAAAAGGGAAACCAATATTGTTCGCCCCTGTGTCGGTTTACATTCTTCGTGTGGATTATTCTTTTTTACCCTGGGAAGTTGTTGAACAAACGGAAGAAACGAGCTTTTTCGTATCTTTGGGACACAATCCGTTAATTTGTATAAAAGAATGATTTTGTCGCGTTTGCACAAGGGCACGAATAACAGGCTGGCCTATTACAGTAAGAATTTCGTGCGGTATATCACTCCCAAAGTATTGCTCCGCAACCGGCTGCAGAAGGTTTTGGCGGAGTTGGAAAAGCGACCTGACAAGGAGTATATCCTGCGCCGTGTCGATTATTACAATAAGATGCAGGGTATCGTTCCGATCGATCCGGTTTCGTCCCACAGGCTCGCGGACCACAAGTTCGGGGATGCGGGATCGGTTTATTTCTTCGATAGTTATGAGTTTACAAGGTGGTTCAGCGATTCCCTGTACTGGAATTATGTGTTCGGGGATGTGACGCAGGTTCCGGGAGTACCCTCGATCGTCAAAAGCCGTCCGATTCATGGAGAAAATACCAATTCGGTGATCCTGAACATGGAAAAAGTGCGGCATTTCAATTTCATTACCGACCGGATCCCGTTCCGGGACAAAATGGATAAGGCTATTTTCCGGTTGGACATCAATTATAAACCGCACCGGATCCGTTTCGTCGAACAGTATTTCGACCATCCGATGTGCGATGTGGGCATTATCTCGGCGTTCCCCGAATTTCCCAAAGAGTGGAGTAAGGGAAAGATTACGCTGTTCGAGCATCTCGTTTATAAGTTCATCCTTACGCTGGAAGGTATCGACGTGTCGACGAGTCTCAAATGGGTGATGTCGACCAATTCGGTGGCGGTAATGCCCCGTCCGACCTATGAAACCTGGTTTATGGAAGGGACGCTGATCCCCAATTACCACTATATCGAGATCAAAAGCGACTATTCGGACCTGCCGCAGCGGCTGCAATACTATATCGATCATCCGGAAGAAGCGGAGGCGATCGCCCGCCATGCCCACGAATACATTTCACAGTTCCGCGATAAAAAGCGGGAACGGCTGATCTCGTTGTTGGTCATGCAGAAATATTTCCGCTGTACGGGGCAATTGCCATAATCCGGTTCCGGGCGGACACGGATATATTTATCCGGTTACTGCAATTGTTTGTCAGGCGTTTTCGAGGCGGGCGTTTTTCAGGAGCGTCCGGAACTTTCCGGAACGTCGGGCGCAGCAGGCGCATCCGGAGCGGTACGGCGTGCGGCTTCGAGCGCTTCGGCTTCCATCTGGGCCCGCGATTTACTGCGGTTGACCAGGTAGACTCCCACGAAAACCAGCAGGATCGCCGCTCCCTTGGTCGGCGTGAACCGGTCCATTCCCCACAGTACGGCGAGCATCGATGCGACGATGGGTTGCAAATAGCAATACATCGTGACGAGCGTCGGGCGAAGCCGGTGTTGTCCGATGGGTACCAGCAGGTACGAGAGGAAGGTCGCGCCGAAAACGATAAAGGCCAGATCGGCGTAAACGGCTGTCGGGAGAGTCGTGAAGTTTATCGATGCGAGGCCGTTGTACGAGAAGGGAATACAGCAGATCGCCGCATAGGTAAACATCCATTTCATCAGTGTCACGGGCGAATAGCGCCCGATCAGGTCTTTGAAGACGACGCAATAGGTCGCGAAACAGAGTTCGGCCATCAGGCAGAGGATATTGCCTGTCATGCCGCCGGCATTCTCCCCTGTGTGGGCGGCATCGGCGCTGAGAATCAGGATCAGCGCGCCGACGGCTCCCATGAAGATACCCATCACCTTTTTCGAGGTGATGGGCTCTTTGAGGTAGAGCGCGGCAAGGATCATCGTAATGATCGGCGTGGTTGTCGTGACGACCGATGCGTCGATCGGCGAGGTCAGCGACACGCCGGTGATAAAGAACCCCTGGTTCAGCGTGACCCCGAACAACGATGCGAAAAAGAGCAGGGCCAGGTCATGCGGGGTGACATGTTCGCGGCGGGTAAACAGCGACAGGATCCAGAACGCTGCCGCGGCGCCGACCATCCGCAAAGTGGTGAGCGACAGCGGACTGACCAGACCGCTTTGCAATACGGCTTTCGACATGGGCGACATGACACCCCAGAGCAGGTTGGCCCCGAGCATGGCCAGATGGCCGGTATACATCCTTTTCGACTGCATAGACGATCTGTTTAAATTCTTTAATTGGGATTCCTCTGATCCCCTGAATTTTTTAAAATTTTCCGGGTGTACGGAGAAATCCCATTTTTGTACATATCCCTGTGCAAAAGTACTGTTTTTCCGCTTCGGGTGTCTGACTCCGGATCGGTTGCTGAAATAAAAGCAAAAGCAGCCTTTTAGGGGGGCTGCTTTTGGCATGGAACCGAATGGTTGTCGACCGGTTATCGCCGTGTCGAAGCGGTTGTGTCGAAAAACGGGTACGTGTGTGCGTTCATTTTGCCTCTTAACGGTTTGCCGTTTGGGTGGGATTTGCTTCCCCTACGTTCCATACGGCGAATTTGGTAATTTCGACCGGTTCTGCCGCGGCTTTCGTACAGCGGAAACGCAGTTTGTCGGTCACGACGGGTACGATCCGGTCGATCTTTTTATGTCCGATCGTCTCGAAACCGGGCGAGGCGTTATAGCCCTCGGGGCAGTATTTGAACCGGTTGGCCGGGACAACGGCCTGCCATTTGCCGTCCACGAACGCTTCGAGCGTGTAATTGGCAACTTTTTGTCCGTTGGCAATGTTTTCCATCAGCATCACATGGTCGATCCTGCACGGCTTTTCCCAGGTGAGTTCCACTTCACTGCCCGGTTGTGCGGTTTCGGTTTCGGCGATGAAAGGCCCGTAGAACAGTTTGCGGATCGTATCGCCCCATGCTTTCGCATCGGCTACCGTTTCGGCGGGAATCAGTCCCTGCTTGTCGGGGGGCAGGTTGATGATCAGGTTGGCGCCGAGGCCGACCGAGCGGTAGTAATTTTCGATCCGGTCGTCCATCGGCATCGGGAGCTGCGGCCCGTGCCAGAACCAGCCGCCGTGGTTGAACATGTCGGCCGTCGGAGCCTCCAGGCTACGCCAGAACTGGCCGTTCGGGTGACCGACGATCTTGTAGGTCTCCAGCAAACCGTATTCGTTGGGGCCTTCGGGTTCGTCGACCCGTTCCGCAGCCCGTGAATTGTTCGTGCTGTCCATCGTATAGACAGGATTCCAGGAAGGATAAACGACCGTGCCCTTTTCATTGCCCGGTGAGCGGACATCGGGGCCGGTAAGGATGCATTCGGGCTGTAATTTCCGGATCGCGGCGGTAACGGCCGGACAGTTTTTCTTTTCACTCCAGTGGTCCATCCATATCTGGTAGATGGGACCGTAGTCGGTCAGCAGTTCGGTGATCTGGTCCACTTCCAGCTGGCGGTATTTTTGGACGAATGCCGAATCCTGCCAGCGCAGATTCGTGATACTGTCCCACACTTTCCCCCACTCGACTGGCCGGTCCTTGGGTTGGAATATTTCGTGTCCGTTGTAGTTCGGGGAGAAATAGAGTCCGGGTTTGATCCCGTGGCGGCGGCACGCCTCGACGAACTCTTTGACGACGTCGCCCCGGCCGTTTTTCCACGGTGAGTTGCGTACGCAGTATTCAGTGGTCTTTGTGGGCCACAGGCAGAAACCGTCTTCGTGGCGTGCCGTCAGTACGGCATATTTCGCACCGAGGCTTTTGGCCGCTTCCATCCACTGGTCGACATCCAGTTTCGTCGGGTTGAAATCGGCCGGCGTAGCCGTACCGTCGTCGTGCTCGGCTCCGGTAAAGGTGTTGGTCGTAAAATGAAAAAATGCGCCGATTTCGTTGTTCATGAAATCGATCTGTTGGGGCGACGGGGTAGCCAGTTTGATTTCGGCTTTGTTGTTAGGCCCGGAGCAACCCGCAAGAGCCAAAAATGCAAGCAATGGCAGGAATCTTTTTGTCATGGTCTGTCAAAGAGGTTTGAGTTCGGATGAATGAATATCGAAAAATGACCGGGGGAGCATCGTTTGCGAATATAAGGAAATAATATGTAAAAATCTCCCGGGACTTTACGGGCCCGGGAGATTCTCGCAGTGTAATCGTGTGTAAAGTCAGATGTTACGGTTTTTTGCTGCCGGGTTATAAAGCGGCGAGGGATCATTGTCTTCGGAAGCGGTGGGTGATGTCCCGCAAGCTTCCGCCGGGATCCACTTTGTAAAGCCGTTGGTTTGTCGTCGGTGCGCGCAGGCCTCCGAGCTTTTCGATGTACGGACCGAGCTTGAGGTATTCGATGCCCTCGGTGGAGAAGCCTTCGGGGAGTTCGCTCCGGCCCGAATACCAACCGACCTTGACCGGCGTTGTCCGCTGCGTATGCAGGAACCTGGCGATGCGCTTTATACCGGCCGGGTCTCCGTCGCCCCCCATCAGGCAGACGCAGGTGACCGCACCGCGGTATTTCTCGAGCAGCGCTTCCAATACCTCCTCGGTGAGCGGCTCGCCGGTGTCGTCCCTCAGCTGCGGACTGTGGCATCCCGGACAGCGGTTCGGACAGTTCGTCAGCGAAATCGCGAGGGTTACCTCGTCGGGAATCTCCTGGAAGACGATGTCGTAACCGGCGTATTTAAGCATGGCCGTAGTAACGTTTGGCTGCCTCCACCTGACGGCTTTGCGAGAAATTGCTGACCCGCTTCATATAGCCGATCACGCGCGTCAGGTAATCGACGTTCTTGCTCTGGCATTCGGGGCATGCCTTGAGGTAACGTTTGTCGATATGGCCGCAGTCGTTGCAGACCGTATTGGGAATGTTGAAGGTGAAATAGTTGCAGCCCTCCTGCGCGGCTACGCGCAACAACTGGCGGTACTGCTCCTGGCTCAGGTGCTCTTCGAGGTTCATGTGCAACGCTGAACCGCCGGTCAGGTGTTCGATGTATTTGCGGCCGTGCAGCCGGAATTTGTCGATTACATTCAACGACGCATCTTCGACGCGGTAAAAATAGCTGTTGTAGCAGTCGCGCGGTACGACGTAGCCGTCTTCGCGATCCCATTTCGCATGTTTCACGCCGACGTTTTCGGCCGGGATCATTTCGCAGTTGAACATCACCTCCTTGCTTCGGTATTTCTTGTTATACCGTTCGATCAGCCCGAGTACCTCCTGTACGAAAGCCGTATAGCGCGGGTTGTCGTTGATCTCGATGCCGAGCGCTTCGGCGGCCTCTACCAGTCCGTTCACGCCGATGGTCAGGTATTGGCGGTCCATGTTGATGTAGCCTGCGTTGAACAGCGGCAGCATCCCTTTGTTGTAAAGATCTTTGAGGTTTTCGTTATAGGCCATTTGCACCTTGTGTACCAGGTCCACCACCCCTTCGAGGAACGAGAGGTGCGGCAGGCCGGCGTTGGCCGCATGTTGGATACAGCGGTTGAGGTTGATCGTCAGCACGCTTTTCGATCCGGTCGAAACGCCACCGGCGCCGAGCGTATAGCTGAAACCGTTGTCTTGAATCTCGTTTCGCAGGCGGCAGCAGCTGCTCAGCGAGTCGGCGTTGTCGCTCATGTAGGTGAAGAACGAATGTCCTTC
>CDZB01075755.1_pt1 | contig 10208 bp, 7 predicted proteins | sample 554961 | NCBI WGS metagenome assembly CDZB01 (sample SAMEA3182106, study PRJEB8094) | gut metagenome | biome: human; feature: gut; material: Stool; isolation source: human stools | place: Canada | collected 2013-02-26
GAATTATTCATATTTATAAAATTAATTTTGAACAGTTACTTAATAATCAATATATTATATAATATAAAGAAGTAAAGAGAAAGGACAATCGAAAGATATAAACCCACTCAAAATTAATTGGAACAACTGGAACAATTGGAACGCAGCCAACCGGAGCAAGCTAATTGGAGCGCAGCCCCCAGGGAAATCTCCTCTTCTCTAGAAGGCAAGCCCAATCCATTTGCTTTTCACCTTAGGAACAGAAAATCATAGGAAAAACATTAAATTTCCTTAAACAAGCCGTTTTCCTGGATTATTTCAAAGTATAGTTAGAAATATTTTCGTATTTTTGAAAAGTATACTTTAAAATATTTCTGTATGGACAAGCAAATTATCAAAAATATCATCATCGAGAAGCAAATAGCCATCCCGAACTACAAACTGGTTCACCGAGATTTCCTTTTCGGCGACAAGTCGAATTATACTCTCGTAGGCATCTAAATTTCTGAAAGCCTTTCCAGGCTATCACGGCTACATCATCACCCGTGATTACCAGCCCCCAATAAAGGCAGATGGTTATACGATAGAGGTAGTACCTATCTGGAAATGGCTACTGCAAGACAACTAGAGCTTTTCTATCTTGATTCTTGCCACCCCCATCTCGTTCAGCGCCGTGATGATTTCCTGCAGGCTTGCCCTGCATCAGGGTAATAATCGGAGAGAAAGGAAATTTTGTATCTTTGCAACCGAAAGTCCCTTGGAAAAGTGGCAGAACAGAGCAAAAAGTCCCTTGAAAAACGTGCATGGATTCAAGAAAAGTCCCTTGAAAAACGTGCACAGCATAAAGGGCAATACATCATAAATCATTAGAGAACAGATGTTTAAACGAAAAACCGAGAAATATCTCAAAGAATGGAAAAGTGATGAGCACAAACACTCATTCTTCCCCTCTACATGGCTTTTCTGCTGAAAAACAAATAATCTTCATTAAAATATCGGAATTCTAAGAATAATCCCGACAGAAATGATTATTTTTGCAAACAAAAACAGAATACTGTAGATAAATGCAGCGGATAACGCATAAGAGAATCAGAATTTCATGGCTGCTGCTATTGGTTTACCTGCCGATGCTGCTTGCCGTTACGTTTCACCACCATGGTGAAGCGCAGGGAACTCATGCTGATTTCTATTGTGCCGATTGTGCCCATCATGTTCATCACGACGGGCATCTGATAGCCCTACAGCATACCATGCATGACTGTGTGCTTTGCCAATTGCAAAGCACTCCTTATCTGGCTCCATCCCTCGTGGTTTGGGTTGCCATCGCCGTGCTCCATCTCTCCCCTCGCCATGCCTTCTGCTCTCCTTGTCTGTGCAGGGCGAAGGGGGTAAAATCTACCCGTGCTCCACCTTATTCTCTGTTTTTATAAATAATTGAATATTAACAGAATAAGATAACAAATAGCATAATGAGAACAATATTGAAAGCAATATTGCTGATGAGCCTATGCTCGTCGGCAACAGCCCCTGCTATGGCTATAAACAGAGCAAACCATGATAAGAAGGAAGCAAACATTTATGAAGAAGAAGCAAACATTCATGAAGAAGAGGCAAACGATTCTACCAGACACCAGCCGCTGACGGAATCGAGCGTGAAACTGAACGAAGTGGTGGTAACAGGCTTAACGGGCAGTCAGAAACTGAAGCAATCGCCGGCACCCATCTCCTTTGTTTCTGCCCGCCAGCTCGAAATGCAACCTTCTACCAACATCATCGACGCCATTGCCCACCAGCCAGGCGTTTCGCAGATTACCACGGGAAGTGGAATTTCAAAGCCCGTGATCCGTGGCCTGGGCTATAACCGCGTGGTAGTGGTAAACGACGGAATCAGACAGGAAGGACAGCAATGGGGCGATGAACACGGAATAGAAATCGACCCCGCTTCGGTTCATTCCGTAGAGATTCTGAAAGGTCCGGCAAGTCTCATGTATGGATCGGATGCGATGGCAGGCGTCCTCATCTTCCACTCCGCTCCTACCCTTGCCAAGGGCGATATGAGAGCAAATTTCTCAACGGGTTATCAAACCAACAACGGACTTTTTGATTATTCGCTCAACTTTGCCGGCAACCAGGGCGGATTTGTATGGAACACCCGCTATAGCGGAAAGATGGCGCATGCCTACAAGAATAAATACGATGGTTATGTATTCGGTTCATCACTCAGAGAGCAGGCATTCTCGCAGCTTCTAGGTTGGAACTACCGCCAGGGGCATTCGCATCTCACACTCGATTATTATCATCTCACTCCGGGCATCGTAGAGGGAGAAAGAGATGAGAAAACGGGCGAACTGGAAATTCCGGAAGGCTACGATGCCAAGAGTTACGGCAAGCCGATGCCTTATCAGCAGATTCATCATTACAAGGCTGTACTTGATAATTCCTGGTTCCTGGGCGACGGCAATCTGAAGTTCCTCCTGGGTTATCAGCAGAACCGCCGTCAGGAGTTTGAGGAGGAAGAGAATCCGAAGGAATGCGGACTCGATTTCATGCTCCATACCATGAATTACGACCTGCATTATCTCTCGCCGGAAATGAATGGATGGAAGTTCTCTACGGGCATCAACGGCATGTGGCAGCAGTCGATTAATAAAGGTTCTGAATTTCTGATTCCAGCCTATCATCTCTTCGATTATGGTGTATTTGCCACGGTGAGCAAGGAGATAGGCAAACTGAACCTGAGCGGCGGCATCAGATACGATCATCGCCATCTGCACAGCGAGGCTTTGAGAGAAGAGGATGATGCAGAATCGAATGATTCTTTCCGCTTCCAGGCCTTTAAGCGCAGCTTTGAAGGAGTAACCGGAAGCATCGGATTGGCTTATGAAATCCTGCCCGATTTCAATCTGAAGCTGAACCTGGCAAGAGGATTCCGTGCTCCAAACATCAGCGAATTATCATCGAATGGTGTGCACGAGGGAACCCAGCGATACGAATTGGGAAATACCAGTCTGAAGCCAGAGAACAGCTGGCAATTCGACCTTGGTCTGGATTATTCTTCGCCTATCATTTCGGCAGAGCTCTCGCTGTTTGCCAATCGCATCAACCATTACATCTATAGCGAGAAGTTGGCAGATGAGAATAATCAGCCTGTCCTCATCGACGACACGCCAACCTATCAGTTTACTTCGGGCGATGCCCGCATCCTAGGTGGTGAGGCAAGCGTCGATGTTCATCTGTTGGAGCATCTTCATTTCTGCAACACCTTCTCGTATGTCAACTCGGTTCAGTTGCATCAGCCATCCGAATCAAAGTATCTGCCATTCACCCCAGCCCCTCGCTGGGTTTCGGATGTAAGGTATGAGTTTGTCTGCGACGGCAAGACTTTCGACCATCTCTTCGTAAAGCTACAGATGGATTGCAATCTCCGCCAGAACCATTATTTCGCAGCCAACGATACGGAGACCGCTACGCCATCGTACACCTTATTAAATATGTATGCCGGTACCGACTTGAAGCTCCATGGCAAGCGCCTTCTCTCGCTCTATCTTTCGGGCGAGAACCTTACCAACCGTGCTTACCAGAACCACCTGAGCCGTCTGAAGTATCTTGACGTAAACCAGGTTACAGGCAGAAGAGGCGTTTACAATATGGGCCGCAACTTCAGCATAAAGATAGTGGTTCCGATAGAGCTGTAATTCCCCTTTTAGGATAAGCAATTCCTCATCAGGAATCAGAATTTTGAATAAACAAGTGCCGATAAGGATGCCAAAAGCTGCCGGAAAAGCAACTTTTGGCGCCATTATCGGCATTTTTTCGTCTAATTATTAGACAAACATTACTACTTTTCTATGATATTTCGTAACTTTGCACCATGATTAAGAAACAAGGAACGATATTGATTGTTGATGACAACCGCAACATTCTTACTACGGTAAGGATGCTGCTGGAACCCATATTCGATGGCATCATCACCATCGCCAACCCTAACTCCATCCCAGCCAAACTGAGAGAGGAGCGCCCCGACGTGGTGCTGCTCGACATGAACTTCTCCAGCGGAATCAATTCGGGAAACGAGGGATTGTACTGGCTCAGGGAAATTAAGAGCCTCAGCCCGAAAACCGAAGTGGTGCTCTTTACCGCCTACGCCGACATCCAACTTGCCGTAACAGGCATCAAGGAAGGTGCCGCCGACTTCATCGTGAAGCCTTTTGAAAACGAGAAGATGATCCGCACGCTGGTAGAGGCTAGGGATAAGAACAGGGCTGTGGATAACGTTATTAACAGGAATGGTGGAAAACCTGGTGGAAAAGATGCGCAAAGCGCTATGTATTGGGGAGATAGCGAAGTTATGAACAATTTGAGAAGTATTGTGGAAAAGGTTGCTGCAACCGATGCAAACATCCTCATTACGGGCGAAAACGGAACGGGTAAAGAGGTGTTAGCTAACGAGATACATCGTTTATCCACAAGATGTGGAAAGAAAATGCTGCCTGTGGATATGGGAGCCATTACGGAAACCCTTTTCGAGAGCGAACTCTTCGGTCATGTGAAGGGTGCTTTTACCGATGCCAAGGTGGATAAACCGGGCAAGTTTGAGCTTGCCGACGGCAGTACCATCTTCCTGGATGAGATAGGAAACCTATCCTACGGTCTTCAGGCAAAACTCCTTACCGCCCTGCAACGCAGAAGCATCGTAAGAGTGGGCGGAAGCACGCAGATTCCCATCAACGTACGACTGGTTTGCGCCACCAACCGCAACCTGCAGCAGATGGTAAACGATGGCGAATTCAGAGAGGACCTGCTCTATCGCATCAACACCATCCATCTGGAATTGCCAGCCCTGAGACAGAGAAAATCAGACATCGTTCCATTGGCAGAAAGATTCCTCCGTCAATATGGCGATTTATATAATAAGGAGAATCTTCGTCTTTCGGAAGAAGCAGAGAAAAAACTTACCAGTTTGCCTTGGTACGGCAACATACGTGAACTTCAGCACGCCATCGAGAAAGCCGTGATTCTATCTGATGGCGGAATGATTTCTGCCGAAGATATTGACGGCGGAAACCAGCAGAGAAGAGAGAAGCCTCTGGAAGAGGTTCAGACGCTCGACGAGATGGAGAGCCGAATGATAGAGAAAACCATCAGGGAATGTGAGGGAAACCTGTCGGTGGTAGCCGCAAGACTGGGCATTTCCCGCCAGACGCTTTATAATAAGATTAAGCGATATGGATTATAAACTAATTATAATTATCGTGCTTTTGCTCGTGGCTGTAGTGGGTTACATTCGCCTCTACCGCCACTATCGCCGGAACATCAAGAAGGTAACCTTCCTTTTTGATGCGATAGATAATGGGGATTTCTCCTTCAACTTTCCTACGGAGAAGGGGTTTAAGGAAGATAAGATTCTGCACAAATCACTCAACCGCATCAAGCTCTTCCTGCAACATACGAGAGAGGAGCAGATGGATCGGGAGAAATATTACGAGCAAATTCTGAATGCAGTAGATACGGGCATCCTGGTGGTGGATAGTCATGATAATATCCTGCAGCACAACCAGGCAGCCCTCCGATTGCTCGATACGGATGTGCTTACCCACATGAACCAGGTAAAAGGAAAACTGAAGGATGAACACCTGGCAAAGCATGAGACGCAAGCCATGCTGAAAGACAAGCACGTGCGCATCATCGCCCTGAGCGACGTGAGCAACGAGCTGAGCAACCAGGAAGTGGATTCATGGATCAAACTGATTCGTTTGCTGACCCATGAAATCATGAATACCATCACGCCAGTTACTTCGTTGAGCGAGACTCTGCTTACCCGAGTTACAGAGGATAAAGACCTGAAGCAAGGCTTGGAAACCATCCGCAAAACTGGAACCGAGCTGTTAGCTTTCGTCAACAACTATCGCCGTTTCACTCATGTTCCCCAGCCTCAGCCAGCTCTCTTCTATGTGGAGCCATTCCTGGAAAGAATGGCGCTGCTCTGCAACCACGAAGTAGAGATTTCGGTTTCTCCCAAGGATTTGCTGGCCTACGCCGATGAGAGCCTCCTCTCTCACGTGGTAACGAATCTTCTGAAGAATGCCGTAGAAGCTTTCAACGGGCAGGAAAAGTTAATATTTATCCGTCTCAAAGCCTACGCCAATGCCCAGGAATCCATCATCATCGACGTGAGCAACAACGCTGGTCTCATCCCCGAAGATGTAGCCTCCCACATCTTCATCCCGTTCTTCACCACGAAGCCGGAAGGAAGCGGAATCGGGCTCTCCCTTTCCCGCCAAATCATGCGAGTAAGCGGCGGCAGCCTCTCGCTCCATCAGGACAAGGCACAGGGAATCACCACCTTCCGCATCATCATCCCATAAAAAAGTATAATTTTGGGGAGGAAAGTTTGGCACTTTCGCTTTTTTACCATATCTTTGCCATTATAAAAGATTAAGCTTATGTCAACCGACGATAAGACCATATTAAAGATAAAAGATATAGCTAAATCTGCTATTCCTTCAGGAAGCAAGGCTATATTGTATGGATCAAGAGCGAGAGGTGATGCTCGCAACGATTCAGACTGGGACATTCTTATCCTTTTAGACAAAGACAAACTGGAACAAACAGACTATGACAAAGTAAGTTACCCGTTTGTCTTGTTAGGTTGCGACCTCGGCACAGAAATCAATCCCATTCTTTACACAAAGAAAGAATGGGAATCGTATAACTTCACCCCTTTTTACGAGAATGTAAATCGAGACGGCATTAGTTTAATATAAAAGTTATGGATCAAGTAAACAAAGACACATTAATCAGTCTGCAAGTAGAAAAAGCCAAGCGCTTTTTAACTCAAGCAGATGAAATGGTTGAACTAAAGCATTGGGATTTAGCAGCCAATCGCTATTATTATGCCTGCTTCCATGCCGTACAAGCTCTATTCATAGCAAAAGGTGTTAATGCCCACACTCATGCTGGCATTAACACCCAATTCAGCTTACACTTCGTAAAGACTGGTATCGTAGATATCTCTTATGGCAGTTTCCTCGCCCGTATGTTCCAATTAAGGCAAAAAGCCGATTACAACTGCGCCTACGAAATTTCCGAAAATGACATCCTGGAAATTATTGGCTTATCACACGATTTTATAAAAACCATATTAAACTTAGTCAAATAATTACTGATTGCCCTCCGCCTCCACAATCTGTCCATCAAACAGGCGGATGGTGCGATGGGCTATCTTGGCATCATGCTCATTATGCGTTACCATGACGATGGTGGTGCCCTCGTGGTTCAGCTCGGTAAGCAGATGCATCACCTCGGCTCCATTCTTGGAATCGAGGTTACCCGTAGGCTCATCGGCTAGGATGAGCTTCGGACCAAAGACCACGGCACGGGCGATAGCTACTCGCTGCTGCTGACCACCAGAAAGCTGGTGAGGGAAGTGCTTGGCACGATGGCTGATGGCCATTCGCTTCATAATCGCCTGCACCTTTGCCTTGCGCTCTGCCTTCGGAATGTTGAGGTAGGTAAGAGGAAGCTCGATGTTCTCCTCTACATTCAATTCATCTATCAGATTGAAGCTCTGGAACACAAAACCGATTTCTCCCTTTCTCACATCCGTGCGCTCCTTTTCCTTCAAGTTTGCCACCTCGTGATTACCCAGGAAATATTTTCCCGAAGTTGGGTTGTCGAGCAAACCGAGAATGTTGAGCAAGGTGGATTTGCCACAACCGGATGGTCCCATAATGGCGACAAACTCGCCGTCTTCTACTGTGAAAGATACGTTATTTAAAGCAATCGTCTCCACATCTTCTGTGCGGAATGACTTGCAAAGATTCTCTACTTTTATCATTTCTTCTAATGTTTAATGTTTAATTTGGGCATACGCCCTTAAATCTGTGTCATCTGTGAAATCTGTGGGAGACTTATTCATCCTTGAGATACTTCACCGGATTACTATTCGCCACCTTATAGCAGTTGATGACGACGGAAAGCCCGATGATGACGAGCAAGATGATGGTAACGCCGATAAACAACAAAGGCGTCATCGTAATCTTCTCGCTGAACGACATGAGCCATTGTCTGGCTATCAGCCAAGCCCCCAAGTCGCCCACGATGATGCAAGGCAAAGCAATCTTCATGATGTCCTTCAGGAAGATGCGAAGAATATCCTTCACCTTCGCCCCGTTCACCTTTCTGATTGCAATCTCCTTGCGGCGGCGGTTCACCTCATCACTCGTATAGCCCACCAATCCGAAGAGGGCGATAACCATCGTTACGATGCCGGCTACCAGGATTCCGTTGCGGAAATTAAGCTGGGAAGCATACTGGTTAGCCAATTCAGAAACATAACTTTTCACGATGACCTTATTGTTCGGATACATCGCCTGCACCTTCGATTGCAACTCCGACAACGATTCATCCTTCAGTTCATTAAACTTAACCAACATGTAGTAAGCCGTCTTGGCTGAATAGAAATACAAATCTGGAAATTCATTCATACCATCACCCCCGGTTTCCACAGCACCCCAGCGAATATTCCTGCACACGCCACAAATGGTAAAGATATTATTATCATGTCCCGTACAGGTAATTTGCTTGCCAACTACGCCATCCTTCCAATGCCACGTTTTGATGAGTTTCTCAGCACCTCGTTCATCAATAATTACCTGTCGGCAACTGTCATTTCTTTCCGTAAAGAAAGAACCCTGAACGATAGGAATATTCATCATCTTGAAGAAATTGTCGTCCACTCCCGACATCTCCATGATATTAAAGGTATTCTTCTCGTCGCCAGGTACTCCAACCATATTTCCACTACGATCATACCCATCGAGCGGAACATTAAAAGTCGAACTGCAATCCTTGACATTCGGCATCCGTCTGATTTCTGCCAGACATTGGTTGCGCTGGTCTCTATTGCTGGCATCTATCGAAACAATCGCTACATGATCGTAATCATACCCAGGATTGAGCCCCAACATCAGCTGGTATTGACCATTCACGATGTAAAGCAAACTGAACAGCAAACCAGAGATAACGAACTGGATGCCCAGCAAACCAAGTTTCCATCGGTTGCGATTCTCATTATAGCCACGGAAAGCGATGGCTACAGGAATCTTGTTGTAAAGCCAACCAGGCAACAAGCCGCCAACCAGCAGTACCAGAATACAGATAGCCACCAATATCCAACTGCCACGATTAAGTACCAACGTGCTTACCGGAGCAGAGAGGAAGTTTTCGATGGTTCCCTTGCAAAGGAATACAAGACCTGCAGCAAGAACAACCGACAGCCCCACATGCACCAAAGCCTCAGAGAAAATGATGGCATGAATGTTCTTCGATTCGGCACCATAGCACTTACGGACAGCCATTTCGCGAGAACGACCCACGAGATTTCCCACGATGATAAGCAGATAGTTCATCACAGAAGTGAAGAGGAGGACAAAAGCGATAATTCCCATAATCCATCCCATCTTCTTGATATAAGGATTTTGGGTGTAAACATCGCTCAATACCGTGAAATCATAGTTCAGTTCTATTCCCATATTCTTCATCTCCTTCAAAGGGAAATGATCCTCTCGCATCTTATTCACGTAAGGCTTGAGTTCTTTTGCCTCATGCCCCTTTGCCAACCGGATGTAGGACCTATAGGAATCATTTCCCACCCATTGGCCTCTGCCATCGTAGGAATATACGTATGGCACACTACACCTCGACAGAATCATCTGCGTACCATGAAAGGAAGAACCCCAGGGAAACGCTTCGAAAACACCATAGATGGTAAAAGTGGTTCCCGGATAATTAGAAAGCGTGAAATGCTTACCTACAACATTACCGCCAATTTTTGCTGCCGTTTCTGAATCGATGAGACAGGATAAGGGTTGGGATAGAATCTGTTTAGCCTTGCCTATCAATATCTTCTGTGGAAAGACATCAAAGAAACAACTGTCTGCCATCCTGATATTGGCAGAAATGATGTTCTGGTCTTCCATCTTGCATTGGGCATCATCATAAAAATAGTGAGTACTGGTAGCAGCTTCCACCATAGGCGCATATTGCTTTACACCTTGGGCGGTGGCTCCTGAAGTATTGGTAAACTCCATGGTTTCGCCATGGTTAGTACCCACTTCTGAAATCTGATACGTCCTTTCCCATCCTGGGAAATACGTATCGTAAGTCTGCTCAAAATAAATCTCGGCAATAATTACCGAACTGATTGCCAATCCGAGCGCCAGACACAA
>CDZB01082373.1_pt1 | contig 10171 bp, 8 predicted proteins | sample 554961 | NCBI WGS metagenome assembly CDZB01 (sample SAMEA3182106, study PRJEB8094) | gut metagenome | biome: human; feature: gut; material: Stool; isolation source: human stools | place: Canada | collected 2013-02-26
AACTGCTTATATAAACACGACGACACCCGGATGTAGGCGATCCCTGCATCCGGGTGTTCGTTTAGGGTAGACCCGGGTGTAGCGGGAGGGAACATCCGGGTGTAGCCGAATTTATGTCGTTATCTTTGGAAGAAAAGACTATGGGTTTGTGAGAAATATCCCGTTGCTTTTCTTCTTATTTTCCCAGACGGTGTTCGATGTCTTCCACCAAACTGCTGGCTCCTATGCGGAACAGGTCTTTATTCAACCAATCGTTTCCTAATACTTCCTTGACGATGGTATAGTAGCGGACAGCCTCTTCTGCCGTGCGGACACCGCCTGCAACTTTAATACCGACACGTTTTCCCGTGATGGAATGGTACTTTTTCAAGACTTGGCACATCGTGTAAACGGCTTCCGGAGTGGCTCCCGGATAACCTTTCCCTGTCGATGTCTTGATGAAGTCCGCACCGGAATAGACTGCGAGGACAGCCGCCTTCTGAATGCTTTCGGGAGTCTGGAGAGCACCTGTCTCAAGGATGACCTTCAGTTTGGCATCACGGCAGCTTTCTTTGATCTCTTGAATTTCTTCGCTAAGTTCGTCATAATTTTCTTCGAGGAAATAGCCTAAGTTCATGACAACGTCGATTTCATCGGCTCCCTGCATGACGGCCATCGCTGTCTCGGCAATCTTTATTTCCATGAAGGTCTGCGAGGAAGGGAAACCGCCAGCTACGGACGCAATCTTTACATCCTGTGCGGAGAGGGCCTCTTTTACCGTCTCAACAAACAGGGGATAGGTGCAGATGGCGGCAACGTTGGGTACGTCGGGGCGGGGTCCTTCGAAATCGTTCACCTTGTCGACCAGTTTCCAGATGCTCTCTTTCGTGTCGATACTGGTGAGGGAAGTCAGGTCGATGAAACCGTGAATCTGCTTCAAAACGTCGGGAGTGAAGTTGTCGTTCCCATGTTTTCCGAGCAGTGTCTTTACCCGTCCGGTCACTTCTTCCGTTGTGCCGGCCGCCTCGAATTTGGCGAATGCTTGCTGGTATTTATTGGTGTGGAGATGTTCGGTGTCTTCATCATGATGGTGATGTCCGCATCCACATTCGTGATCGTGTTCGTGTACCATAATCTTATAGTTTTTTATTGTTTATATGTCGTTCTTTATCCCGGTTCGTTTTCTTTTGCAGGTTCTTTTCGAAAGCAGCCGTCAGGTCGACGCCTGTCTGGTTGGCAAGGCAAAGCAATACCCATAGGACATCGGCCATTTCATCGCCTAAATCGCGGTGTTTCTCGCTCTCCTTGAAAGATTGTTCACCATATGTGCGGGCCATGATGCGGGCCAGTTCGCCGACTTCTTCGGTCAGAATGGTCATATTCGTCAGTTCGTTGAAGTAGCGGACACCATACGTTTTGATCCAGCTGTCCACCTGCTCCTGTGCCTGTTTAAGCGTAATTTCTGCCATATCTTTTCATTCTTTGTTTTGTGAGTCGATCCAGATCGTGACAGGACCGTCGTTCACCAGTTCCACTTTCATGTCGGCGCCGAACGTGCCGGTCTGCACTTCCTTTCCGATCTGCAAGCCCATCTCGGCGCAAAAAGCCTCGTACATTGGAATGGCTATGTCCGGTTTGGAGGCATGGATATAGGAAGGGCGGTTTCCCTTCTTTGTGGAGGCGTGCAGGGTAAACTGGCTGACCACCATCACTTCGCCTTCCGTTTCGACGACAGAACGGTTCATAACGCCGTTTTCATCGTCAAAGATGCGCAGGTTGGCAATCTTCTTGCACAACCATTCGATATCTTCCTGCGTGTCGCGGTCTTCAATACCGACCAGTACGAGCAGACCTTTCCCGATTTTGGATTTCAGCTGTCCGTCTATGGTTACGGAGGCATGCTGTACCCGTTGTATCAATGTTCTCATATCTTTATTTTAAACCATTTAATAATGCTTTTGTTTTGGCTTCTCCGATTACCTCTTTCAGTTCGTCGAAGCCGGCTTCACGTATTCGTTTTACGCTCTTAAAATGACGTAAAAGTAATACTTTTGTCTTTTCTCCGATCCCTTTTATCGTATCCAATTCGGATTTTGTCTGGCTTTTGCTGCGCTTATCCTTATGGAAAGTGATGGCGAAACGATGCACCTCGTCCTGTATTTGCGTGAAGAATTTGAACATGAAACTTTGTATCGGCATGCCGATCGTTTCGGGAGGGAAGCCGAACAGGAGTTCCGAAGTCCGGTGTTTCCCGTCTTTTGCCAGCCCGGCAATCGGAATATCCAAGTGCAGTTCGTCCTGGATCACTTCGCGTACGACTTCCATTTGCCCCTTTCCACCGTCGGTGATGATCAGGTCGGGCAGGGGAGTCTCTTCGACGATGGCACGCTGGTAGCGGCGACGTACGACCTCTTTCATGGAGGCGTAGTCGTCCGGGCCGACAACCGTTTTGATGTTGTATTTCCGGTAATCTTTTTTCGATGGTTTCGCCATTTTGAAGACGACACACGCAGCTACCGCGTCGCTTCCCTGTATATTGGAATTGTCGAAACACTCGATATGAACCGGTAATTTGGGGAGATGGAGCGTCTCCTGTATCTCTTTTAAAAGACGTGTGCTGCGTTGCTCCGGGTTCAGTTTCTCCGCCTGTTTCAGCTTGTCGACCTTATACTGCTTCACGTTCATTTCCGATAATTCCACCAGCTTCTTTTTATCTCCGCGCTGCGGAACGGTGATCGAAACGTTTTCCAGTTCTATATCCAACGGAAAAGGAACGATGATTTCGCGTGCAGTGCTTTTAAAGCGGTTGCGCATTTCGATGATCCCCAAGCTGAGCAGGTCCTCTTTCGACTCGTCCAAACGCTTTTTATATTCGAACGTATAGGCTTGCACGATCGCCCCGTTGCCGATATGCAGGTAATTGATGTAGGCGGAATTCTCGTTTTCGGCCAACGAGAATACGTCTATATTGTGGAGCATCGGGGTGACCACTGTCGATTTGGAGCGGTAATTCTCGATGACTTCATACTTTTCTTTGATCTTCTGTGCTTCTTCGAACCGCAATTCTCCTGCCAGTTTCTGCATCTCTTCATACAGATGTTTGCTTATTTGCGAGATATTCCCGCGTAGGATTTCCTTTATTTCGGAAATGTTTTGCTGGTATTCCTCCAATGTCTGCAATCCTTCACAAGGCCCTTTGCAGCGCTTGATATGGTATTCGAGGCATACCTTATACCGTCCTTTCGCAATGGATTCGGGAGTAAGAGGATATTTGCAGGTACGTAGCGGATACAGTTCTTTCAGCATTTGCAGCATGACCTTTGCCGTATAGATGGAAGGGTAGGGACCGTAATAGCGCGAACCGTCCCGTACGATATTCCGGGTTTGGAATACGCGCGGGAAATATTCGTTCTTGACAACGATGGACGGATAGGTCTTGTCGTCTTTCAACAGCACGTTGTATCGGGGACGATATTGCTTGATCAGGTTATTCTCCAAAAGAAGTGCATCCTCTTCCGTGTCGACAACAAAATATTTGATGTCTCGTATCTGCTTGACCAGGACACGTGTTTTGTTGCTGTCGTGTTCTTTGTTGAAATAGGAGGAAACGCGACGCTTCAGGTTCTTTGCTTTGCCTACATAGATGATCGTTCCCTTCTCGTCAAAGTATTGGTAGCAGCCTGGCGATTCCGGTATGACGGAAAGGATGTTTTTTATATGTTCCTCGGTTGTGCTCATTTCTTTTGCATCTGTTTCTATCCTATTTTCAGTCTTTTACGCTATTGTTGTTAAAGTAAATGTTTCACGTGGAACATTCCACGTTTAGCGTCCCAGCATCACCAGGAGGATATTGATGTCGCTTGGGGAGATACCCGGAATACGGCTTGCCTGGGCTATCGTGTCTGGGTCTATCCGTGTCAGTTTCTGGCGGGCTTCCGTAGACAAAGACTGGATCGCATTGTAGTCAAACTTGCCTTTGATATGGATATTTTCCAGGCGGTTTATCTTGTCGACGATGATCTGCTCGCGGCGGATGTAGCCGCTATACTTGATTAATATTTCTGCCGCTTCGATGATCTCTTCTTTTCGTGAAACAGGGACCTTGTCCAGCTCTGTCCGGAATGCCGGGACCAGTTCCGCGATATTCTCCAAGGTGATCTGAGGACGTGGAATCAGTTCGATCAACTTGCATCCGTGTGCGAGCGGGGTAGTGCCCAACGCCTCCAGGCCACTGTTTATATATTGCGGTTTGATGGAGTAGTTTTCTGCGAAAGAAATAATCGCATCCCGGCTTACCTTTTTCTCTTTCAACAAATCGTAGCGGTCCTGCTTTGCCAAACCGAGATGATACGACTTTTCCGTCAAACGCATGTCCGCATCATCCTGGCGGAGCAGAATGCGATATTCTGCACGTGAGGTAAACATACGGTAGGGTTCGTCTACGCCTTTTGTGACAAGATCGTCGATCAGTACGCCGATGTAGGCTTCGTCGCGTCCTAAAACGAACGGATCTCCGCCGTGGCAATTGATATGTGCGTTTATGCCGGCTACCAATCCTTGTCCGCCGGCTTCCTCATATCCGGTCGTCCCGTTGATCTGTCCGGCAAAGAAGAGGTTGCGGATTAGTTTTGTTTCCAAATTATGGTGGAGCTGCGTCGGATCGAAGAAATCATATTCAATAGCATATCCCGGACGATAGATCTGTATGTCCCGGAATGCCGGTATCTGTTGCAAGGCACGTAGCTGGATATCCAACGGAAGGGAGGAGGAGAAGCCGTTCAGGTAGTATTCCTGTGTCGTTTCACCTTCCGGTTCCAGGAATAGTTGGTGTTGTGGCTTGTCCGCAAACGTTACGATTTTTGTCTCGATGCTCGGACAGTAACGTGGGCCGATGCTTTGGATTTGTCCGTTATACAACGGGGAGTCGGGGAGACCTTCGCGCAGGACTGCATGACAGGCTTCGTTGGTGAACGTTGTCCAACAGCTAAGTTGTTTCAAAACGCGGTGCGAAGTGTCCATATAAGAGAACTTATGGAAGTCGTTTTCTCCGGGCTGTTCCGCCATTTCATCGAAGTGCACGCTGCGTGCATCGATACGCACAGGTGTTCCGGTCTTCATCCGTTCGGATTTGATGCCTAATGAGACCAGTTGTTCGGTCAGTCCGGTTGCCGCCGGCTCGGCTATGCGGCCGCCTCTGATTTGTGTCCGGCCGATATGCATGAGCCCGTTCAGGAAAGTCCCGTTTGTCAGAACCACGCTTTTCGCATGGAACTCGACTCCCATATAAGTCTTTACGCCGCATACGGTATTTCCGTCGAGCAACAGTTCGCGTACGGTATCCTGCCAGATGTACAGGTTCGGAAGGTTTTCCAGTATTCCCCGCCAACATTCGATGAAACGGGCGCGGTCGCTCTGGGAGCGCGGACTCCACATGGCCGGTCCCTTGCTTTGGTTCAGCATACGGAATTGGATGGCTGTCCGGTCCGTCACAATTCCCATATATCCGCCTAAGGCATCGATTTCACGGACGATCTGTCCTTTGGCGATACCTCCGACTGCCGGATTGCAACTCATCTGTGCAATCTTGTTCATATCCATTGTAATGAGAAGCGTCTTTGAACCCATATTGGCGGCTGCCGCTGCGGCTTCACAGCCTGCATGACCGGCACCTACCACGATTACATCGTAATTGAAAGTCATTGTCCTAATTGTCTTTGTTTCTTTTGCAAAGATAATAGTTTGTACGGGATTTTTGTTATATTTGTGAGTCTTGGAATATCTAAGTAATACTAAAGGAATAAGAGTATGGAAACCCGGATATCTTCTTCTTCGATGGACAATGCCAATAAAATAAAAACGTCTGTCATGCTTCTGCTTTTATATGGTATCTGTATATTTCCGGCTTGGGATGGCAATCTGTCTGTTTTGTTAGGTTTGTTTGCCGTCAGTTCGATCCTTTGTATGCTTACTCGAGGATTTATGCCAAACCGTTTTATTGTGGATGGAGAAAAACTGGTGATAGATGCGTATTTTCGGAAGACGTATATAAACATAGAGGAAATCCTTTCGGTTCGCGAGGTCGACCGGCTGGATTTAGGAATAATGATCCGTTCATTTGGTGTCGGTTGGTTGTTTGGTGATCTCGGATATTTTTCTTCTACTGCTATCGGACGTGTAAAAGTTTTTGCCCGGCGTTCTGATAACCGTATTCTGATTACGACTTCCCGCCGTGGTAACTTTATCATTGCACCCGATGATCCTGAATTTATCCATTATCTGAACCATGCGATGCTTTGAAGATAGGATAGGAGAAACAATACGATCTTGTCGTAACAGCCTGTGCAACGTTTGACTGGTTTTGAGCATCTTATATTTATGATTATAAGTCTAAAAGAAATGATATGAAAAAGTATGTACTTTTGTTAGGGCTGTTGATACAAGCTGTGTCGGTTTTGGCCCAGGAGACGTCTGTCGGGAAGTCGATATTCTCCGTTCATGCAGGGCCTTCCTGGTATTTGGGGAAAATGATCGGGATCACGAACAACTCCGATGCTTATCGGAATGATTTGCGGAATGGGATCGCCTGGGATGCCAATTATTATTTCTTAGGAGACAAATATATCTTCGGTTCGTTTAAACTCGCTCCCGGACTTATCTATCAGGGTGGGCGTTATAAAAACACTCATGACGAAAGTTCCGACAAGATCCTGATGCATTATTTCGCGCCTCAGCTTGCCTTGTTTATGGTGAAGCAGAAATACAATCTGTCTTTATCGACTGGGGTGGGATATCAGCATTATAAAGATAAAAGTTTTGTGTACGGCAAGCCGCGGGATGTGTCAATGAATAAACTGGCCTATAATCTGTCGGCGGGAGGCGAGTATCGTCTTTCTCCGCTGGTGGGGATTTCTGCAAAATTGAATTGGATCGTTACCTCCTCTGAGAGCTATTCGGTCAGGTATCACGGTCAGAAATGGCAGGTCGAATCTCCTGAATTGAGTGGTGGCGGAGGATGTTTCTCCCAATTATCCTTATTGTTCGGTATGAATTTACACTTTTAATCAGATACGGTTATGAGACATCTGTTATTTATCTGTTTGTTGCTGTTTTGTGTGGCCTGTGAAGAGAACGAATCGGTCGATCCGACGATCATGCCCGAAGCTACTACGACCGGGGCGAATACATTTGGTTGCTTGGTTGACGGCTGGGTGTATACAAGCGGCCGGTGGGGGATGCCTGCTGCGGAATATTTGGAGCGGGAAGAGGGTTCCAGCGTGACGGTTTCGGCGCAGGTCGGTCTCGGTTCGTATATCCGTTTTACGATTGCCGACCCCAAGGAGGGAGAAACGCTTCCTTATGTGAATCTCTCTTTTGAAAATCAAAATATGGAAGATGGCAAGGTCTACATCTCCCGTATGTCGGACGGCGTGTTCAGCGGCACTTTCGAGGGAGGACGCATTACGGAAGGCCGTTTCGATTTGAAATATAAGGAATGAGCAGTTATTTAGATGGCTTGGTTTATAATTGTTTTAATACTTCCATCACATAGTTTCGCCGTTGGCGGGAAATGCTGACCGAGGCTCCGTCCTTCATGCGTATATATCCACCGTCGCTCTTGATGAAACTTTTGATTTCATCCAGGTTGATCAGATGTGATTGGTGGACGCGAAGGAAATGGTAAGGGGCCAGTAGTTCGTCGAACTCCTTGAGTGTCTTCGATACGATCAGTTTTTCTCCCGATTTCAAATAGAAAGTTGTGTAGTTGCTTTCGGATTCGCAACGGATGATGGAACCGATTTCTACAAACTCTATCTTATCGGCGACTGACAGGGCTATTTTCTTTTGTTTGTCCAATGCTTGCGTGTTTTGCAGGAGGTTCTGCATCCGTTTGTTCTCCTGTTTCCGAAGGACGACCTGGACCGCCTTGTCTACGGCATGCGTCAGTTCTTCCGGGTCGATAGGTTTCAGCAGATAGTCGAGCGCACTGAAGCGGATGGCCTGGATCGCATAGCTATCGTAGGCGGTAACGAAAATCACTTCGAAAGGAATTTCCGGAAGGCTGCCTAAGAGGGAGAAACCGGTGTCGTCGCCCAACCGGATATCCAGGAAAAGGATGTCCGGTTTAGCTTCGGGCAGCACGGTACGGGCTTCGGTGACGGAACTGCAAATGGCCGATATCCTGATCTGCGGACAATAGTTCCCGATCATGCGGAGCAGGTTCTCCCGGTTCCCCTGCTCGTCATCTACGATTGCTGCGGTTATTTTGGTGTCCATATTTTGTCTTATAAAGGGATGGATAGCCGGACATGGCAACCGGAAACAGATTCCTTCTTCTGCCTGTTTTCGATCGTTATGCCGATTTCCGTATTGTACAAATCCTTTAATATCTCGAACTCGTTGCTGATGGCACGGATACCGAAGCCGCTTTCCGTTTCAGTTACCATTCCGGGACCATCGTCGATGATGTCGATAACCAACAACTGGTCTTGCAAAGATAATCGAATTATGATTTCTCCCGTACCGCGCGGAGCGATTCCGTGTTTGACGGCATTTTCGACGAAAGGCTGTATCAGCATCCCCGGAATCTCGATCGCATCCGGTTCGATATTATTGTCTACCGTCAGCGAGTAGGAGAAGGGGAAACGGAGCTGTTCGAGCTTCAGGTAGAGCTGCAACTGTTCGATCTCGTCAGAGAGGGGGACCAGTTTCTTTTCGGAAGTCGCCAGCACTTTCCGCAACAGGCGTGAGAAGTCGATCAAATACTTATTCGCCTCCTGATTGGCCGAGCGGTTGATCAGATTCTGGATCGAACTGAGCGCATTAAAAATAAAATGCGGGTTCATCTGTGAACGGATGGCGCGTAGTTCGAGTTCACGGATACGGCGGCGGTTACGTTCCTTCTTTTGCTTCCCTTTCACCCTGGAATAATAAGCGATACCGATGATTGCAGCGATTAAAAGCGTACCTAATACTCCTTCTTTGAATCCTTTTAGAAAATCGTTGAAAGATTCGTCTTCCCGTTTCAGGTCGTTTTGAATGATTTCCAAGGCGGGGCTGGGATCAAATTGCCAATTCGTAAATTGCCGATGGAGGATGGTCCCGTCTTCACGCATCAGGATAGTCACGGTGCCGAGTTCCTTACGCCTTAATTCTTCTATTTGCAGATCGGAAATAGCTTTAAAAGGCTTTACCCGTTTGGCATTGTTAGATTGGAATTTTGAATATAATTCGAGTTGCACGATGGAGGCCAGCCCTTCCGATTCGAGGCGTTTCTTGAAATCGAGTGCATTTTGAAGGCTTGGCGCTGGAAGACCTTGTTCCCTCGTTGATAAAAACAGCAGGATGTATTTTCGGTCGCTTCCTTTCACCAGATGCAGGCTATCGGCTATCATAAGGCCGCTTTCCCGGATATTTTTTCCGGCTTCGAAGGGCAATAGTTTATCGTATGCTCTTCGAAGCTGATTTGTCAGGCTGGTATCCGGACAGGAGCGGATAAAATCGTTGTAATCTTCTTGAGTTTCAGCTAACGTTTTATCGTGCATTAAAAATTGTAAATTCATTCCGTTTACTTGATATTTGGGAAAGCCGGAGAGGATATGTTTATTCAGATAATAATCATCTGCCGGATTCAATAAATATTTTTCCTTCGCTTTTTGTGTTTTTAGGTCCAGGTTATCTGCTTTCAGTTCCTGTTTCTTATACATCGTGTAAACATTCAAAAAATAAAAGTAATTAGCGACCTCCGGTCGATGCATGCTGTATGCAAAATCGATAAGTGGATTGACCGAGACGAAATAGGGAGCTTGCCAGTCGACCAAGCCGCTTTTGTGCCAAACTTCTTTATCGCTGGCATACATATAGAGATGAAGGGCAAGCGCCCCTTTAAGATACTGTTCCGAACGTTCGAATACCATCTGCCAATAAGGATCCATGTTTTTAAAATCTTTCGCTAATACATTTTGGAACAAAGATTCGCGGAGTTGGAAGGCTTTTTTCATTTGATCGGGAGATTCGAGGTCCGAAGGGTACATATAAAGGTCTGATTCGTACAGGTCGGCGAATCTTCGGTAGCTGTATTGGAAATTGTTTTGTTCGCTTCCCCGTCCCTGATAACGTCTTTTGTGTGTTGTGGTAAATAATTCTTTGTCTTGCGTGATGGAATCCCCCGGAGTAAGCAGGATCGTCACCCGTT
>CDZB01043681.1_pt1 | contig 10158 bp, 9 predicted proteins | sample 554961 | NCBI WGS metagenome assembly CDZB01 (sample SAMEA3182106, study PRJEB8094) | gut metagenome | biome: human; feature: gut; material: Stool; isolation source: human stools | place: Canada | collected 2013-02-26
ATAAGAAAAAAGTATTTAACAGGAAAATTAAGGAGACCCCACAGATTTGCAGAATATAAAAAGATTTTATGATAAACCATATATGACAATTGGCATAATAGTGGTAAATATAATAGTTTTTGTGCTGATGAGTATATCAGGCAGCACACTTGATGCACAGTATATGGCTGCCCACGGAGCCATGTACCCTGAGTATATAAAGGATGGCCAGTACTGGAGGCTGTTCACTTCGATGTTTATGCATTTTGGATTGATGCATATACTTAACAATATGGTGGTTTTAGGTGCTGTCGGTCAGATAGTCGAGAAAGCCATGGGGCATGTGAAGCTTCTGATTACATTTCTTGTGTCAGGCATATGTGGAAGTGTATTATCGTACATCGTTATGCTTTATAATAATGACTTTGCGGTATCGGCAGGCGCCTCCGGGGCGATATTTGGTCTGGTGGGAGCACTTGTGTGGATAGTTATAGCAAACAGAGGCTTTTATGAGGGCATCAGCAGACAGCAGGCTGTATTTATGGTTATACTCATGATATACTATGGAGTTTCAACGCAGGGAGTGGACAATTGGGCTCATGGAGGCGGGCTCGTAGGCGGATTTGTTATTTCAATTGTTTTATATCGCAAAAAGAGATATAATAAATATAATATCAACTAAAAATTAATGGTAGGAGAAGCTACATGAAGATAAATATTTATTATGGTGGAAGAGGCTTACTGGACGATCCGACACTGTATGTGATAAGCAGGATAGAAAATGTGCTAAAGGAGCTCCGCGTAAAGGTGGAGAGATACAATATCTATGAGCACAAGAATGAAATAGCTACATTGCCACAGACCTTCAGAGATGTAGATGGAATCATTCTCGCAACGACGGTTGAGTGGCTTGGTATAGGTGGATATATGCAGCAGTTCCTTGATGCATGCTGGCTCTACGGCGACAAAGAAAAGATAAGCAATACATATATGCAGCCTATTGTCATGTCTACCACATATGGAGAGCGCGAGGCAGAGACCACACTTTGCAATGCATGGGAGATACTTGGCGGTCTGCCGTGCTCAGGGTTATGCGGATATGTAGAGGATATTACTACGTTTCAGCTCAATAAGGAGTATAATCTCATAATAGAAAAACGCGCGGAGAATCTGTATCGCACGATATCCCAGAAGATTAAGAGCCTGCCTACAAGTAATCAGGCAGTGAAGCAAAGTGTACTCAGGACACAGCAGCTCAATCTCACCCCACAGGAGAGCGAGCAGCTGTCGAAGTATGTGTCTGATGATACATATGTAAAGCAGCAGAAGGAGGATATCGAGGAGCTTGCAACCATGTTCAAGGACATGCTCGGGCAGCAGGCATCTACAGATGACATGCCATATATAAAGGAGCTTGAAGCACATTTTATTCCGCTTCGTGAGTTCAAAGCCTGCTATTCATTTAATATAGAGGGCATTAAAAATCCATTATATATAAAGGTGGATGAGGATAAGCTGGATATACACTATGGCGAAGAGGATATAGTGGATGTATACGCCAAATTTTCGAAGAGTATCATGGAGTCTATAATAGATGGTCACATGACCTTCCAGAGAGCATTTATGACCGGAGAAATGACAGCAAAAGGCAATTTCAAGACACTGCGCATGCTTGATCAGATATTTCCGTTTTAATGGGCTTTTTGATTCTTAACAGTTACAAAATAATTATATATATGAGGTGACAAAGATGAAAGATGACAACTGTATTTTCTGTAAACTGGCAAATGGGGATATCCCGACCAATTCAATCTACGAGGATGATGATTTCAAGGTAATACTCGATGCAAGTCCTGCTGCAAAGGGACATGCACTTATCCTTCCAAAGCAGCATTATGCAAATATTTTTGAGATTGAGGATGAGACACTTGCCAAGGCAGCAAAGCTTGCAAAGAAGATTATGACACACGAGAAAGATGTGCTTGGCTGTGAAGGCTACAACCTGGTACAGAACAATGGCGAGGTGGCAGGCCAGACAGTATTCCATTTCCATATGCACCTGATTCCAAGATATGAGTCAGATGACAACAAAAATGTCATAGAGTGGAACCACAAGGAGTTCACTGATGACGAGATGAAGAAAATCTGCGATGAGATGAGCATGTAATAGCTTCTAATAGTTACACATTATTAATTACACATTATTAAAAAACCAAAAGCCCGGATATGCAAATGTAGTTCATATCCGGGCTTTTCTTTTTTATGATATGCAATGACGCTTTAAACAGACTCTGACCCTATGACGACTTCTTCACCTGAGAGTTAATCAAATCGATTATAGTGGCGATGGAATCCATCTGACCGCTTTTTGCCATGGCATCCTTATATTTATCCCTGTTGCCGTACACCTCTTTTACTGCGCTAAGCAGAGAATCCTTTGTGAGCTCCTCCTCCTCGATGACATATGAAAAGCCCTGCTTTTTGAAGGATTTTGCATTTAATACCTGGTCTCCGCGGCTGGCAGCAGCAGAAAGAGGAATCAGGATGTTTGGCTTGTGCAGAGCAAGCAGCTCGCAGATGGAGTTGGCTCCGGCTCTTGAGATAGCCATGTCAGCCAGAGCAAACATGTCGGTGAGTTCAGCATTGGCGTACTCAAACTGTGCATAGCCTGTGATTCCGGCAAGCTTGTTGTCCAGATTGCCCTTTCCGCAGAGGTGAATCACATAGAAATCCTTTAGTAGTTCAGGAAGAATCTCACGGACAGCTTCATTGACCTTTTTAGAGCCGAGGCTTCCTCCGATGATGAGGATGACAGGCTTATTGTGGTCAGGAAAATTACAAAGCTTTATGGCATTTTCGGCAACGCCGCTAAAAAGCTCGCGTCTGATAGGTGATCCGGTGAGCACAGCCTTGTCTGCAGGCAGATATTTCATGGTCTCAGGGAAATTGCAGCAGACCTTTTTGGCACCCTTTATGGCGATTTTATTGGCAAGTCCCGGGGTGATATCCGACTCGTGGATGATGGCAGGCACATGGCAGTGCTTTGCGGCAAGCACGACAGGTACGGAAACGAAGCCACCCTTAGAAAATACTACATCAGGCTTGAGTTTTTTCATGAGGCTTACAGCCTGACCGTAGCCCTTTAACACGCGGAACGGGTCTGTAAAGTTCTTCCAGTCAAAGTATCGGCGCAGTTTTCCTGATGAAATGCCGTGATAAGGAATCTTCTGGGCCTCGATCAGTCCCTTCTCCATTCCGTTTACTGAGCCAATGTATTCGATATCGTATCCGGCCTCCTTAAGTGCCGGCATAAGAGCAATATTTGGAGTGACATGACCTGCAGTACCGCCACCTGTCATAACTATTTTCTTCATATATATGTATCCTTTCTTGCATTCCTGTTTGTCTCATATTTATATTATACTCAACACAATAAAAGTCAATACCAAGTTACCGGTGAAAGTTTGCCCTGCAATACCAAACAAATGTCGAAACTTGCGACCGATAGGAACTGTTAAGTTCAAGTGAATTGGTTATAATAATCAATAGTACATCATCCTGCGTTATAGGTTAAGTTAAATTTTGAATGATGTATCGGAAAAAGAATAGTAGGGAGGACACATTAATATGGAATTATCAATGGACAATATGGACATCGTGGCAGGAGGCATACTTGCGATAATGCTTGCACTTTTCATGCTGACAGTCATTGTGACCTTGTTCGCACTCTCACACAGGATAAGACTTTTGAGCAACGAGATTTATAAAATAGAAAAACAGGTGAGTGACTACATAGACGAGCTGTCGAGAAGCGAAAGCGACAAGCTGGAGATAGAGCATAAGGCACATCAGAATGGGGTGATTTCATCGGTGCTTCAGGAGATTTTCCCATGAAATTTGACAAAATGCTATTACTGTGATATTATACCGACTGTAACAAAGTTGTAACAAATGCAACATAGGTGTAATAAACGTAACAAAAACAACATATACTACACCATATGGAGGATTATATGAAGCTAAACAAAAAAGTAATCGATAGCATTACGGTCTGTGGACTGTGCGCCATGCTGACGGTTACCGCGGTTACTAACAGCGGACGCTCTGAGGTCAAAGCAGAGGATAAGGTGCTAGCAAACACTGGTTTAGAGCATACTGGTTATAATAGTTATGCTGGCGTGGCAGCGACTCTTTTTGATTATGAGAAGGGTCTCACAGCAGAGAATGCTGTTACAGTAGAAAAAGAAAATGTTGAGATGGTGGCAGCAGCACAGGATGCACAGCCGGAGGCGCAGCCACAGCTCACACAGGAGCAGCAGGAATGGCAGACAAAGCTTATGCCAAAAGTTGAAGAATCACTCAACGTAAGAGCACAGGCCGATGAACAGTCAGATATTGTTGGAAAACTATATAAAGGAAGTGTGGCAGACATCGTAGAAAACGATGGCACATGGGCTCACATCAAGTCAGGAAATGTAGACGGATATGTCAATGTATCTTACTGTGTGACCGGAACTGACGCACTAAGCTATGCTTACGACACATGCGGAGAAATCGCCACAGTAAATACAGACGGACTTCGTGTGAGAGAGACAGCAGATACAAACAGCAAGGCCCTAGAGGTAGCTGACCAGGGCAAGACCTATCAGGTGGAACGCGCAGCACAGGCACAGGATGGCTGGATCGCAGTAGTCTGTGATTCACAGACAGGATATATCGCAGCAGATTATGCGACACGTTCCCTCAACACAAGAGTGGGTATCACAATTGAAGAGGAACAGGCTCAGATAGCTGCACAGAAAGAGGCTGAGAGAAAGGCCGCAGAAGAAAAGGCAGCAAAAGAAGCTGCAAAAGCAGCAAAGGAATCAAAGAAAACAGAGACCACACAGGGCGAGGCGGTAAGTGCAGGAGCAGATGACCTGACACTTCTTGCTGCAATTATCGAGTGTGAGGCAGGCGGAGAGAGCTATGAATGTCAGCTCGCAGTAGGAGCGGCAGTCATCAACAGAGTAAAGAGTAGCTCATATCCAAACAGCATCTCAGGTGTTATTTACCAGAAAGGCCAGTTTGGACCGGCATCATCAGGAAAGCTCGCAAGAAAGCTTAGCGGACGCATTTCTTCTTCATGCTACAGTGCAGCACAGGAGGCAATGTCCGGAGTGGACAACACAGGAGGATGTACATCCTTCAATGACCATGGCTCAGGAATATCAATCGGAAATATGAAGTTCAGATAATATACAGCCAATACAAAGAAATAACAAAGAGGCTGCAAATCAACAAAGCTTGTTGGTTTGCAGCCTCTTTAATTATTTGTACGGCGTGGTTTTACAGTCAGAGCGTCAATGCTTCAAACCTCTTGCAACATACCACAAAATAGAGTAAAATGACATCATTATAGCAACCTACAGATATAAATTATAGCAACCTGCATCTATAAACGATGCAAATAAAACCCAGGAGGCAAGAGCAATGCAGTTAAAGGGACGAAACTTTTTAAAACTTATGGATTACACTCCGGAAGAGATTACTTATCTGATTGACCTCTCACAGGAGCTGAAGGAAAAGAAGAAAAAAGGCATCAGACATGATGAACTCACAGGCAAGAATATAGCGCTGATTTTTGAAAAGACCAGTACCAGAACTCGCTGCTCTTTTGAGGTAGCGGCACATGACCTTGGAATGCATGTCACATACCTTGACCCGAGCGGTTCACAGATAGGTAAAAAGGAGAGCATCGCCGATACAGCGCGCGTGCTCGGCAGAATGTTTGACGGAATCGAGTACCGTGGATACGGACAGGAAATCGTGGAGGAGCTGGCTAAATACGCAGGCGTACCGGTATGGAACGGCCTGACAAATGAGTTCCACCCGACACAGATGATAGCAGATATGCTTACAATCCGTGAGCACCTCGGCAGACTCAAGGGCGTGAAATTTGTATACATGGGCGATGCAAGATACAACATGGGCAATTCACTCATGGTCACATGTGCAAAGCTTGGCATGGACTTTGTGGCATGCACAAACAAGAAATATTTCCCAAATGATGAGCTTGTAAAATACTGTAAGGACGTTGCAGAAACAACAGGCGCATCAATCACACTCACAGAGGATGTGGCAGAGGGCACAAAGGACGCAGATGTCATTTACACAGATGTGTGGGTATCAATGGGCGAGCCGGAAGAGGTATGGGCAGAGCGAATTAACGACTTAAAGCCATATCAGGTAAATGCAAAAGCATTTGAAAATGCAAAGGATAGCGCAATCTTTATGCACTGTCTGCCTGCATTCCATGATTTAAAGACCACTATCGGCAAGCAGGTCTATGAGAAGTTTGGACTGAGCGAGCTTGAGGTGACAGACGAGGTATTTGAGTCAGAGCGTTCAGTGGTATTTGATGAGGCAGAGAACCGTATGCACTCAATCAAGGCTATCATGCGTGCAACACTTGCGGACTAGTACGGCAAGCAATGACCGCAACAAAAGATTGACGGAAAGCTAAGGAATAAAGTATGAAGGAAGAAATACTTAGGCTTCTACGCAGCGCTGACGGCTATATTTCAGGGCAGGAGCTATGCAACCGGTTCGGAGTATCGCGCACAGCCGTGTGGAAGGCCATAAACCAGCTAAAGGAAGCCGGATATGAGATAGAGGCACAACAGAATAAGGGCTACAGGCTTATGGCAGCGCCGGATCTGATGACAGAGGCGGAGATAAAAAGCCTAATGCACACAGAATGGGTGGCAAAGGAAGTGCTGTATTTTGATACAATAGACTCCACCAACATCAAGGCTCAGGAGCTTGCCGAAAAAGGCTATCCGAGCGGCACCTTAGTTGTAGCGGACAAGCAGGAGTCAGGCAAGGGGCGTCGCGGCCGCAGCTGGGTATCGCCGTCCGGCACAGGTATTTTCATGACACTTATGATAAAGCCTGATATCAATCCCAACAATGCATCCATGCTCACGCTTGTGGCAGCGCTTGCTGTCGCAAAGGCAATAACAAGCGTTACAGGCGAGGAAGCCCTGATAAAGTGGCCAAACGACATTGTGGTAAACGGCAAAAAGGTGTGCGGCATACTCACAGAGATGAATGCGCAGTTTGACTACATCAACCATATTGTTGTAGGTATCGGTATCAACGTGCATAATGAGAGCTTTCCGGAGGAAATCAGTCAGATGGCGAGCTCACTCATGATAGAAGCAGGTGGCAAAAGATTTCACCGTGCGCAGATAATCGCAGAGACCATGTCATACTTTGAGCAGTATTATGACATATTTTTAAAGACGCAGGACCTTTCAGCCCTCGTCAGGGAGTATGATGAGCTGTTGGTCAACAGGAACAAATCAGTAAGGGTACTGGATCCGAAGGAGCCGTTTGACGGAAAAGCGATGGGCATCACGCCTAAGGGCGAGCTGATCGTGGACACATGGGAATCGCGCAAGCTGGTTTCAAGCGGAGAAGTATCAGTGAGAGGAATATACGGATATGTCTAAAGAGGTAGTACTTTGCGTGTCAAACGCATATCAGAAAAAATATTATCTGAACGAGAATTTTAACGGACTTCCACAGACTATAAGGGACGAGCTCAAAATCATGTGCGTCCTGTATACAGAGGATGTGGGAGGCATACTGGAGCTGGTGTTTGATGAGGACGGAAACCTCGATTTCAGAACATCCTGCAAGGAAAACGACTTTTTCTATGACGAGATAGGAAGCGTGCTAAAGATAAAGCAGTACCGCAACGAGAGAAGAGAGCTGCTCGAGTCGATAGAGACGTATTATCGCATAGTATTTTTGGGAGAAGGACTCGAGGAGGAATAACAAATGATCTTAGCACTGGACGTAGGAAATACAAACATAACATGCGGCGTGTTTGATGGTGACAGGATAAAAGCAAGCTTTAGAATTACAACCAAAATGCCACGTACATCAGATGAATATGGCATGCTTCTGAGCACTCTGCTTGAAAGAAATCAGGTAGGCATGGACGACATACATGATGCAATCATATGCTCCGTTGTACCGAATATCATGCATTCACTGCAGAATGGCCTAATAAAATACTTCAATATCAGGCCGATAATCGTGGAGGCGGGCATCAAAACAGGCATCCGTATCGCCACACCAAATCCGCAGCAAATTGGCGCAGACCGTATAGTAGACGCCGTAGCTGCATATGAATTATATGGAGGACCTGTTTTGGTCATAGATTTTGGCACAGCAACCACCTACGATATGGTCGATGAAAACGGTACCTTCATGGGAGGAATCACAGCACCGGGCATACGTATCTCAGCCAAGGCACTCTGGGAGGATGCGGCAAAGCTTCCTGAGATAGAGATTAAAAAGCCTGATAATATCCTCGGAAAGGATACCATCACCAGCATGCAGGCGGGACTTGTGTATGGACAGATAGGACAGACAGAGTATATCATTAACAAGGTAAAGGAAGAAACAGGCATGTACGATGCAAAGGTTGTAGTAACCGGCGGACTCGGCAGAATAATATCCAATGAGACAGAAAACGTGGATGTATACGATCCGGATCTGACATTAAAGGGCATAAACCTCGTGTATCGCAAGCAGAACCGCAAGGGAGTGAAGTAATAGTATGGATATTCATCAGATACGAAAGCTTCAGATAGGAAGTGTGACACTCCCAAACAACCTGATACTGGGACCTATGGCAGGCGTGACAGACCTGCCATTTCGCTTATTGTGCAAGGAGCAGGGAGCCGGCCTTTTATGTATGGAAATGGTCAGCGCCAAGGCAATTTTGTACAAAAACAAAAATACAGAGTCGCTTCTTTCGATAGATGAAAGAGAAAAGCCTGTTTCTCTCCAGATGTTTGGCTCAGACCCGCAGATAATGGCTCAGATAGCAAAGCAGATAGAGGAAAGACCATTTGACATACTGGATATCAACATGGGCTGTCCGGTGCCCAAAATCGTAAACAACGGTGAGGGCTCAGCGCTCATGAAAAATCCGATTCTTGCAGGTCAGATTATAGAGAGCATAGTAAAAGCGATAGATAAGCCGGTCACCGTAAAAATACGAAAGGGCTTCGATGATGAGCATGTCAACGCAGTAGAGCTGGCACATGTGGCTGAAGAAAGCGGCGCAAGCGCAGTCGCAGTGCACGGCAGGACCAGAGAGCAGTACTACTCCGGTAAAGCCGACTGGGACATCATAAGGCAGGTAAAAGAGGCTGTCTCAATACCGGTCATAGGAAACGGAGACCTGCTTTGCGCAGAGGATGTCATAAAAATGCAGGAGCAGACAGGCTGCGACGGCTTTATGATAGCCAGGGGAGCGCAGGGCAATCCGTGGATTTTCTCACAGATACTGCATTACTTTGAGACCGGCGAGCATCAGGAAAAGCCATCCTTTGAGGAAGTACGCCGGATGATACTGCGCCATGCACGCATGATGATAGAGTTCAAGGGCGAGTACACGGGGATACACGAGATGAGAAAGCACACAGCGTGGTATACGGCAGGATATCCGCATTCATCAAGGCTGCGCGCGGCAGTAAATACGGTGGAGAGCTTAGAACAGCTTGAGGAGCTTTTGTATAAGGAAAAGCTTAAAAATTGAAATCGGTCAAATCCTTGACAGCGTGGGGATTTTCAATTATAATACACGCGTTAAAATAGGCTTTAAATTTAGTATGTGAAACTTCCCACATTCAGTTTATCGAAGTTACCGGCATAGCATACAGTATATTCCTCAGAAAAATATGAAGTTAGCCACGGGTGCGAATCGCGGATAGAGGGTTTTTCTTTGCTACCGGGTTTCCGTTGCCGGGTGTTATGGGACTCCGTGGCAGTTCATATTTTTCTTCGGAACATGCTGTATACTTTCCGGTATTGAAGACCTTGGTGTGGGAAGTTAATATACTAAATGAGTACAATAAATATCAAAAATAAAAAAGAAGATAGAAGGGTAAGAATCATGGATAACAAGAAAAATATTCTGACATATGCAGGTCTTAAGAAGCTCGAGGATGAGCTTGAGCAGTTAAAGGTTGTTAAGCGTAAAGAGGTTTCCCAGAAGATCAAGGAGGCTCGTGAGCAGGGTGATTTATCTGAGAATGCTGAGTATGATGCAGCTAAGGATGAGCAGCGCGATATCGAGGCTCGTATTGAGGAAATCGAGAAAATCCTTAAAAATGC
>CDZB01064044.1_pt1 | contig 10142 bp, 10 predicted proteins | sample 554961 | NCBI WGS metagenome assembly CDZB01 (sample SAMEA3182106, study PRJEB8094) | gut metagenome | biome: human; feature: gut; material: Stool; isolation source: human stools | place: Canada | collected 2013-02-26
CGCGCCGACGAGCAAGGGGAGCGACGAGGGTTCAAGTCCCGTCACCTCGACCACAAAAGAGCGGAAGGTTTTTGCCTTCCGCTCTTTTGTTTTAATGCGGTTCGTCTTGAACCCGCGAATCTTACAGATACAACATGATTATAAGATCACCACTTGCTTCCGCAATTGTCGCATTTATATGTTTTTGAAACATGCCCTGCGGCAAATAAGCCAAAAACGCCGATAGACGCCGCTTTATTTGCGAGACTGATTTTATGGATATTCGTAGAACCGCAAAACGGGCAACAAAGTTCAGAAGATTGGGAAGGCTGCGGTCTGTATTGTTGCATTTCCTTTTCAAATACATATAAATTCTGTTGCGCTACTTTATGCCCGTCCGCTATACTAGCATTATAATAATTGCGGGCAGCCCTGATATCGCTTTCGCGATACGTTTTTTCAAAATTGATTTTACATTGAAAGGCTTCTCCCAAACTATTTTCAATGGACGCCTTCAAATTTTGGGGGATATTTGCGCCCTGTTCGGCAAGGACTTCTTCTCCAAACAATATTGCGTCTTTATAATAGTTTGCTTTTTCGTATTTCGTTCTGTCTATACTGGTATATATGTAATTTGCTACCGCTATATATAAAGGAAATAATTTGTATGCTTTTTTAAAGTATCCGCACGCTCTTGCAAATCGTTCGCGGGATTTGCGCAATCCGGTCAGACATAACCCCAACCAGTTCATAATATGGCTTTTATGTTCATTGGGCAAATTTCTTTTCTTTAACGCTTCTTCCCCAAACTCTATTCCCTGCATATAAAGTTTATTTTCATAATATGTATCCATAAGATTCACGGCTGCGTGAAAATTACCGAGGCTATACGCTTCTTTGTAATACGCTATCGCCTCCTCACCCTTTGCCAACAAGCCCATCTGGTTCAATATATCCCCTTTTGTTTCCGAAGAAAAATTGCGGCTTGCCAAAACTTTTTTATAATTTGCAAGAATGGTCGCCTTGCCTTTATGTTCATCTGCATAAATCAAAGCCATTCCGTACGCACATTCTTCATCGGTATCTTTAAATTTTGAAAAGTATTCTTTTGCTTTCGATAAATTTTGAGGACAACCATTATCGCCATGATAATATGACCACCCCAAAATTCGACACGCTTCCAAATTATTCTTTTTCGCAAGCATCTCACAAACGGGGATTGCCTGCGTATACGGAGCATGCCGAACAGAATCCATCAATTCATTCTCGCTTACAAGGCCATGCTCCAATTTGTACTGCAGTGTCAGTTTATATCCGCAATGAATACATGTATCTACCGTAGAACTCATTTTCCCGCCACATTCCGGACATTGGATTAATGCCATAAACAAACCTCCTAAAATTTTTCATAATTATAAATTGGAATTACTTCAACGAGCGGGAAAACGGAACCTTTTTTTCGCACACGCTTCGGACAATATTATCTCTTGAACTCATAACCGTAACGGCAGTTGCGCATGATAAAACTGTTCAAGCCGTGTCCCTGCCACGCCAGTTGTTTCATCGTTTCGACTTTCTGCTCCCCGCAGGACGCGTACGAGTAACGGTAAACGGAATGATCCCCGAACATGACGTCGATGTAATCATCCCCCGTCTCGTAAGCCAAAATGTTTGAATTCCCGTTCGAATTCATGTAGCGCTCCATTGTCTTTTCCTCCCTTTTAAAATTTGTTACGTCTATTTTCCCGACTTCCTCTTCGCCGTCGTGATCGTCTGGCTTGGGGTCGTCTTTATCGAAATCCTCGTTTTCGCCGTCAAAGCCGTCATCCCCTTTGGACGCCGCCGAGCCGATCTCTTCCGCTTTTTTGTCCGTCTGTACGGTGCGCTGTAACTTTTCGGTGTACTGTGCGTCCGACCCGGTTCTGTTTTCCTTCGCCTTGTCGACAAGAAGCCATATGACCCAGATCGCCACGATGATCACCGCGCTGATGATAAATGCGACTTCGAAATTGTCGATGATGGCATCGATGATAAACGTCATGACCAGCGCAACGATCCCCCAGCAGATCCAAAAACTCGGCCTGTCCATAAAAATACACCTTCCTCTTTTGCTTTGCGTCTGTATTATATCAAATCGGTGTATCAGCTTTTGCGAACGGTGAAAAAATTTTTGGAAATTTTTCAATTTTTTTCTAGACACATCTTTTCGACGTGCGGCGCGGAGAACGTCAAAAAATTCTTAATCGAAAAAACATCCGAACGTTCGTGCGTTCGGATGTTTTTCGTTGAAACAAAATCGTATCGTAAAGCTCGCCATAAAGCGCGCCGCGCTCTTTATCTGCGGCGGGACAGTACGTTGCAGACCCGCTCGGCAAGCAGCGCGGCAAGCACAGAAAGGATCAGGTCTTTGGGCATATAGATCAAATTGTAGTAGATCATCGCGCTGCCCAGCCCGTTCATTTGCATGTAATATTTCCATATAAGCGCGAAGTAAGGCATGCCGATAAGATAGTTTGCGGCAAAACCGACGGCCGCCGCGATCACGGCGCGGCGGAGCGTGAGCCGACCACGGCCACGCACAAGCCCCGCCGCAAAAGCCGCGGCGACGAAACCTATGATATAGCCGAACGTGAGTTGAAATACATAGGCAAACCCACCGCCCGAAGTAAATACGGGGAGTCCCGAAAGTCCGATGAAAACGTAAACGGCAACGGACGCCGCTCCCCATGCGGGCCCGAGCAAAAGCCCCGCCAATATCGCCACGACCGTCTGAAAGGTAAGCGGCACAAAAAGGAACGGGATGCGGACAAACGCCGAAACGATCATGAGCACGACGAACAGCGCGCACTCCGCAAGCCGAACCGCAATGCGGGCACGCGGCGGCTTGACAACGGGCAAAATTTCCTGTTTTTTATCGTTTATGTCTGACATAATACCTCAAAAACCTCGTTTCAAAGCCTGATACTTACCTCACCCGCGGCGAGAGTACGTATTTGCCCGTCGTCCATGCGCACAACGAGAAAACAGTTTTCATCCAGCCCGATGACGGCGGCGTCGCCCTCAAGCGAGCCTGAAAGTACGTGAACGCGCTTTCCGACGATAAAACAGCGGCGTTTATATTCCTCGTAAAACGTGCGCTCGGAGATGTGCGCGAGGTGATACGCAAACCGCTCCGCAACGGCCGCACAGAGCCGCGCACGGCCTTCGGGGGGATATTCCCCTTCCCCGAATACAGAGCCGGCTATATCTTTCAATTCTTCAGGAAAATCGATGTGCTTAACATTGACTCCTACGCCGACGACCGCGTACGCGAGCCCGCCGCTCTCAACGTCGAAAGAGGCTTCCGTCAGAATTCCGCAGACCTTTTTGCCGCCTAAAAACACGTCGTTGACCCATTTGATTTCCGCATATTTCCCCGACACTTCTTCGATCGCTTCGCACACGGCAACGGCGGCGCAAGTCGTTATGAACAGCGTTTCGGAAGCGGGGATCTTCGGGCGCAGCAGTATGCTCATATATAACCCCGCGCCTTCGGGAGAATAAAACGGACGGCGGTACCGCCCCCTGCCCTCCGACTGGCTTTCGGCGACGACGATCGTCCCGTCACGTGCGCCGAGCGCGGCGAGCGCTTTCGCCTCGTCGTTGGTCGAGCCCGTCTTTTTCAGCACTTTGACAGGGCGCTCACCGTGCAGAAATTTTTCGATGCCCGAAGCGGAAAGCGCGTCGCTTTCCTCCAAAAGAGCATACCCCCTGTTCTTTACAGAAGAGATCGCAAAGCCTTCCTTTTCCAACTGTTTTATACACTTCCAAACAGCGTTGCGACTGACGCCGAATCCTTCGGCAAGCTGCTCGCCCGAAACATATTCTCCGCGCGAGCTCTCCAATTTGCGCAAAATTTTTTCTTTGAGTTCCATGCCGCCATCATAACATATTCATCCGCAATTGTCAACCAAATTTTATTTTCAGGTTGACTAATAACGCGAAAAAGCCGCCCTGCTTTCGGCAGGGCGGCTAAAAAACAAAACCGTTTACGGTGTGACGCGGTTGATGTCTCTCGGGAACATGGAAGCATAGCGCACGTTTTTAAAGCCGAGAAGGTGCATCGTGATGCGTTCCAGCCCCAACCCGAGCCCGCCGTGCGGCGGCATGCCGTACTTGTGCGCCATGAGATAACTTTCGAAATCGTCGGGGTTCATGCCGCGCGCCTTCATTTTAGCGACCTGTTCGCGATAGTCGTGGATGCGCTGGCCGCCCGTCGTGATCTCGATTCCGCGGAACAGAAGGTCGAAGCTCAAAGTGTATTCGGGATCTTCCGGGTCGTCCATGGCGTAGAACGGGCGCTTTTCGGAAGGATAATGGGTGACGAACAGGAAGTCGGAGTTGAACTGCTGTTTCGCCCACTTGCCGAGGAGCTGTTCCTCTTCCGGCTCGAAATCGCGGTAGTCGGTGATCTTCTTTTTGAATTTTTTGGTGATGATCTCCTTCGCGTCCATGAATTTGATGAACGGGATGTCGCCGATTTCGGGGAGGTTTACGTTCAAAAGCGCGATCTCTTCGGCATAGTCCTTTTTGAGGAGTTCCATGATATATTTGAGCGCGCCCGTTTCCATGTTCATGATGTCATAGAAGCTGTCGATAAAGCCCATCTCGAAGTCCATGCTGATGTACTCGTTGAGGTGGCGGGAGGTGTCGTGATGCTCCGCGCGGAACACGGGGCCGACCTCGAACACCCTTTCGTACACGGGAACGAGCATTTGTTTATAGAACTGCGGGCTCTGCGCGAGAAAGACCTGCTTGCCGAAATAATCGAGCCTGAAAATGTTCGCGCCGCCCTCCGCGCCCTGCGCGTTGATCTTGGGCGTGCGGATCTCGGTGAAATCCTGCGAGAACAAAAATTCGCGGAAGCCGCGCGCAATGCCCTCCTGGATCTTGAACACGGCGCGCTCTTTGGGGTTGCGAAGGGTGACGGGACGCATGTTCAGGTTGAGATCGAGCGGGATATTGTCGAGCTGCTTTTTGTTGATGACGATGGGCATCTGTTCGGCGGGCGAAGACAATACCTCTATATTATGGATCTGCAATTCGTAACGGTCGTCGCGGGTCTGGTCTTTGACGATCTTGCCCGTGATCTTCACGGCGCAGCCCTCGACGACTTTGTCGTCCATGCGGTAATCCGAAAAATCGGGAGAATACACGCACTGCACGACGTCGCGCGCGGTGCGGACGATGACGAAGGCAAAACCCGTCATCTCGCGGATGCGGTGGATCATGCCCTTGAACACGACTTCTTTATCGACGTACGCGGGGAAATCTTTATACCCGACGCTCGTATTTTGTATCTGTCCGTCGATCTTTTCCATATCTGTTACCTCTCTTTGGATTTCAAATCTTATTTTAATATTTTGCGAAAGAAAATGCAAGCGAATACGCGCAGATACCCGCCAAAATCACGGGCGGCGCAAAGACTTCGGGTATTTGTTTTTCATTACGCCGCCGACGCTCTTGCCCAGCCCGAGCGCAAAGCTGTGCCACGTTGCCGCACACCAACCCTTGCCGCACGCGGACGGCACTTCTTCCCCGCGCAGATATTTTGCCGCGTCCACGTCGGAAAGTTCGTTCGCGTTGCAAAAATTTTCCCCGTCGGCGGCAAGCGCCAGGGCGTGGTCGGGCTCGAACCTGTCACCCGAAATCTCCCCGAGCCGCACGCCCGACCGCAGGACTTTCAGTCCATCCAAGGGAAACACCCCCTCGGGCGCAAGATACAGAGCGTTACCGAACCGAAGCAGTTCCCCCGAAAGCGGAGCGGCGAAAAACTCACCTTCAAACGCGCGCCACAGCGCCGCGGAACGCTTGTCCGCGCGCGGAAGTCTTGCCCGCGCATTCGCGTTCGGCCTTGCGGGCGCGCCCGTTTCCGTTTCGTTTGCGGCCGTCTTTTCAAAAACCGCCGCATAGTGCCCCTCTCCGCGCACGCGGTGCGGATAAAGTTTGTGCTCTTCGATGAAAGAAAATCCCCGCCCGGCAAGCCATGCGGCGTTTTTTTCGTCTTCTTCTTCCGAAAAGGTGCAGGTGGAATAGACGAGCCGCCCGCCCGCGCGCAGCATTTTTGCCGCGCTGTTTAATATTTTGCGCTGGCGGTCGGCGCACATGCGGACGTTCTGTCCGCTCCATTCGGCAAGCGCGGCGGGTTCTTTACGGAACATCCCCTCGCCCGAACAAGGCGCGTCCACCAATATTTTATCGAAGTAATTTTCAAATCGCGCTTCGAGCGCCTCGGGGTCGGCGCACGTCACGACGGCGTTGCGAACGCCCTGCCGCATGACGTTTTCGGAAAGGATCGCCGCGCGGGAAGGGATCTTTTCGTTCAGCACAAGGATCCCCTCTCCCCGCATCGCCGCAGCGAGCTGCGTGCCCTTGCCGCCCGGGGCAGAACAAAGATCTAGGATACGTTCCCCCGGTTTCGCGTGCAACAGAGGAGCGGCGCATGCCGCGCTCGGCTCCTGTACATAAAAAAGCCCCGCGGCAAAGGCGAGGCTTTTGCCCGGTTTTTCGTCTTTGATGTAAAAGCAGTTTTCAGCCCATGGAACGGCGCCATCCGTCTGCAAAAAACCTTCCGAGAGGAAACGCGACGGCGAAATTTTCAGCGTATTGACGCGCACGCCCCTGACGGGCGGCTCGTCCAGGCAGGAAAAATACCCGTCCGCATCGGGCAGGGCCCGCATTCTCGCAATGTATTCTTCGGGGAGATTCATTCTTCCTCCGACCACAAAAGGCGCTTGAATTCGGACAATTTGTAGATCTCTCCGATCGCGCCTTCCGAATACAGTTTGTGCGCGGCGTCGCGGCGGACGGAATCGTCGCCGTCCTCTTCGACAAACACGTTGCAGCCGTTCAGTTTCAACGAATACCTGCCGCCGCGCGCGACGATCGCCTTGACCAGCCGCTTGGCGAGGGGCAGATCTTCTTCGATGCTCCGAGAAAAGCTGAAGCGCCTTCCCTTAAACTCCCGCGACTGCGGCTTCTGGCGGTATCCGAACACAAAATTGTTGAACCTGGAACGCAGCTCGCCCTTCTCCCTGCGCGCCTTCGCCTTGTCGCTTATGTACTTTGCGCGCGCCTGCGAAGAACAGCCCGAAAACTGGTATTCGTGTATCTTGCCCTTGCGCACGGTGAATTTTTCCAAAAGTTCGGGTAAGGTGCATTGTTCCTTTTCGCACATCGCCTGAGCGATCTTCATGGTCGCATACGCGTCGTCTGCCGCGCAATGCGGCGTGTATTCCACCTCGAAAATTTCGGTGAGCGCTTCCAACCCCGCCTGACGGTCGAAAGTGTTTGTCATCGCCATATAGATGACCTGCGTATCCGCAAACTGAAAGGAAAAGGACGGGAGTTTATAGCGGCGCGTTTCGAGACACAGATATTTGACGTCGTTGACGGCGGCATGCCCGAGCACGAGCTTGTCCTCCCCTTCCAAAAGAGATTTGATCTGCTTATAAAAATGAGGGAACGGCGGATATTTTTTAAATTCTTCGTAATCGTAAGGAAGGACGATCCCGTCGCCCCCGCGGTCGGTCAAATGAAATTTGCCGTTGGGGTTGATGAGGATGTCCTCTTTTTTGATGATATTGAATTGTTCGTCGCACACGCAATAGCCGAAAACGCAGATTTTTGCCACATTTTTATAGACGCACGCGCATTCGATATCGAAAAAAACGTATTCCATGACCGCCGACCGTATCATACTGATTTGAACCATTATAACACAACGCGGCGAAGATGTAAAGTTATTTACCTGCCTGCCGCAATAACGGACGAGCAAAACGGCGTTAAATCAACTTGAGTATCGCCTCTTTCTTTTCCAGAGAAAGTTTTTTTAATTTTTCGATCAGCTCTTTATCCTGCTGATAAGCGGGGATGGAATAATAGAAAAAAGCATCCCACTCCACCCAGCATACTTCCAGAATCGCCGCAAGCGTTTCAAACGTAGGCGCAAAATTCCTGTTGGTTTCCAACATATGAATGTACCCCGCGTTTTTCCCAATGGCAAGCGACAGTTTCCTTGCCGAAAGATTTGCCTTGCTGCGGATATAACCGATTCTGTCGATCAATTCATTTAAGTCCATGGCGCATACCCCCGAATTTATCGTTCAGGTAGAATTATATATGTACTTTACTTTCCGATAATTATGTGCAACTTGCCAATTTTGATTAAATAAAGATATTTTATCGTATTGTATATAATATATTTGATAATGTATCGTATTTAATGTTATAATTTGTTAAAATATGCGGAGGAAAAGTTATGTACACCGACCCCTCCGCGCACACGCCTCGCACGGCCGCCATACAGGACGCCGAAGATTTATGCAGGCAGTATCCGAATAAATGTTCCAGCTGGCTGACGCTGTACAAGGCGAAGGTAAAAATCGACCCGTTTTACAAACCCGACTACGAATTCGAACAGATGAAAAACCGCTGCGACGATTTCAACGGGTTTTATCGCGAAGCCGAAGAAACGGCGGATCGGATCATCGGCAAAAGCGTTTCGGACTTTATAAGCGTACATGCGTTCGAAAGGCACGCCCGCGGTTCAATTTGCGGCGATCGCGGCGATACTTGTGCTCGCCGTATGCCTTCTCGTTTATTATGTGCGGCCCGTAAAAGGCGGGATGCGGTTTGAGCCCGCCGGCGGCGGTTACACTTTGCAATCTTTCCCCGAAGATACGCAGCTTCTGATCATTCCCGATTCGATCCTCAAAATCCCCGTGATCGGTTGGCGCGGCTTGGACGAAAACGATGCCGTGCGGGAAGTCGTTATCCCCGAATCGCTCGTCCCTTCGACATTGGATTTTGATGATGCCGCCAAGTTGCAAAAGATCTTTTTTGACAGCGACTTCCCCGACGAACGGCATCCCGAATGGGATCGCTGGGAAATCTTCAAAGACGATATCGCCGAAAATTTCGGCTGCGATGCGGAAATATATTGGTCGGGCGAATGGGAATGGCGGGACGGAAAACCCGTCGCCCTGTAAAGTATAAAACGGGCGGGACGCGCATATATGCGCGTCCCGCCCGTTGTTTGCCGAAAATCCCTGCGTTTTACGCGCCCTTGATGCGGGCGACGTCGGTATTGTCGCGCTTTCCGTCTTTAAGTTCGCGGATCGGGTGCGCCTGCTCTTCGAAACGGTAGTCTCTGCCCGCCTTTTTGATGCTCTTTTCGATGACCATATGGCTCGCCATCGTGTTGACGTTGCCCTGCACCTCTTTATTGTAACTGAAAAAGCGGTGTCTGTCGGGCAGTTTGTTTACGTCTTCGAACGTCTCGGCGTTGCCGGACAGGCGGACGCTCTTCAACACCTCGCGCACGTACTCCTTTTGCGGCGTAAAGCAGAGAAGTTCGGGGAAGTCGCCGCCTTCGGGGAAGAGCTGCTGCCACACTTTGCCGTCGTACTTTTCCAAAAGTTCCGCCGCATAGCGCAGGTGCGAAAGTTCCTCTTCGAAATGCATGAGCCAGATGTCTTTGATGCGCCCGTCCGTTTCGTCCTGATAGCAAGACCAATAGAGATAGCACTCGGTATATTCGTGCATGACCATGCAGTCGTACATGCTGACGGCGGGGTCGGAAAGGCAGCCGTACCCCGTGACGTGCTGCTCTTCGATCATGGCGATCTCGGAATACAGTTTTCTGCCGAGTTCGGAATCATGCTGGTTTGCGATGTTGAGGTAATAATTCATCGTCTGCTGTTCCGCCGCGGTGATGATGCCAACGTGCAGGCGGGTGAGCGGATCGTTGAGGAAATTGTTGATATAAAAACGGACGTCGTCGTACGGGTGGCGCGGCTCGGAAACGGTCGGGCGGCCGGGCATGATCTCGGTATAGCTTCCGACAAGTTTTTCGGCATGGACGCCCTTTTCAAGATTCAACAAATCGGCATAGCGGTAAAGATGGTCGAAATCCTCCAAAAGCGCGAAATCGAGCTGGTGTTTGACGTACCCGTTTTGCTCCCGTTGCGCCAAAATGGCGGTAAGGTCTACCGCAAGCTGTTCGTAGCCGATCGTGTGTTCGAGCGCGCTTTCGTTCCTGGGTTTGAGGTTCGCAATGCGCTTTTGCTGCTGCTGTTCACCGCGGCGGATCATCGCCATGGCGCGGCGCACGTCGTTGTTCG
>CDZB01068104.1_pt1 | contig 10080 bp, 8 predicted proteins | sample 554961 | NCBI WGS metagenome assembly CDZB01 (sample SAMEA3182106, study PRJEB8094) | gut metagenome | biome: human; feature: gut; material: Stool; isolation source: human stools | place: Canada | collected 2013-02-26
GTATATGAGTATCCCCGCCAACGGTTTCGCCATAGTGGTTCAAACCAATTATGCGGGCTCTGGATTTGATGCGGACGGACGGTCATTTATTGCTAAAAATGTCATTTACCAATACGGCGCCGTCGTTCAGCTCTATATGGAGGGAAGCGAGGAGGCTCCGCTCACTACGTATAAAGACCGCGCTCCCACCGTTTCCGGCGCGACGACCATTCAGGTAAAACGCACGGAGGTGAGTGCGGAGGCAATCGAGGAACAGGTCGTATCGGGCTTGACGATTACGGACGATAACGGCACGTTTAAGACTGACGACGATATTACCACGGGGCTCGTTCCCACCATTACCGACGACGGCGGTTATGATTCCGATACGGTAGGGACTTATACTTTTTCTCTGGAAGTGGCCGACGCAAAAGGCAACAAAACGAATTTCACCCGCGACGTCGAGGTCGTGGACGCAGAATTTGCTACGATGACGGTCGGGGAAAAGAATTTCTCCGTCCTGAAAGAAAAGGTGGCTATCGATAAGGCTTTGACTGCGATTGGCGATTATTCCCTCATTGTCTATACGCCTGCCTATGAGGGGGAAATTACATTCAGCAACGGCTACGGCATAGCGTTTGTTCTCGACGAATATGGCACTCTTGTCAGAATTTATGACGGGGCGAATGCTAAATATTACGATGAGGATAATGTAGGCGGCATTAAGGACGAGGGAAAATGCACTTCGGCGGGATATGTCACGGAGGCTTTCAATTCTCTGTCCGACGGTGAATATCTCGTCATCGCTCCGAACTCTACCGCAAATAGTGCAAAGGGTGGTTCCAGAGATTTCCTCCTTAACGCAAAAACAATCGGCGCGGCGGTCACTTTGACGGATATTCAATTCAAATCGAATATGTTTACGATAACCATCGGGGCAAATTCAAAGGAATTTGCGCGCGATACGGTCCTTGTGGACAGCGAATTTACGGCGGCGGAAATCAATCTCGTCATTTATAATTTCGGGTATACGGGCAAGGTGAGCGCTAATGGTTACGGAGAAGCCTTTGTCGTGGATAAATTCGGCGTCGTCGTAAGAATTTATGACGGGATAAGCGGTAAATATTTCGATTCGAATAATCCGAATGGTGAGGGAAAATGTACGCCCGGAAAGTATCTTGAAGAGGCGGTTGCTTCCTTGAAAGAGGGAGAAAGAGTTATCTGCGGTCCGAACGGCGGTTTGGATAGTAATGCAAGCAGAGGATTTCTTTATGAAAACCGAACAATCGGCGCACAGATGACTCTTACCGATATAGAATTTGAAAAAACGAGCATTACCATAGACGGCACCGAACAAGTCATAGACCGCGGCAGAATTGCAGTCAATCAGACGGTTAAAGCATATACGGATTTGGATTATGTGGTCTATGACAGTACCTTTGAAGGTGAGGTTACGGCAAACGGCTGGGGAGTCGCCATTATCGTCGATGCCGAAGGAAAAATTGTCCGCGTATATGATGGAATTGCGGGTAAATATTTCGACGCGGCAAACCCGAACGGTGTACAGGACGGAACTTGTACGTCGGCGGGATATCTCAAAGAGGCATTTGATTCCTTGCAGGAAGGGGAGATTCTGATTGCCGGAGTCAATAACGGCGGCGAACAGGCAGGAAGAACTTTCCTTAACGGATTCCGGAAAATCGGACTTACGGTCGTTTTGAAGAATATTCTCGATTAAAAGAAATCGAAATTTTCCGTTAAAAACGGCAATTCATATTGACGAACAGCAAGGAACAAGAAAATCATATTCGGGCAAGGCGGTTTCCCGTATGCGGAAAACCGCCTCCCGAAAAGGGGACGAATTTATGAAAAAGAGAGTTCTGGCACTAACGTTGGCGGCTTGTTTGCTCGTTCCTTCCCTTTGGGGAATAACAGCAAAAGCGGATTTATCGGTAAATGCCCCGACTGAGGAAAAAAATATCGACGGACTCATATATCGAAAATACGAATACAGCGATTCACACGGCGAGCAGAAATTATTTTACGGCGAATATCGGCCGTCCGAGGACAGTGAATACGAATTCGTCGTCCACAATATCCTCGGCGACGACAATGCGCCTATATTGAGTACGGTTTCCGATATCGCGGCGGATTTTACGCAAAAGACGGGAAGAAAGACTGTTTTGGCTACAAATGGGGATTATTTTTATACGACGGGAAACAGTGTGGAGAGCTTGGTAATGGACGGGCTCGTCTACAATGTAGGGTCGTTTACTTATAAACATTGTTTTGGCTTCGATAATGAGGGAAATTCGGCAATCGGCAGAATGACGGAATATGACAAAGTTCTGCGAGTCGGAACGGACGAGGGCGCCGTAATTTTCGATATAGATAAAGTAAACGCTCAGCCTGAGGAGGGGGAATTGGCTGTATATACGACGGCTCACAATGTCCCGTTGACGCAGGCTTGCAAATATAAGGTCAAGACCTCGGCGGCAAATCTTTTACAATTTCCCGTATTCGGTACGGCTGGACGCATGAAAACGGGTGAAGTCGTGGACGATGAAGCTCTGACCTTGAACAGCGGGGAGTTTGCGTTGGTCGCAAAGGGCGACAACGAAATTTCGCGCTGGCTGTACGACAATATCTCTTACGGCACTCCGTGCGATTTATTCTATCGCCCCGCGGGAATATTCAAGGATATGCCTTACGTCGTCGGCGGCTACGATATCCTCGTAAACGACGGCGTTGTCAATACCGAATGCCATTCGGACAACAGCGGCGACGTTCCCGCGCCCCGTACGTTCTTCGGAATCAAAGAGGACGGGACGATGTTCCTCGCCGTGCTGGACGGAAGACAGTCCGGTTACAGTGTGGGCTGCACCGTAAATGAGGAGGCACTTCTTGCAAAACAGTTCGGGGCAAAATTTGCTTTGGAATTGGATGGCGGAGGCTCCTCGACCTTCCTGTTGGACGACGGCTCGGGACCGAAGGTGCTCAATAAGCCTTCGGACGGACAGCAAAGAAGGGTGAGCAACGCCGTGCTTTTGGTCGAAAAGACTGCGGAATCCGACGAACCCGACCCTGACCCCGAAAAGCCCGATTCCTCCGACTCGTCTCAGCAGGGCGGAAGCGAAGAGGATAACTCGGTGAGCTCGCAGGGGACGACGGAAAATAAAGGCTGCGGAAGCTCTGCCGCAGTGCCGGGAGTGCTTTTGACGGCTCTGGCAGTCTGTGCGGCTATCACAATATATAAAAAGAAAATCGATTGAGGGAGGATTTCCATGAAACGCTGTTTTTTGAAGATTGCAAGTTTGACGATGACGGCCGTTGCCGCGTTCGCTTCTTTTGCCGCTTGCGGCAACGGAGGGGACGACCAAACGAACATAAACATGAATATCGATTTGAATAACAAAATCGAGCTGAATGTCCTTATGCCCAATTCGGGTTATACCATTGACGCGGTTAATGCCGATTACAACGCCAAGGTAGTAGAAGAAGTCACCGGATATAAGGTAAAATATTCTCAATTACCTGCCTCGGACGCTTCCTCTTCCCTGAATACGCAGTTGATTGACAGGGAGCCCTATAACGCCATGAAGCTGACGACGTCTCAGTTCGCCGATTTGATTGCCAATGACGCGCTGCTTCCGCTCGACGACGCCATCGATAAATTCGGCCCCGTCCTCAAAGACGTCATATCCGAGGAATCCTGGGACGTCGTGACCGTGGACGGCAAAATCTACGGTATTCCCGAGCGCGCTTCCAGCGACAATATAGAAAATCCCATTGTATTCCGTCAGGACTGGCTGGACGAATTGAACATGTCTATTCCCACCACTGCGGAAGAATTCAAGGAAGTGCTGGTGGCGATGAAGAACGAATATAATATCGCTCCGCTCACCTTCGATATGTATACGCCCCTGATTTATCCTATCTCTGCGGCGTTCGGGATTTACAGCGATTGGCAGGAATACGAGATTGACGGCAAGAAGGAAGTGCGCTATTATATGGAAGCGCCCGGATATGCCGATTACATCGATTACATGGCGGATTTATATAAATCGGGGCTTATCGACGCGGAAATCTCTACGCAGAAATCTGCGGACGCTATTCAGAAATTTACCTCCGGCAAGGCGGGGGCCGTGGCTACCTCCCTTTGGAGCGTTTCCGCTATCGTGACGGGACTGCAATCCAATGGCGTCATTACCGCCACGGAAGCTCAGACAACTCAGGAAAATGTTTTAGGATATCTGCGCTCTTTGAAAAACGAGGACGGAGAGTACAAGGTATACCGTACCAGCGGTTACACGTACATCACGGCGATTCCCTTCTACATGGCGGAAAACGCAGGTTATGTCATCGACTGGATTAACAGCAAACTGACGGATACCGAGGAGGCACACAACTTCCGCACGATTGTCATAGGGGAAGAAGATACGCATTGGACTTACAGCGAAAGCACGGGATATGTGCCCGTTTCCGAAAACTTTGCCGAAAAGGATACCGCGAGCTACTATCTCACGGGCAGCAACGAAAAAGTATATACACAATATTGGCTCGCGCGCGTGCGCAAACAGGCGGAACTGTTCCGCGCTTGGTCCGAGCTCATGACGGACGCTGACGAGGTGGGCGTTTACAACATCACTGACTTTGCTCCGCCTCTGCCCGACTATACTGCTGTCCGCGGCAATATCGAATTATATGCACAGGACCAATTCTATATTATGATTAAATCGGACGGCGGATCCTCCAAGCTCTCTCAATATGTGGAAAAGTATCGCACAGACGGCGGGCAGAAGGCTTCGGAAGCTATCAATGAGTGGTATTACGGGAAATAAGCCGACATGAAAGCATATACAAAAATACAACTGAAAAAATACAAAGGGTTGTATCTCTTTCTCATTCCGGGAATCGTATTGGCGTTGATCTTCTCTTACCTGCCTATGGTGGGACTATTGATTGCTTTCAAGGATAACATCAATTTCATTCGTTACAGCAATCCTTTGGAGGCCTTTGCAAACGCACAATGGACCTTTGAGCATTTTCAAAAGATTTTCAGCGACCACGATATTTATAAGTATATCATCAATACTTTGATTATCAGTACTATGAAAATCGTCATTCTGTTCCCGCTTCCCATTTTCCTCGCGGTTATGATTTCCGAGGTGAAAAATAAGGGTTTTTCGTCCTTTGTTCAGAGCATGGTTTTTTTACCGCACTTTTTGTCCTGGGTCGTCATTACCGGTATCTTCAAAAACCTTTTGGCGGTTGACGGGCCCGTCAATCACTTCCTCGGCGCTCTGGGACTACCGGGGGATACGCATTGGTTCGGGGAAGCGTCGCTCTTTCGCGGGCTGGTAGTGGCTCTGTCGGGCTGGAAGGAAATCGGATATAGCTCCATTGTTTACATAGCGGCGATTATGGCTATCGACATGAGCTTATACGAGGCGGCGAAGCTCGACGGCGCGGGAAAGTTTCAGCAGATTTTCCGCATCACTATTCCCATGATTGTCCCGACTATCGTCGTCATGCTGATTATTCGTTTGGGATATCTGATGGAAGCGGGCTTTGAACAGATTTATACGATGATATCCTCTACCACGAGGGAGACGGGCGAAATTATCGGTACCTATATTTACCGCATCAGCTTGGGTGAAAATGCGGGAAATTATGGTCTTTCGACCGCCGTGGGATTATTTAACGGCGTCATCTCGCTCATTCTTATCGTCGCCGCGAATTATATCTCCAAAAAGGTGACTCAGGAGGGGATTTGGTAATATGAAAGATCAGACCGAAAAAAAGAAAAAAATTAAAGAAGCGCCTATCTTTTACGCCGTCAACTATATCTTATTGACGATTATCGCGCTCGGCTGTCTCGTACCGTTTTTTAACGTCGTCGCCAAAGCTTTCTCTACTTATGGTAAAACGGTCATCATTCTTCCGCGCGATTTCACTTGGTTCAACTTTCAGCAGGTCTTTGGCGACGTCGCCTACTTCCGCGCGTTCGGCGTCTCCGTAGGCGTGACCTTATCGGGAACTCTGTTCTCAGTCGGGTTTATGCTCATGGCGGCTTATCCGCTGAGTAAAAAGGATCTTCCGTTCCGCAAGGGAATTATGATTTTCTTTATGATTGTCATGCTCTTTTCCGGCGGTATCGTGCCGAATTTCTTCGTTATGAAAATTTTGGGCTTACTCAATACTCCGTTCGCTCTCGTTTTGCCCTCCCTCGTTCAAGTTTACAACCTCATTCTATTGAAAAATGCCTTGGAAGGAGTCCCCGCGGAGTTAGAGGAGTCCGCTCGTATCGACGGTGCGGGAAATGCGCGTATTTTGGCGGGAATACTCATGCCCGTATTGCTGCCCGCGATTTCCAGTGTGGCTCTATTTACGGCGGTGACTTACTGGAACAATTACTTCAATGCGCTTTTATACCTCATAAACGCGGAAAATTATTATCCGCTTTCTATGTTCATTCTCAATAAAATCAACTCCGTGCCGGATATTCTCGGTGACCAGCAGCTCTACCATCAAAAGACATATATCGAAGCCGCTATGATTATCGTCAGTATTCTGCCTATCGTCTGCGCGTATCCCTTCGTTCAGAAATTTTTCGTCCGCGGGCTCACGGTGGGCAGCGTGAAAGGATAAGGAGAGCTTTTCTATGAAACTTTGCGTCGATATTGGGGCAACGAATATCAAGAGTGGAATTATTGAGGACGGCCGTCTTCTGCGGACGGCCGTCACTCCTACGGATACCTCGCACGGGCTGGAAGGTATCGTCGAGTCTCTGGCTCGCGCTATAAAAAAATTCGATTTATCCTGTGTTTCTACTTTATGTATCTCCTCTGCCGGCCGGATAGATACCCATTCCGGCATAGTGGTCTATGCCACCGACAATTTACCCGAATATACGGGCTTTAATTTATATACTTGGGTAAAACAGCATTACGGCTTGCCCTGTGTAGCAATTAATGACGGTCATGCCGCCCTGCTCGGGGAACTTCTGCTCACGGAGGAGTATAGGACAAAAAAGGTCGTTATGCTGACGCTCGGTTCGGGCATAGGCGGGGCTTATGCCGTAAACGGACGGCTGAAAGCCGATGAAAAAAATAATTATGCTCTATTTGGGCATATCGTCATCGAGGAGAACGGTCTGCCCTGCAACTGCGGCAAAAGAGGATGTGCGGAACAATATCTCTCCGGCCGCGCCATTAATCGACAGGCTGGGGAGCTGGGAATTTCAAAGGACGGTTTGTTTTTGACCGCGGAAAAGGGAAATCCGAGGGCTTTGGCTCTATGCGGGGAACTCACGGAACGGCTGAAAATACTTTTGGAAAAAATTCAAAAAATCAGCCCGTTCGATATCTGTATTTTGGGCGGCGGAGTTACGGACGGAATGGGGAATTTTTTTGAGAAATTTTGCGCTTGCGGATTTGACGTGCGTTGGGCAAAAGCCGGAAATGCTGCGGGAATGTTGGGCGCATATTATTTAGGAGCAAATTTATGAAAGAATTATCTGCGGATGTCATCATCTACGGCGGGAGTTTGGGCGGGACTCTCGCAGCTTATTCTGCCGCGAAAACGGGAAGGCGTACCTTTTTATTCGCCGAATCCGATTGGATCGGAGGACAACTGACCGTTCAGGCTGTGCCTCCCGACGAACATAAGTTCATTGAGGAGACGGGATGCACGGCCTCCTATCGGGCGTACAGAAAGAAAGTGCGTGAACATTATCGCTCGCATCCATATATTATCGACTCATTAAAAAACAAGGATTATTTTTGTCCGGGTGGCTCTACGGTGAGCAGGTTGGCTCATCCGCCTAAATTGGCCTTAAAATTGCTCATGGAAATGTTAGAGCCTTTTCTCGCTTCGGGTACGTTGAAGGTTTTTTATTCCAGCCTTTTGAAACGAGCGGAGGTCTGCGGGGACGAAATCCGAGCTCTTTATATCGTCTGTCCCGAAGAAGAATATCGCGTGACGGGAAAATATTATTTGGACGGTTCAGACGAAGGCGAATTAATTTATGAAAGCGGCTGTGAATATACCTCCGGAGCGGAAAGCCGCGAGGAGACAGGAGAGCCGTCTGCCGCTCGTTTGGCAAATTCTTCGGACAGACAGCCTGTAACCTGGACTTTGGCGTTTGCGGACAGGCGAAAGGGGGATTTCGTCATCGAAAGGCCACGGGAGTATGAGTATTTCAGAAGGCTTATTCAGCCATACGACAAATATCCCGTTTTGAGTATGTATGGTCCCGATTCGGCTACGGGAAAGGCAAGGCGCTTTGGTATGTATGACGGGGAAATGGACGAGGCAGGGAAGCGATTATTTGGATTATTTACTTATCGGCGCATCGTTTGCGCCGCACATTTTAAGGACGAGTACGAGCCATATGATGTAACGCTTTTGAATTGGCCGCAAAACGACTATTTTATGGGAAATACTTTCGACAGTGAAAATGACGCAGAAAACAGGGAAGCCACTCGACAGCTTACGCTTTCGTTTTTTTATTGGTTACAGACCGAAGCTCCGCGGGAAGGGGGCAAAGGATATCCGTTTTTCTGTCCGGACGGAGAAATCGTCGGTACGGAAAACGGTTTGACAAAAAGCTATTATGTCCGGGAAAGCAGGCGCATTAAAGCGGATTTTACCGTTCGAGAAAACGAGATATCTCCGGAGGGAAATCCTGCCTTTTTCGACAGTGTAGGTGTAGGGAGCTATCCCATTGATTTGCATATCACGACTGTCACGCATTCTTTCTTTTATAAGCCGAGCAAGCCGTTTACCATTCCCCTCGGAGCGTTTATTCCTGTCAGAATGAAAAATCTTCTTCCCGCCTGTAAAAATATAGGGACCACGCATTTGACGAACGGTTGTTTCCGCTTACATCCCACAGAATGGAATATAGGGGAAGCGGCGGGATTATTGGCTGCCTATTCACTGGATTATGGTGTATCGCCGCGTGAAATCCGAAACGATAAAAACAAGTTGAAAAATTTTCAAGAGTTTCTTATTTCTAACGGAATACAGCTTTATTGGTAGATAAAGCCTTTTCTTGGAGACGAGTGAGGGCGGGGAATAGAAAATCGTTGGGATTTTTCAACGATTTTTTTTAATTGAAGAACAAGCTAGAGGCTTATAAAAACCACCGGCTATGCCGGTGGTGAAAATCTTTAGCTTCAGGCATTCATGTGCTATACTATATGTGAGGCCTTGAGCCGCACATAAGCAAAGTGCAAAGGAGGGCGTTAAGATGAAAAATCAAGATAACATCACAAACAGTATAACGCAAGGTAAATATCCTTGGGAATAAGAAAGAGATTAAAATATATCAGAACAGCAAATTCGCGGTCGGAGAAGATAAATCTTTTCTGACTTTTCAAAGTGATACGAAATATGAAGTTTGTATATAAAGGCCACGAATTTTGGTGCAAGGGATATTATGTAAGTACCTTTGCGTTAAGAATGAGATTTGATAACGTACAAAAGAACAGAGTTAACGTAAACAAAGCTCTAAGCTTGACCTTCGAGAATATTTCCATAAACATATTGAAAATAGGCTCGAAAAGTGTGAGGATACATCGACGATACAATTTTTGAAAAAGCAAAGGAAAAATTTCTCTTCGAATATTTTTGTGTTATGTTAAGTCTTTTGATAAGATTTTATTGAATTTATTTTATCATAAATTAGCGACAAAAGAGTTGATATGATGGTTACAAAGACTTTTGGTGAAATTATCATAAGTTTATCAAAAAAGTCAATGGAGGCTTCTAAAGAAAGAATAATGAGAGATTTAGGAAATAACGTATATTTCCGTAATGAACTTGCAATCGTGATAGGTTATAAAGATATTCCGAATAAAATGACCGAAAAAGTGTTAATTTTTACGATTTTACCTTCCGTTAGAAACTTAAATACCCTGTTGCTTATAAAAATTATTTAGATTCAAGTGTTTCGTAATAAAAGAGCCCTCTTACGTTATCCGTAACGTAAGAGGGCTCTTTTGACATGAAAAATATTCAGACTCATTTGATCCATCATATATAAGTGGGGAAAGGCAAAAGAGACATGAATGGAAATTGCTGAGCGGTATGAGC
>CDZB01017609.1_pt1 | contig 10040 bp, 8 predicted proteins | sample 554961 | NCBI WGS metagenome assembly CDZB01 (sample SAMEA3182106, study PRJEB8094) | gut metagenome | biome: human; feature: gut; material: Stool; isolation source: human stools | place: Canada | collected 2013-02-26
AGTTGTTTGCTCTCGCTTTGCTCGGCAAGCCAACATTCGCCGTGCGGGAAGTTCGTGCGGCTGGGAAGTCCGCGCCCGCAGGCGCAAACTGCCGGATTGCACTCGCCGCCCGTTCGGCGTGTTCCGCCGTGGATTGCACGAGTTTACCGAGTGCAAACACGTGCCGGGAGCCGACGAGATGCGTTTTCGGCTCGCACAAACGGTCAAGCGGTACGCTTGCGGTTTCTTTTCGTTCTTTTCTTGTGCGTACAAGAAAAGAACACGTTTCTCCTTTGCAAAGGAGAAAATATGTGCTTTTCTCACTGAGGAGAAAAGCACCAAAAGACTCACCGAGACGCTGTCTCGGACTCTCATTGTGCTACTGGGAAGCGCATACCCACGGCTCCCAACAGTTGTTTGCTCTCGCTTTGCTCGGCAAGCCAACATTCGCCGTGCGGGAAGTTCGTGCGGCTGGGAAGTCCGCGCCCGCAGGCGCAAACTGCCGGATTGCACTCGCCGCCCGTTCGGCGTGTTCCGCCGTGGATTGCACGAGTTTACCGAGTGCAAACACGTGCCGGGAGCCGACGAGATGCGTTTTCGGCTCGCACAAACGGTCAAGCGGTACGCTTGCGGTTTCTTTTCGTTCTTTTCTTGTGCGTACAAGAAAAGAACACGTTTCTCCTTTGCAAAGGAGAAAATATGTGCTTTTCTCACTGAGGAGAAAAGCACCAAAAGACTCACCGAGACGCTGTCTCGGACTCTCATTGTGCTACTGGGAAGCGCATACCCACGGCTCCCAACAGTTGTTTGCTCTCGCTTTGCTCGGCAAGCCAACATTCGCCGTGCGGGAAGTTCGTGCGGCTGGGAAGTCCGCGCCAACAGGCGCAAGGCGCGCGCCGTGTGAGCGTCATCCGGCATGATATCGACAAACACGCGGCGGTTGACGGATCACGCGAACCCCGCGAGCGTGGATGCCGTCTTTCATAGCCGCCACCGAACCGCTGCCGGCCGCACAAACGGTCAAGCGGTACGCTTGCGGCTTCTTTTCGTTCTTTTCTTGTACGGACAAGAAAAGAACACGTTTCTCCTTTGCAAAGGAAAAGAATGCCCCATCCAAAGATGGGACATTCTTTTATTCTTTTTCCGGCGCATCTTCCTTGTAGGAGCAATCCTTATTCATGCAATAAAGATATCCTTTCCCCTTTTTTACAAGCAAGCGCGAGCCGCATACGGGACAATTCTTTTCCGTCGGCATATCCCATACGGAGAAATCGCATTTCGGATAATCCGAACAGCTGTAAAAAGCAGTGTGATTTTTCCCAAAGCCCTTGACGACAGGCGCGCCGCACTTCGGGCACGACACGCCGATTTCCTCTCGGATCGGCTTTGTATATTTACACTTCGGGAAGTTGCTGCAAGCATAAAATTTGCCGTAACGGCTCTTGCGGATGACGATATCCCCGCCGCAAAGCTCGCATTTGAGATCGGTTTTTTCCGGCGCCTCTTTTTCCTTTTTGACTTCGCCGGAAGCGTCGAGAGGCTTCGTATTTTTACATTCAGGATAACCCGGACAAGCGGCGAATTTGCCGAATCTGCCGGTTTTGATCACCATTCTTCTTCCGCATTTTTCACAGATGATATCGGATTCCTCGACCGGAAGCTCAACCTTGTTCTCTCCGATATGCTCCTGCGCACGCTCGAGCGTTTTTTCAAAATCCCCGTAGAAATCCTCCAAAACGTGCTCGAAGGTGTTGTCTCCGCGCGCGATCTCGTCAAGCTCGGTCTCCATGTTGGCCGTAAATTTATAATCGACGATCTCCGGGAAGTTCTTTTTCATGAGCTCCACCGTCGCCTTGCCGAGCGGCGTCGCAAGGAGAAGCTTTTTATCCCGCTCGATATAGCCTCTTTCGAGAATCGTGGTGATCGTCGGCGCATAGGTGCTCGGACGCCCGATCCCCTTTTCCTTTAAAAATTTGATGAGAGACGCCTCGTCGAAATGCGGGGGCGGCTCCGTAAAATTCTGAATCGGCGTGATCTCCTCGCACGGCAGCACGTCGCCCTCCGAAATCCCGCGCAGCTTGGAGCTCTTGTCGCCGGTGTCCTCGTCGTCCGAATACGCCACCCGATAGCCCTTGAATACCAGAATGCTCTCGCTCATCTTAAAAAGATAGCCCGCGCTGTCAAGCTCCACCTCCACGGCGTCATACTCCGCATTTTTCATCTGACTTGCGACAAACCGGTCCCAAATCAGCTTATAAAGCCTATATTGATCCGCCGTAAGAAACGGCCGGATTTCCTCCGGCAGAAGCTCCATGCTGACCGGACGGATCGCCTCGTGCGCGTCCTGCGCGCCGCTTTTGGATTTATAGGTCTTTCGCTTCGACGGATAAAATTCCGCGCCGTATTTCTCCTTGATCAGCTTTTCAGCGGCGGCGGCCGCCTCGTCGGAAATGCGGAGCGAATCCGTTCTCATATAGGTGATGACACCATGCACGCCGCCGTGCGCCGGACCGAGATTCACGCCCTCGTAAAGCTCCTGCGCGACCTTCATCGTGCGCTTGGAATGAAAGCCGAAGCGCTTGGACGCGGCCTGTTGCAGCGTCGAGGTCTCAAACGGCGGCTCCGGGCTCTTGGATTTTTTCGATTTTTTGACGCCGCTTACCCGGAACTCGCTCGCGCGGCAGGCATCGACGATCTTCTGCGCCTCCTCGCCGGTCGCAAGCTCGATTTTTCCATTTGCGTCCCCGAAAAACTTCGCCTTTCCCTTTTGGTTTCTGCCGAGGGAAAGAATCGCCTCGATCGTCCAAAATTCCTTCGGGACAAATTTTTCGATCTCCGCCTCGCGCTCCACGATAATCCGTGTGGCGACGGACTGCACGCGCCCCGCCGAAAGTCCGCTTTTTACGGTTTTCCAAAGGTAAGGACTGAGCTTATAGCCCACGATCCGGTCAAGCACGCGGCGCGCCTGCTGGGAATTGACGAGATTCATGTCGATCGCGCGCGGATGCTCGATCTCCGAATTGATGGTATTTTTGGTAATCTCGTTGAACGCCACGCGGTTCGCATCCTCCGGCGCAATGCCGAGGACCGTGGCGAGATGCCATGAAATCGCTTCTCCCTCACGGTCTGGGTCCGTCGCGAGATAAATTTTGTCCGCGTTCTTCGCTTCCTTTTTCATTTCGGAAATGAGCGCGCTTTTTCCTTGTATGTTGATGTATTTCGCCTTGAAGCCATGCTCCGTATCGACACCGAGGCTGCTTTTCGGAAGATCTCTGACATGCCCCTTGGAGGCGATGACCTTATAGCCGCTGCCGAGATAGGAATTGATCGTAGCGGCCTTTGCCGGCGACTCGACAATGACGAGATTCACATTCTTTTTGTTTTCCTGCATCGTGAAAAGCACTCCTTAAAAAACGTTAAGCAACGCTTATTATATACCGAAAATATGAAAATTGTCAATACTGTTTTAAAGCGGACGGTAATTCCCGCCGGGCTCCGCTTCGATAAAGCCTCCGATTTCCAGCATGGTAAGGGCGCCGAGAAGCGCGCCCGTTTCACAGGGTGCCCCGGTTTTCGTCCGAACCGCCTGCGCGATTTCCTCGGACGTCATGGCCCCTCTCATGGAAGCGAGCACAAGCTTTTCCAGCTCGCCGAGCTCCGAGGTATCCGCGCGGCGCGATGCTCGTGCGGGCGGCGGATTCTCCGATTTTTTCGGTTTGCTTCGTATGCTTTCCCGCTCAAAGCGTTCCCCCGCACGCGACCCCTTATCGTCTGCCGCGGATGATTTTCCTGCCGTCCTCCCGGCAGGGCGTCTGCGGGAACGGGAAAGCCTTTCGGTGAATATTCTGTGCGGATACAGAAGCTCGTATTCGTCCAAAATGTCGGCGGCGCATGTGACGAGCTTCGCGCCCTCGCGGATCAGGGTATTGGTTCCCTCGGCGCGCGGATCCTCCGGACTGCCCGGATAGGCAAACAGATCGCGTCCCTGCATTCTCGCGGCACGCGCGGTGATGAGCGAACCGCTGTATAGGTCCGCTTCGACAACGACCGTCCCTTGACAGAGCCCTGAAATAATCCGATTCCGAATGGGAAAATTTTTGCCGTTCGGCTCCGTTCCCGGCGCGTACTCCGTTATGAGCGTGCCCTCCTTTGCAATGCGTTCCATCAAAGCTTTGTGTTCAGGCGGATACACCCTGTCGATCCCGCAGCCGAGCACCGCGATCGTATGCCCTCCGGCGGCAAGCGCGCCCTGCTGCGCGCAGGCGTCGATCCCGAGCGCCATGCCGGAAACCACGACGGCTCCCGCCCGCGCCAGATCCTCTCCGAGCCTTCGGGCGGCCGACGCGCCGTGCTCACTGCATTTTCGGGTCCCTACACAGGCAATCAGCACGTTGTCGTCGATATCCGGCACCCGTCCTCTGTAATAAAGCAGAAGCGGCTTCGCATGAATGCTGCGCAGCCTTTCGGGATATACCGCGCTCTCGCAGGTCATGATGCCGACATTCACGCGTTCACAGTATTCGAGGATCCGGCGGGACAACGAAAGATCGCGGTCAAGCAGTGCCGCCGCAATGTCATCATCGACGCCGTCCACGGCGCGAAGCGCCGATTCGTCCGCTTCAAATATCTCCTTCGGAGAGGAAAAATGCTTTAAAAGGTACGAACCAAGCTCGCTGCCGGCACCGCACCGCAGGGAAAGCCATATCCAATAGACAAGATGCTCCATAAAAACCTCCGTTCCGCTATTAACGGCATATTTCAAGATTCAAAATATCGAAAGCAAGCTCTGCTTAAAAAATTTGAACTTTCGGAACATAAGAAACGCTCTTCTTTATGCTTACGGCACACGCTCAGGCATCAAAAGCGATCCCAACTCCGCGATATCTGCGGCGAGAAACGGAGCGCCCGCCTCCGAAAGCTCAGCGCGCGTTCCATAGCCGTATAAAACGCCGATGGAGGCAATGCCAACCCCGCGCGCCCCGACGATATCATATTTCCTGTCGCCCACCATCACCGCGGACAAACCGGAGGGGATACCGAGTCTCTCAAGCGCATACCGGATAACCTCCGCTTTCTTCGTTCTCGTCTCGTCAAGCGTTCCGCCCGCGATATAGGCAAAGCGATCGGCGATTCCGAAATGCTCCAATATCTTTACGGCAAACGGTTCCGGCTTTGAGGTCGCCACGGCAAGCGTTTTTCCGGATCTCCTCAGCGCTGTCAGCAATTCCCCGATTCCGTCGTAGAGGCTGTTTTCAAACATGCCCTTTTCGACAAAATACGCCCTATAATGCCGCAAAGCCAGCGCCGCATCCGCGGTTGAAAAACCGAAATCCGACCGAAACGTTTCCATCAGCGGAGGGCCGATAAAGCGTGTCAGCCGCTTTCGGTCGGGCACCTTGACCTTCATTTTCCGCAAGGCGTATGCGATGGAATTTGTGATGCCCAAAGCCGGGTCGGTCAGCGTTCCGTCCAAATCAAACAGAATCGTATCACAGGACTTCATATTTCTTGTCCTGCGCGGGAAAAGCATCCCGGCACCTCGCCGCCTCCCACATGACGACGCCCGCCGCCACCGCGGCGTTGAGCGACTGAGGGCCTTGCCTCATCGGGATAATCACGCTTCCCGAACAGGAGGCGCGCACTGCGTCGGATATCCCATGCCCTTCGTTGCCGATGACAAATCCGATTTTGCCGGACAAATCCGTCCGCCGGATATCCGAGGAATGCTCGTCCAGCGCCGCCGCAAAAATACGGAAACCGTTCTCACGCAGGCGAGTAATATCGCTTGAGAGGTCTGCCGTTCTCTGCACCCTCACACGAAAAAGCGAACCCATACAAGCTCTCACGGTCTTGGGATTATAGAGATCGGCGCCATTCTCTCCGGCGTACACCGTATCCGCGCCGAACGCATCTGCCGCGCGCAGTACGGCGCCGAAATTTCCCGGGTCCGAAACGCCGTCGAGAAAAATCACAAATGAAGCGTCTCCTTGCGACGTCTGCGGCTCAAAATATTCCGCCACACAGAAAATCCCCTGCGGCGACCGCTCAAAGGACAATTTTTCATACACCGGCTCCGAAACGAGCGTCAATTTGTCTTCTCCGGCACCGGAAAGAAGCGCGCCGTATTTCTCATAGGCCGCCTCCGTTGCAAATACGCGGGTCAATCGGACACCCGCCGAAACGGCTTCGCAGAACAGCTTCACTCCCTCGAAAGCGAAGGTACGCGTCATTTCGCGGTATTTCTTATCCGCGAGCTTCGCCGCGGCGATGACCGCGGGATTTTGTTTGCTTGTGATGATTTCCATGGGATTTCCTTTTTATTTTATATTTTCTTTTCTACTTTGGAAAGGAGAAACATGTCCTTTTCCCCGTCGGACAAGAAAAGAACGAAAAGAAACCGCGAACGTTCCGTTCGACCGTTCGTGCGGCCGGCAGCGGTTCGGTGGCGGCTATAAAAGACGGCGTTCACGCTCGCGTGATCCGCGGGCCGCCGCCATTTTCGCAAGCATCGCGCCGGAGAGCGCTCACACGGCGCGCGCCTTGCGCCTGCGGGCGCAGAGTTTCCAGCGGCAGTTGCTCTCCGCACGGCGAATGTTGGCTTGCCGAGCGAAGCGAGAGCAAACAACTGTCGGGAGCCGTGTGTATATGCTTCCCAGTAGCACGATGAGAGTCCGAGACGGTAGCCTCAACGACTCTTTTCGTCGTTTCCTCGTCGGTGAGAAAACGACATATCTTTCTCCTTTGGAAAGGAGAGAACGTATGCTTTTCTTTACAGAAAGAAAAGCATCAAAAGAACTGCAAGCCTCCGGCTTGACCGTTCGTGCAGCTGGCAGCGGTTCGGTGGCGGCTATGAAAGACGGCATCCACGCTCGCGGAGCTCGCGTGATCCGTCAATCGCCGCCGTTGTTGTTGACATCATGCCGGAAAGCGCTCACACGGCGCGCGCCTTGCGCCTGCGTCCGCAGGCTTCCCAGCCGTGCAGACTTCTCGCACGGCGAATGTTGGCTTGCCGAGCGAAGCGAGAGCAAACAACTGTCGGGAGCCGTGTGTATGCGCTTCCCAGTAGCACGATGAGAGTCCGAGACGGTAGTCTCGGCGAGTCTTTTGGTGCTTTTCTCCTCAGTGAGAAAAGCACATACTTTTTAATACAAAACCCAAAGCGGGTTTCGCTTTGGGTTTTCAAATACCTATTACAATGCTGCCTTTGCGGTCTCGCAAAGAGACGCAAAAGCTTCCTTGTCGTTTACCGCAAGCTCCGCAAGCATCTTGCGATTGAGCGTGATGCCGGCCTTCTTCAGCCCGCACATAAATCTCGAATAATTGATGCCGTTGACCTTTGCCTGCGCGGAAATTCTGGTAATCCAAAGAGAACGGAAATCTCTCTTTTTCATCTTGCGTCCGGCGAAAGCGTAGTTGCCGCTCTTCATCACGGCCTGCTTCGCCATCTTGAAATGCTTGCTCTTGGCACCCCAGTAGCCCTTTGCGAGCTTCAGGGTTTTATTTCTTCTCTTGCGCGTCATCATCGCGCCTTTTACTCTTGCCATCTTCTTTATTCTCCTCTCTCAGTTTACCGTGATTATTTGTTGGGAATGAGAGTCTTTACGGTAGACTCGAACGATTTGCTCAGATATGCGTTGCGGCGAAGCTGTCTCTTGCGCTTCGGCGTTTTGATTCCGAGCTTATGACGGCGGTTCGAGCTGTTCATTTTTACTTTTCCGTTTTTCGTAACCGAAAATCTTTTGGCTGTAGCCTTATGTGACTTGATTTTTCCCATTTTCTGTATTCATCCTTTCGAATTATTTCAGAGACCGCAAAATGTCTCATACATGCTTTACTGCTTGACGGGCGATAAGAACAACGTGAGGTTGCGGCCTTCCAAAACAGGCTTTTTATCGATCTGCGCACATTCCGACGCGGCCTCGGCAAACCGCATGATAACATCCATGCCGATTTCCGTATGACGCATTTCACGTCCCTTGAATCTCACGCAGACCTTGACCTTGTTGCCATCCTTGAGAAAGCGGAAAGCATGATTCAGCTTGGTCTGGAAATCGTGGTCGCCGATGCTGCAGGAGAGCTGGATTTCCTTGATTTCGACCGTCTGCTGCTTCTTCTTCGCTTCCTTTTCACGCTTATCCTGCTCAAATCGGAATTTCCCGTAATCCATGATCCGGCACACAGGCGGCGCCGCCTTCGGCGCGATCATGACGAGATCAAGTCCCTTGTCAATGGACAGATTCTGCGCGGTGTCGATGGAGACGATCCCGAGCTGCTCTCCGTCCTCGCCGACAAGTCTCACCTCCGGCACGGTGATTTCCTCATTGATCAAATGTTCTTTTTTGCTGATATGCGGCACCTCCAATAAACTAAATTTAAATAAAATGCGGAAAACCGAATCGGTTCTCCGCCATAATACAAAAGACATAAAAACGCATAAATATCGCGCTTTCTCATCCGTATTGACCCGGGCACGAAGCGCCGCAAGGTGAGAACAGAGAACGTTCTTCTTTGTTTTACAGAAACAGTATAATACAGCTTCTTTCGTTTGTCAAGGGGGATTTTGAATATTTTCGTGCTTTACGCCAAAGTTTTCCCTTTATCAAAGGGAAAACTTCTATTCCAAAAAATAAAATTCTTAAAAAAACGGACGCGGATGCGTCCGTTTTTTCTTTTATTTTGTTCCAAACAAGCGATCTCCCGCGTCGCCAAGGCCGGGCACAATATAGGCGTGTTCATTGAGCTTTTCATCCACTGCGGCAACATAAATATCGACGTCGGGATGCGCTTTCTGCACAGCTGCGACGCCTTCCGGCGCTGCGACAAGACACATCAGCCGCAGATTCGTGCAGCCTCTTTCCTTGAGCTTCGTCAATGCGTCACATGCGCTGCCGCCGGTCGCAAGCATCGGATCGACGACAATGACGATCCTCTCGGAAATATCCATCGGCAGCTTGCAGTAATATTCGATCGGCAAATGCGTCTCCGGATCGCGGTAAAGTCCGATATGACCTACCTTCGCAACCGGAACCAGCTCCAAAAGCCCGTCCACCATGCCGAGTCCCGCGCGCAGAATCGGAACGACGGCCAGCTTTTTGCCGGAAATCACCTTTCCTGTCATCTTGCAGAGCGGTGTTTCGATTTCCACATCCTCAAGGGGCAGATCGCGCGTCACTTCGTAGCCCATCAGCATCGCGATTTCATCGAGCAGCTCGCGAAAATCCTTGGAGCCTGTTTCCTTTTTTCTCATATAAGTGAGCTTGTGCTGGATCAGCGGATGATCGATCACGTGAAGTTCGCTCATTTTTATTCTCCTTTATATTTTGATTCTCGATTTGTATTGTAACATAGACACGGCCTCTTTGCAAGGATAAAACGACAATTTTCAGGAATTTTCTCGAAAATGTGCTTTTCTCATTGAAGAGAAAAGCACCAAAAGACTCACCGAGACTCCCGTCTCGGACTCTCATGCTTCTGCTGGGAAGTGTATACCCACGGCTCGAAAGGTGTTGCAGTGCTCGCAAAGCTCGCACAGGGCCCGCAGGCGCAAGGCGCGCGCCGTATGAGCGCCTTCCGGAGCGATGTTTGCGAAAATGGCGGCGGCCCGCGGATCACGCGAACGAAGCGAGCGTGGATGCCGTCTTTTATAGCCGCCACCGAACTGCTGCCAGCCGCACAGACGGTCAAGCGGTACGCTTGCAGCTTCTTTTCGTTCTTTTCTTGTCCGTACAAGAAAAGGACACGTTTCTCCTTTGCCAAAGGAGAAAAATACGTGCTTTTCTCACTGAGGAGAAAAGCACCAAAAGACTCACCGAGACTTCCGTCTCGGACTCTCATGCTTCTGCTGGGAAGCGCATACCCACGGCTCCCAATAGTTGTTTGCTCTCGCTTTGCTCGGCAAGCCAACATTCGCCGTGCGGGAAGTAATTGCCGCTGGGAAGCCCGCGCCCGCAGGCGCAAGGCGCGCGCCGTGTGAGCGCCATCCGGTGCGATGTTCAAGAAAGGGGCGGCGGTTGACGGATCACGCGAACGAAGTGAGCGTGGACGCCGTCTTTCATAGCCGC
>CDZB01029357.1_pt1 | contig 10020 bp, 8 predicted proteins | sample 554961 | NCBI WGS metagenome assembly CDZB01 (sample SAMEA3182106, study PRJEB8094) | gut metagenome | biome: human; feature: gut; material: Stool; isolation source: human stools | place: Canada | collected 2013-02-26
ACAAACAATACTGCATATTTTTGCGTCAAAACTGCACAAATCCTTAATATTATTTAACAACGGCATAAAATAACAGCGTATTACAAATATAATTGTGTTAGTAAATGGCAGTTTGTTCCAATTAAAAGCGGCAAATGGTAACATTTTCCATGGGTGATGAAAGTGAATGATGAAAAGAAGAATGCCGTTATTGGGGCGCGGATAATGCAGCGCAGGAAGCTGCTCGGAATGAAACAGTCCGAGCTGGCGGAGCTTATAGGAGTCTCTGATAATCAGATATCCAATATAGAGAACGGCAGAAGCTATCCGAAGCTCAACAGCTTTATGCTCATCTGCAAGGCTCTCGACTGCAACGCGGACTATTTCTTCTCCGGCGTGATAAGCGATTCTCTTCCCGAGCAGATAGGGGAGATGCTCTCGTCGCTTTCCGTCGAGGAGCAGAGGATGGTCTGGCGCCTTGTTGACTGTTACATACATCAGAAAGATGACTCAACGATTTAACGATTTAAACTATTTGACTTGAGTTTTCTCATATGGTATAATTGTCAACGAGGAGTGGCATTTCGTGAAGATCGCAATTTGTGATGACAACAGTGCTTATGTAAAAAAGATCGAATCGGTGGTTCGCACGACCTTTGCGGAGAAGAATATCGATGCGCGGTTCGATCTCATATCTGACAGTGCGCAACTGCATGACAGCGCGGAAACATATGATATGGCTTTTCTCGATATCGGGATGACCCCGTATAACGGGCTTGAGATTGCCGCAAGGCTGAAGAAGAGAAACCGCAATATCATTATATTTTTTATCACATCGTATGATGACTATATCGACGATGCCATGGATCTGCACGTTTTCAGATATATATCCAAACCGCTCGACGCAAGGCGGCTCAGAGCGGGAGTCGAAAAAGCGCTGAAGCTCATCGACAGGGCGCGCACAAGCTTTCTTGTGAAAGAGAGCGGAAAAGCCGTGTGTGTCTTCTCAAAAGATATTGTTTTTGTTGAGATAGCCGGACGCTCCACACGGGTCGTGACGACCCAGGGGGAGTACAATTCGGAAAACGGCATTGACTTCTGGGATTCAAAGCTCGCCGCGCCGTCATTCTTCCGCGTGCATAAGAGCTATATAGTCAATGTCCATTATGCAACGGATTACACCCGCGCGTCCGTTGTGCTCTGCGGCAAGTACGAAATACCCATAGCCTATAGAAAACAGGCGGAGTTCCGTCACTTTTTTCTCAACTATTTCGGGGGACGATGATCTGAAAAATGGAGTTATTATCTGCACTTTCACATGCTATAGAGCTTTTTATTGTCTTTCAGTTCTTCAACGATCTGTTTGCCAATAAGGGCAGGAAAACCGTTGCAGCGGCGGTCGGCATTGCTTTCTATGCCGTGGCATATGCGGCGTTTTTGCTGTTTAATTCAACGGTCGTCAACATTTTGCTCTGCTTTGTTATCGATTCCGTGTTTGCAAAGCTCTTTTTTGAATGCAATATCAAAGGCGCAACGCTCGGCGCGCTGTTCATAGCGGTGTCGAACACTGCGTCGGAATTTATAGTCATGAGCGTGCTCGGCATAGTCGACGGAGATATAAAGACCTATCGGTCGAGCCTGTATATTTATCTGCTTATGGTGCTCCTGAGCAAGTCCGTCCTCTTCGTTCTGACGAAAGCGGCTGTTTATGCGGGACTGTATCTGCGCGGTCAGAAGGGCGTGCGCATCCCCGCGTTCCTGCTGATTTATCCTATAGCGTCGATAGTTATCCTCTATACTTTCTGGATGATTTCCGTGCGCTACGATTTGTCGAAGAATATAAGTGTTATAATTTCCGTCGCGTCAATCGCTATAATCGCATCGGCGTTTCTGACTTTCGTCTTTTACGGGCGCACTTCGCGCAAGATGGACGAGCTCTATAAGACCCAGCGCGAGGCGGAGCGACTGCGCACCGACCAGACTTATTACGCCCTGCTCGATCAGCAGAACGAGATGCTCAAGACTATAACGCACGACGAGAAAAATCATCTTATCGCCATAAAAGCACTCGCGGACGATCCCGCAGTCAGCGAATATATCGAGAATATCTACGGCGATATAAAATACCATTCGATGTTTGGCAACACAAAGAACAAGTTTCTTGATTTGCTGCTCAACAAATATAAATCGATCTGCGATTCGAGCGGGATAAGCTTCGAATACAATATAAGAACGGCGAACCTCTCGTTTATGGATGCGCCGGATCTGATAACGCTTCTGAGTAATATCCTCGACAATGCGGTCGAGGCGGCGAGCGTTTCCGAAAAGAAAACGATAGAGCTTTCGATAAACAGGGTCAATGAATTCGATATGCTTTCCTGCGTCAATTCCAGCGACCGCAAGCCGCAGTCCGTTGGCAAATCGCTCAGGACTTCAAAGAATTCCGGCGGCTTCCACGGTCTTGGAACAAAGAGCATCAAGGCGATGGCGGGAAAATATAACGGCGAGTTCGATTGGTCATACAGCGAGGCTGATAGGGAGTTCACGGTCAATATCGCGTTCTTCCATACAGATAAGGAGAGAGAGTTGGTAAAAAACTGAAAGGGAGAACACTATGAAAAAGACAGTTGTCCGACCGTTTGAAGCGGGAAGTCTGATGCTTGCCCTTGTGGGCTTTGCGTTTCCCGCGATGCTGATTTACGAAGCCGTGTCCATCATTCTCAAAGGACTGGCGCCGGAGCGCATCGTCGTCATTGCAGTGGCGGCTGCGCTTACATATTTTATGAGCGTCAGCGCGCTCAAAATTATCTTCATGTCGAAGTTCACTTTCTATGAAGACCATTTTGAGGCAGTGTACTTTGATGCGTTTATGGATCATGCAAAGACATTCTATAAGCCGATTCCGTCGCACAAAGTGTCGGTTTACTATGATGATATTGAAAAGTTCGGCTCGTTTGAGAGTAAGCAGCTGCGCCGCAACGGACGCGATGATAATAACCGTTTGTTGGCGTTGGCAAAGGTCAAAGGAAAACTTGTGCCGTTCACTCTGCCCGTGTGGTTTCAGGATTCCAGAAATTACTTTATCATAAACGATAAGCTCGGCAACGGCTACCTTATCGACGGCAAGCTTTACAGCGTCGGTCAGGTGGGCTCGGTTTTGAGAAATCTTGAGGATGCTTCCGGAAAGTCGGCAGTCGGCGGATATCCGAGCATGAGCAACCTTATCGGACTTAAAATTCTGTTTGGCTTCGGTCTGACGATGGCTATTCCGCTGGGACTTATCAGACTTGAAAGTCTCTTGAATCCGCAGCATGTTATGTCTTATCAGTCGGGTCTTAGAACAGCGTATGTTGTGACCGGAATGATTTTCGGTCTCTCGATTCTGTTCAAATTTATGATGGTCGGTATCAGCAAAGAAAGCGGTAATGAAGATACATCAAGAAAGAGCAGATTTATGACAACTGCCCTTTCCGCAGTGCTGTTTACTGTGTCGGCTGTATGCTTCATCCTTTCCGTCATGCAGTAAATTTTTGAATATTTTTTCGCGGAGCACAGTTCTTTTACTGCGCTCCGTTTGCTGTAATATTCATATATTGTCATATCTCTTTGCCGTGCTCAAATATCACATCTGAAATTTATATGGCAAAATCAATCTCAGGCTAACGCGGCAAAGCTGTAATTCGGTGCTCTGATACATTGTTGAAGCAAAGCGAATAAATTTTGCAAAACGACTTGACAGCGCGCTTTCGGGAATCTTTGCGCCGCGTGCGCGCAAAAAACTAATATCGCGGACACCGAGATATAAAGCCGCCGAAAATTTTGACGGCATTCCGGGGTATTTGACAATAAATTCAATCTGTATAAGCTTGCATTTTCGGCTGTATTATGTTAATATGTCCTATATTAAGCAGTCATAAATAGTTGTAATTCAACACTTTTAGTTGTTTGTGGTGCTTTTTCTACGGGGTGGCGCACAATTTTCGCCCCGATACTTTGACGACAGGGAGTTGGCATACTTGGCGAAGTATATCATCAAGCGTGTTGCAATGGGTCTGCTGTGCATATTCATTGTTGCAACACTGACTTTTCTTCTGATGAATCTGGTACCGGGCGGTCCGTTCACGGCTGAGAAGTCTATGAGTGAGGCGGCGCAGAGAGCGCTTGAAGCAAAATTCGGACTGGACAAGCCCCTAGGGCAGCGTTATTTGACATATATGTCCGATCTTCTCAAGGGAGATATGGGCCCGAGCCTTAAACAGCGCGGACGTTCGGTAAACGAAATAATTTCCTCGAAATTTCCGATTTCGGCGCGTCTTGCGGGCGTCGCCGTGCTCGTATCGTTGCTCGTCGGTATCCCGCTGGGCTGTGTCTCGGCCTATAACAGAGGAAAATTCGCCGATAATATTATTATCGTGCTTGCGACCTGCGGAATAGCCATACCGAGCTTTATAAGCAGCGTTATTCTGCTATATACGTTCGGAAGCAAGCTGAACATATTGCCGACGATAGGACTAAACTCGTTGGCATCATATATAATGCCGGTAACGGCGCTGTCGATTTATCCGACTGCATATATAACGCGCCTCATGCGCTCGAGCCTGCTCGATGTTATGGGTCAGGACTATATCCGCACCGCGAGGGCAAAGGGTCTGTCGAACTTCAAGGTTCTCTTCAAGCACGCCCTGCGAAACGCCATCCTTCCCGTTGTTACTTATGTCGGCCCCATGCTGGCGGGTCTTATGACCGGATCGTTCGTCGTGGAGAAGATATTCACCATTCCCGGTCTCGGCCGCGATTTCGTCTCGGCGATAAACCAAAAAGACTATACGCTGATAATGGGAACTACAATAGTTCTTGCCACTCTTATAATTGCGGCGAATGTTATAGTTGATATCCTCTATAAGATCATAGACCCCCGTATTAAACTCAAGTAAGGGAGCGGCAGGAGAGAAACGATGAAGAAAAAATTTCCGAGTCTGCACCTGAATGCAGATGATTTTATCCCGGCAACAAACGATGAAAAAGAGAGCCTCGTCGTCATGCGCGACAGCGTCAACTTCTGGGCGGACGGTATGCGCCGCCTGCGCAAGAACAAGATAGCGATGATAAGCCTCGTTTTCATCCTTATAATAATGTTTTTCGCTTATGTTATGCCTGCTTTTTGGCCGTATAGCTACGAGCAGCAGATTAAGTACAGCGAGAATCTCAAACCTTTTGAATACAGCCAGACAGAGCAGGCGCGCATAGACGCGGGCGAAAAGGTTTTCCCGCATATCTGCGGCACCGATAAGCTCGGCAGAGACTTTGCCGTCCGCCTTATGATGGGCACGCGCATAAGCCTTACCGTCGGTCTTATCTGCGCGGCGCTCGTTTTGATAGTCGGCTCGATTTTCGGCGCCGTCGCCGGATTTGCCGGCGGCTGGGTCGATATAATAATGATGAGAATCACCGATATTCTCTATACAATACCTGATGTTCTTTTGATAATAGTGCTCTCGCTCGCCTTGAAACCGAGGCTTGAGGATCTCGCCGAACAGCCCGGATTTGGCTGGATGAACACGGTCGGACCGAACCTTATCGCGATATTCCTCGTGTTCGTTCTGCTCTATTGGGTCGGCATGGCGCGTATCACGCGCTCGCAGATTCTTGTGCTCAAGGAGTCCGAATATGTTACGGCGGCGCGCGCTCTCGGCGCAAGCAGCTCGCGCATAATCAGAAAGCACCTGCTCACAAACTGCATCGGCACCCTTATCGTTACCACAACTCTTCAGATCCCCTCGGCTATATTCACCGAGAGCTATCTGAGCTTCCTCGGCCTCGGCGTTGCGGCTCCCATGCCGTCGCTCGGCTCCCTCGCAACCGATGCGGTCAAGGGCATGAACACTTATCCGCATCTGCTGTTTTTGCCGGCAATACTTATCAGCGTCATCATTCTCGCATTCAACCTCTTCGGCGACGGACTGCGCGATGCGTTTGATCCGAAGCTGAAAAACTGACAAGGAGGGCGAGAATTTTGAGCGAAAAACTTCTGGAAATAAAAGACGAAAAACTCTCGTTCTTCACCCCCGCGGGCGAGGTCAAGGCGCTTAACGGCGTGTCCTTCTCCATGAACGAGGGCGAGGTGCTCGGCATAGTCGGCGAGTCCGGCTCGGGCAAGTCCGTCACGGCTTATTCAATAATGGGTCTTACCGCCTATCCCGGCAAGCTCATCGGCGGTACGATATATTTCAACGGTCATCAGATCGAAAAGATGAGCGAAAAAGAAATGCGCAAAATCAGGGGCAACGAGGTCTCGATAATCTTCCAGGATCCCATGACGAGCCTCAACCCTGTCTATACTATCGGCAATCAGATAACCGAGGTTATCCGCCTGCATACGGGCAAGAGCAAAAAAGAGGCATATGACCGCGCGAAGGAGCTGCTCGAGCTTGTCGGCATCAACGAGCCCACAAAGCGCCTCAAGCAGTATCCACATGAGCTCTCCGGCGGTATGCGTCAGCGAGTCATGATAGCAATAGCCCTCGCGTGCGAGCCCAAACTGCTCATAGCCGACGAGCCCACAACGGCTCTTGACGTTACCATTCAGGCTCAGATACTCGAACTTATGCAGGAACTCAGACAGAAGCTCGGCATGAGCATCATAATGATAACCCATGACCTCGGCGTCGTCGCCAGCATGTGCGAAAGAATCGCCGTCATGTATGCCGGTCACATTGTTGAGTACGGCACGGCGGATGAGATATTCTATGAGCCCAAGCATGAATACACAAAGGGACTCATCAATTCTATTCCCAAGCTCAGCGCTCAGGAGATAGAGCGCCTTGTGCCTATCGAGGGTCAGCCGGTCGACCTGCTGAATCCTCCCGCAGGCTGCCCGTTCGCGCCGCGCTGCGCAAACTGCATGAAGATATGCCTGCGCGAGATGCCGCCCAAGACGGAGCTTAGCGATACGCACTACAGCCACTGCTGGCTGCTTCAGAAAGAAGAATTTGAAAAGGGGGAGACAAGCTGTGAGTGAGAATGAAAAGCTCGTTGAAGTGCAGCACCTGCAGCAGTATTTCCCGGCAGGCGGCAGAGGAAAGCACAAAAAATTCGTCCAGGCAGTCGATGATGTCTCGTTCTTTATCAATAAGGGAGAGACGCTCGGTCTCGTCGGCGAGTCCGGCTGCGGCAAAACTACCGTCGGTCGTACTCTGCTCAGACTCTATGAGCCCACGGACGGCAAAATAATCTATGACGGAAAAGTGATTTTCGATAAGGAAAACAAAGTGGCGGTCAATATGCTGCCCTTCAGACGCAAGATGCAGATGGTTTTCCAGGACCCATATGCGAGCCTTGACCCGCGCATGACGATAGGCGATATCGTAGGTGAGCCCATCGATATCCACCATCTCGCCGCCAACAAGGCGGAGAGAAGAGAGAAGATAATCACCCTTCTTGAGCGCGTCGGACTCAACAGCGAGCACGCAAACCGCTATCCGCATGAGTTCTCCGGCGGTCAGCGCCAGCGAGTCGGTATCGCGAGAGCGCTTGCGGTCGATCCCGAGTTCATCGTCTGCGATGAGCCGGTCTCCGCGCTCGATGTCTCCATTCAGGCGCAGGTCGTCAATATGTTCGAGGATCTTCAGAAAGAGCTCGGACTGACCTATCTGTTTATCGCCCATGACCTGAGCGTCGTTCGCCATATCTCGAACCGCATCGGCGTCATGTATCTCGGCAAACTCGTGGAGCTTGCGGACAGCTTCGAGCTGATTGCGCACAGCGTCCATCCCTATACCAGAAGCCTTATCTCGGCTATCCCCGAGGCGGATCCCAAGACGGCGCGCGCCGCAAAGCGCATTCCGCTCGAGGGCGATGTCCCGAGCCCGCTGAATCCTCCGAGCGGCTGCCGCTTCCGCACCCGCTGCCCCTATGCGGACGAGCAGTGCGCCAACGAGTGCCCGCAGCTCAAAGAGGTCAGCCCCGGTCATTTCGCCGCGTGCCACCACCTCGACAAGGTCGCGGACTGAAAATAACGGTGTTTGTTGCGCCGAAGAGCGCAATGGATATAAAGCGGCAAAGCCGCAAAAATTTGTAGAGGAGATGTATCAATGAAGATCAAGAGAATCGTATCTCTGTTCCTTGTTCTGGTGCTCGCACTTTCTGCTGTCGCAGTTCTGGGCTCCTGCAAGAAGTCAGAGAAGGGAATCACTGTTCAGATCGGTCCCAACCCTGAAACTCTCGATCCGGCACTCAACAGTGCAGTCGATGGCGGCAACATGCTCATCACTCTGTTTGAGACACTGCTTATCATCGACCAGGACAACAAGGTTCAGCCCGGACAGGCCGAGTCCTACACCGTCAGCCCTGACGGTCTTACTTGGACCTTCACCATGCGTGACGGCCTGAAGTGGTCCGACGGCACCGAGCTCAACGCCAAGGACTTTGAGTACACCATGAAGAGAATTGCCAATCCCGATGTCGGCGCACCCTACGGCGAGACTGTTGTCGGCATGATCGAAGGCTATCAGGATGCTATCGGCAATCCCGATAAGAACGGCAAGAAGACCACAAAGCCCGACATTGACAAGCTCAATGTCAAGGCGAGCGAGGATGGCAAGACCCTTACCATCAAGCTTGCTTATCCCTGCTCTTATTTCGATAAGATCGTTGCTTTCGGCACCATGAGCCCCGTTCAGAAGGCTACCGTTGAGAAGAACGGCGACAAATGGGCAACCAAGCCCGAGACCTATGTCTGCAACGGCCCCTACATGATCTCCGAGTGGACTCCCGGCGAGCGCATCGTCTGCAAGAAGAACCCCAACTATAAGGGCGGCTGGGACAACAGCAAGATCGTTACCGAGCAGCTTACTTTCCTCCTCCTTGAGGATTCCAGCGCTTCCTATACCGCTTACACCAGCGGCCAGGCTCTCATGATCAAGGATGTTCCTACTGAGGAAATCCCGAGCCTCAAGAAGTCAACCGACGGCGGCGACTTCTATGTCGATCCGATCCTCGGCACTTATTACCTCAGCATGAATCTTAATAAGGCTCCCTTCAACAATGTCAATGTCCGTAAGGCTCTCAGCCTTGCTATTGACCGTGAGTATATTGCCAACACCATCATGCAGGGTACCTACAGCCCGGCTTACAACTATGTCGGACCCAGCATCGTTGACAGCGGCGACGGCATGTTCCTTGACAACGCTATCGCAGCAAACGGCGGCAGCACCTATATCAGCAAGGACTATCAGGCTAACCTCGCCGAGGCTAAGAAGGCTCTCGCAGAGGCAGGCTATCCCGACGGTAAGGGCTTCCCGACCATCACTTATTCGACCAACGATTCCGGCTACCACAAGGCTGTTGCTGAGTATCTTCAGCAGGTCTACAAGAAGGAGCTTGGCATCAACATGAAGATCGATGTTGTTGACTGGTCGTCCTTCACTCCTCAGCGCCGCGCCGGTAACTATGAGATGGCTCGTAACGGTTGGGTCATGGACTACAACGACGCTTCCAATATGATCGAGCTGTTCTATTCGTCCAACGGCAACAACGACGGCAAATACAACAGCAAGGCTTTCGACGCCGCTATTGATAAGTCCAAGGTTGCCGATTCCAAGGCTCACTTTGATGCTCTCCACGAGGCTGAGAAGATCATGTCCGAGGATTATGCTTGCATCCCCGTTGCATACTACAACGACTTCTGGCTGCAGAGCCCGACCCTCAAGGGTACATGGCACAGCCCCTATGGCTACTGGTACTTCCAGTATGCTTATGTTGAGGGTTAAGTCATAATCCAAAGCTCAAAGCATAATTGAACGCTGCCCGTGTCACGCAAGTGGCACGGGCAGTTTTCGCTTTGCCTGTTTTTAGGTATCAGTTTTTCTGTATTTGGAGTGACTATGTGAATGCGATGCAGTAGGGCGGATATCGTTCGACGGCAAAATACATGCAGCTTGTAGGGTGCGGCGATCTCGACGCACCGATGCCGCATAGGTGGCACATAATCTTCACGAATATTTAATTTTAATACCGTAGGGACAGCCCTTGCGGCTGTCCGCT
>CDZB01054259.1_pt1 | contig 9993 bp, 5 predicted proteins | sample 554961 | NCBI WGS metagenome assembly CDZB01 (sample SAMEA3182106, study PRJEB8094) | gut metagenome | biome: human; feature: gut; material: Stool; isolation source: human stools | place: Canada | collected 2013-02-26
GGTATTATTCTGCGCAAGACATGAACAGATATGATGCCATCGTGTATGCTTATTCCAAGAATGTGCTTATCAATGACGACATGGGAGCTTTTATGCCTCATTTGAAGGCATTCTATGATAAGTTCCCATATACGATTATCAACAATAATGAGCGTCACTATCAAGCCGTGATATTCACCATCTTCACCATGCTTGGCGAAGATGTGAAGGTGGAGCATACCACTTCGGATGGAAGAATAGACCTTGTTCTCAAGACGGATAAGAGTATCTTTATCTTTGAGCTAAAATATAAGAAGTCTGCCAATATCGCCATGGCGCAAATCAGCGACAAGGACTATGCCAAGGCTTTTGCCGATGATGGGCGGAAGGTTGTGAAAGTGGGTATTAACTTCTCGGAAAACCAGCGAAGTATAGAAGATTGGGTGATAGAATAAATGAAATAGAAGAAAGTTGGTGACCTTCATCAGGTGTATGTTACCACACTATATAGATAAAAATATGTCTGAACAAGGGCGGTAACTCGATTTTTTAGGCGGTTACCGCCCCTGTTCTGACATATTTTGTTCTTTTTTCAGATGCAGAACTTAGATAATCACCGCCGTTCCGCTGCAAGTTACCATCAGCATGGAGCCGCTGTTACCAACGGTTTCGTAATCCAGGTCGATGCCCACGATGGCGTTGCAGCCTAAGGATGCAGCACGCTGGCTCATCTCCCTGAGTGCAGTATCTTTAGCTTCGCGGAGGGTACTTTCGTAAGAACCGCTTCTTCCGCCAATCACATCACGAATGCTGGCAAAGAAATCTTTCACAAAGTTGGTACCAATGATGGTTTCGCCTGTCACAATGCCACGATATTCACGGATAGGGTGACCTTCTATGGTTGGAGTTGTGCTCAAAATCATAATTTTTTCCTTTCTTTTTATGTTATTACTCATGTTATCTTATAACTTAGACGATGAAGTAATAGAAAAGGTTACATGGAATTTTAAATTAACTTTTTTATTGATATCATTAAATGTTTTAAAAAGACCATAGAAATCTAAACGTAATTCACTAAAATTTCTATTTGCGTATAAAAATACAGGAAAAACTGACAAAATACGTGCAAAACACAAAAAATAGTAATAAAATGTTTTGCTCGTTTAACTTTATTTGCTATCTTTGTACCAATTATTAATTTAAAACAAAAGGGACTATGAATTCTAAGAGAAAAAACTACACCATGGTCTTGAATACATCTCTTTTGTGCTTTGCTCTTGCCTCTGGACAAGCAGTCTTTGCTCAAAACAATGTAAACACAAGCCAAAAGGGAGCTGTTCAAGCTCGCCGTACTGCAGTTATTGCCAAAGGTGTCGTCACCGATGACAGCCAGGATCCCCTGCCTGGTGTAAGTGTAAGAGTGAGAGGTACCAAATTGGCAACCGTTACTGACATCAATGGTAAATTCAGTCTTACTATGCCTGTAATGGAGCCAGGAAAGGCATATTACCTGGAGTTCACTTACCTTGGAATGGAAAAGAAGGTGGTACGTTACCACAATAGCAATTCCATCAATGTGAGTATGATTCCTGCTGCCACAAGTCAATTGAAGGAAGTTGAAGTTGTGGAGACTGGTTATGGCCGCTTGCCTCGTAAGGATATGGTTGGTGCCTTCACCACTTTGAAAGGTGAAGATGTGCTGATGCCTGCCTACCAGACTATCGACCAGATGTTGCAGGGTAAGGTGGCAGGATTGATGGTAGTCAATTCTTCTTCCCGTGTGGGATCTGCTCCTAAGCTTACCATTCGTGGTAAGGCAACTATTCTTGGAAATACCGACCCTCTTTGGGTTGTTGATGGAGTCATCCAGGAAGACCCTATTTCTATCGATGCTACAGCAGCGATGACTACTGATATGAAGGAATTGATAGGTAATCAGGTGTCCTGGCTCAACCCTCAGGATATAGATAATATTACTGTGTTGAAGGATGCTTCGGCTACTGCCATCTATGGTTCTAAGGCTTCTAATGGTGTGATTGTCATCACGACCAAGAAGGGTTCTGCAGAACGTACCAGTATCCGCTATTCAGCAAACTTCTCTGTCCGTCAACGTCCTAACTATGACTTATTTGATTTTATGAATTCGCAAGAGCGTATTCAGTTCAGTAAGGAGGCATATGATGCGGGTGTGCGCTATCAGGGTGATCCGCTTCCTCAGATTTATACTTATGAGGGATTGATGGCTATGTTTAACAAGCACATGATTTCCGAGGCCGACTTTATGAAGCAGATGGAAAGATTGGAAACTGTGAATACTGACTGGCTTGATCTCTTGACCCGTAATTCTTTCAGTCATAGTCATAATCTCAGCGTATCTGGTGGTACTCAGAGAGTAACTTATAATGCTTCTTTTGGCTACTCTAATTCTGAAGGTACAGAAATTGGTAATAGTCAAAATCAATTTACTACTCGTTTGAATGTAGGTGTGCAATTCAGTAAGCGAATCCGTGCTTCCTTTAATATTAGCGGTAGTTCACGAAATTCTTACGGCTATAGCGGCGTAAGTCCTCAGTCGTATGCTCTTAATACCAGCCGTGCCGTACCTGCTTTCGAGGAAAATGGTGAACGAGCTTTCTATAAACAATATTATACTTATCAGTTGAACAAGTCCCTCGGTTCCAACAATACTTATGGCTACAATGTCCTCAATGAGATGGATAACAGTTATAGTAAGAACCGCGGTAATACCTTCAATGTGTCTGCAAATATTGATTTCCAGCTTCTTCCTTGGCTTAATTATCAGTTGGTGGGTTCTATGGCTCATAGTTCCAACGATTCTGAAAGTTATAAGGGTGAAAGGACTTCCTACATTGAAACCAACTATCGTGGTTATGGAGTAGGTGAGGCTGAACCTGGTTCTGCTTTGTATAAAGCAGCCCTGTTGCCATTTGGCGGTCAGTTGACCAATAATAATTCCAATATGACTTCGCTTGACATGCAGCATAAGCTGGTAGCAAGCAAGACTTTCAATGAGATTCATCGTGTCAATGGTATGTTTGGTTTTGAGATGCGTTCTTCCAAAACATATGGTAAGGGTACGAATGTCTGGGGTTATGTGCCAGAGCGTGGTGAGAGTTTGATCTCTCCTTCGCTTCCAGAGGATATTGTGCCTATCGGAGGTACACAGTCTATAGGTTGGGGTGCTCTTAGAGGTCTCTTTGAGGGTGGATGGAGTAGTATCAACAATACTTCCAATTACGTATCCTTCTTTGGTACAGCTGCTTACTCTCTGAAGAATCGTTATGTTATGAATATGAATATCCGTTCAGATGCTTCCAACCGTTTCGGACAGGATAAGCGTAAGCAGTTTGATCCTACTTATTCGTTCGGTTTCTCTTGGAAGATAGCAGAAGAGAAGTTTATCAAAGACAACGTGAAGTGGCTTGACCAGCTTAACCTCCGTGCAACATATGGTATTCAGGGAAATGTAGTCAATTCCATCAGTCCGGAATTGATAGCTTCTTATGGTGGTTTGCTTCCTGGTTATAATGAATACTATACCAGTATCGCAAGTCTTCCTAACCCTTATCTGAAGTGGGAACGTACCAAGACTTGGAACCTCGGTCTTGATATGCAGATTTTCAGAGCCGTAACGATGAGTCTTGAGTATTACGGAAGACGTTCTAATGCGATTATCGAGCAAGATGTACCAGAGGAATATGGTATGGGAACATTGAAGCTCAATGGTGGTATCATCGTCAACCATGGTCTCGAGTGGACAATGAATATCACTCCTATCAAGACCAAGGACTTAGTAGTAAGTATTGGATTTAATGCTTCCAAGAACTGGAACAAGACTGAGACGGATGATCGCACAGCCCGTGTTGACCAGTTGACCCATCGTGATTTCGTAGCCGGCAACAGTCAGCGCCCTTTGCGTAAGGGTTATTCTCTCTATTCTTTCTGGGCTTATGATTTTACAGGTCTTGACCATGAGACAGGTCTTCCTACCTTTAGAGGTACTCAGGTAGAGGAGTTTGAAAATCCGGATAAGACAATAGATCCATTGTCATTCTTGGTTTATGCAGGTGAATCAGAGCCTTTCTTTACTGGAGGTATCAATCCTCATGTGCGCTGGAAGGATCTTCAGGTAAGTGCGAGCTTTGCCCTGATTTTGGGTTCTAAGAAACGCCTTCCTAACCCATATTCTACCTTTACTTATGGCAAGATGCCAAGTCCGCTGTCCAACCTCAGCAAGGAATTGTTGAATCGATGGAAGCAGCCTGGTGATGAGCTGCATACCAACATACCTGGTCTCTATACTTCGGTAGCGGATATTCTCAATCTCTATACACCAGATGGCTATTTTACCAATCGTTATGAAATGTGGGCAAATTCAACAGCACGTCTTGTGAGCGGTTCTTTCTTCCGCTGCAATCAGTTGTCTGTGTCTTATTATCTGCCTAAGAAAATTTGTCAGAAGATTCATGCTACAAGCATCTCTTTGAGTGGTAGTACAAACAACCTCTTCGTCATTGCCAGCAAGAAATGGAATGGCTTTGATCCTGAGTTGGGTAACAGTATCCAGCCACGCATTTTCTCTTTCGGACTTAGTGCTTCATTCTAAAAAATGACAATCATGAAAAAAGTTAAATTATATACAATGGTACTCTTGGGAGGCATGCTGATGCTCAATAGTTGCGGTGACTTCCTGGAGCCAAAATCCACAAGTGAGTTTGTCCCAAAGGATGTGCGCTCACTTAATGAAATCTTGTTGGGCGAGGCATATCCTCGTAACGACATAGGTGGCTTTAATTATTTTCTTACCTTGATGGATGACGACTTAACTGCAACTCTCTATCAGTTACCTGAAGATAATTTCAATTACGATATATTGTTGGCTTCCTATACATGGCAGCCGGATATGTTTAATATGATGAAAGAGGCTGGTAGAACCTCTACGGATATGTATTATACATATTATCGTAAACTGAAGGGTGTGAATGCTGTCATTGATTATATTAATACTGTGACAGGTTCAGAAGAAGATATCCATTATGTCCTGGGACAGGCTTATGCGCTCCGTGGTTTTTACTATCTGAACTTAGTGAATATATTTGGTCAGCCATACAATGAGAATCCTGATGCTTTAGGTGTTCCTCTGAAATTAACAAGTGGTGTAGAGGAAAAACCGATGGCTCGCAGTACCGTAAAGGCAGTCTATGACCAAATTGTCAAAGACTTGCTGGAGGCAGAAAGTCAGTTTAAACTTGTTTCTGAGGCAAGACAATGGAAGAAGGATTACCGTGCAAGTCTGCCAATGGTACAACTGCTGCTCTCTCGTACCTATCTTTATATGGAGAACTGGGAAGAGGCTGCCAAGTATGCGAAGTTGGTAATGAACGATTCGCGGTTCAAGTTGCTTGATCTCAATACAGTAGAAACGGAAAAGAATGAATATGGTCAGGTGGCACGTATCTATACCAATTATCATTCTTATGATGAATCTTCTGAGGTCATCTTCCCTTATGGTAAAGTATCGGATTGGGCAGGATGGGTTGAAGAATATTCTACGGAAGACCCGACGACAGGTTTGCCTCGTAAACCTTATTTCCGTGCTTCTGATGAACTGCTCAACAGTTTTGAGGATGGTGACCTTCGTAAGCAGCGTTATATCGTAAGGAAAGAATTCTCTGGTGAACTGCTGACTTTGGCTATCGGTAAATTGAAGGTCAATAATAGTTATCGACCTACTGGTGGTACTGGTGTATTTGGTAGAAGTCTTCGCCTTTCTGAGGCATATCTCAATTATATGGAAGCAGAGGCAATGCTCGCCAAGACTGGAGTGGATGCTAATGGAAGTCAGGAAGCACTTCAAGCTTTGGTAGAATTACGTAGTAAGAGATTTGCTGATAATTATGCTCCAAAGGCAGAGGATGTAGCAGATATTGATAAGTTGGTGGAGTATATTCATCAGGAACGCCGTCGTGAACTTTGTTTCGAGAGTCATCGTTGGTATGATTTGCGCCGTTGGGGTATGCCTGAAATCAAGCACGTTTGGTATTCTACACCAACTACCAAGACAACCTATACTCTTCAGGCAAAGGATCCACTTTATACAGTCCCTATACCTGATGTAGCACGAGAATTGAACAATCAGCTGGAGCAGAATCCACTTTGTGCAAAGCGCATAGGTGAGACTTCTGAGTTCACAGTTGATAATACTAACCCGGATAATAACACAGAAGAATGAAAAGATTTATATATATCACAGTTGCGAGCCTCATCACAATGACGGCTTGCACTCCATCCGAAGATCCTATCACTCCATCGGGTAACTACTCTGTTCTTCGTATGGAATTTCCTCAAGGTAACAATTCTTGGGATGAAGATATTAAAGAAATACATGATAAATATGGTGTTTATCTGCTGTATAAGGATATTACTCCTGCCGACTTGAACAGAAAATGGACAGGTATAGGTACGGGAAAACTCTATTATGGTGATGATGTGCCAGGTACAGAAGTGCCTTACTATGTAGATTTCTTTAAGAACAACGTATTCCCTTATGCTTCTACCGAGATGATTCAGAAGAATTTTCCTGTAAAGATTTACTTGCAGAAAGACTTTAGAGGTGTAGATCCTAATCTTGGAGGAGATGATTCTGGTACTGGTGGCACAGGCGGTACAGGCACAGGTGGTACTGGTACAGGTGGTACAGGTACAGGCGGTACAGGCACTGGTACAGGAACAGGCACAGGCACAGGTACGGGTACAGGCACCGGCACGGGCACAGGCACAGGTACGGGAACAGGCACAGGCACAGGTACGGGAACAGGCACAGGCACAGGTACAGGAACAGGCTCAGGCACAGGTACAGGCACTGGTACTGGCACTGGTACAGGAACAGGCACAGGCACAGGTACAGGCACTGGTACTGGCACTGGTACAGGAACAGGCACAGGCACAGGTACGGGAACAGGCACAGGCACAGGTACAGGAACAGGCTCAGGCACAGGTACAGGCACTGGTACTGGCACTGGTACAGGAACAGGCACAGGCACAGGTACAGGCACTGGTACTGGCACTGGTACAGGAACAGGCACAGGCACAGGTACGGGAACAGGCACAGGCACAGGTACGGGAACAGGCACGGGCACAGGCACAGGTACAGGCACTGGTACGGGTACAGGTACCGGTACAGATACAGGTAGTACAGAAATTTATATCCCTGATGTAGCTGGCTTTACCCCAACTAAATTCGATGGCTTTGACTATTGGGCAATTAGTTTCTCCAATACGGAATTATATTGGTTGCAGAAACGCGCAGAACTTAAGGATAAGGAGAATAAGACTGATGTAGAAAAGGCGGAATTAGCGAAAGCTAATGAAACAATGGCTGTAAAGCGATTTAGTTTTATCAATCAGTTCCTTACATCTCAGCGAATGGACAATACCTTGCCAGAGCCTGAAGGATTGAGAGATGGAATGGATTTCGTTTCAAGTCTGAATAGAAGTAATCCTAACCACAAAAACTATGTGTTTAATCGTGGTCTTATCAGATGGGTAGATGATAATGGTGTAGAAGAGGAATCTTTATGGAGTATTTATACTTCCTATTATAAGCAGCCGAATTATAATTCCGGTGGTTTTTACAGAGATTTCTTCTCACTCTATATCAGAGCAGCTATGCGATTCTCTCCAGAAGAGTTCTATGAAAAATATCCGAAGGAGAAGTATCCGCTCATTAGTGAAAAATATGAGCTTGTTGTCAGATACATGAAGGATAAATATGGTATCGATCTCCCTGGTATTGCCAAGGGATCAGGTACAACAACTGAAAAATAATGAAAAGTAACATACAAATATCATGCAACAGATACAAATACTGTTGCGTGGTATTTGTTCTACTTTTGAAAATGATCTTTAATCGTAATTGTATGAAGAAGAAAATTATATTTCTGATATTCTCTTTATTTAATATCCTGTTGCCTATAATGGCTCAGGATTCAATCAGTAATAGAGGAATTCTTTTTGAAGATATTTCTTTTAAGGAAGCTTTGGCAAAGGCGAAGGCTGAAGGAAAGAAAGTTTTTATCGATTGCTATACTCAAACATGTGGTCCTTGCAAGTATATGATGAAGAATATCTTTCCTTTGCAGGAGTGTGGTGATTATTTCAATCCTAAATTCGTTTCTCTGACAAGGGATATGGATGTTGGTGAAGGACCGGAATTGGGCAAGAAATATAAGGTGGGTATTTATCCTACTTTCCTCATCATTAATCCCGATGGAACTCTGTTCTGCAAGGAGATGGGGGCGGTAAGACTCAACTCCAATATTACTTTCGTAGAAAAAATAGAAAATGCGATTCAGCGTGCCACAGAGATTAATGAACTGGAAAAGAAATATAACTCTGGTGAAAAGAATACAGTATTGGTACGCAAATTAGTTGACTTGCTGAAGGTAAGTGATTTCCAAAAGGCAGATACCGTACTCAATCAATACCTTAGCTCGCTAAGCATAGAGGAATTGTGTAAGGATGACACATGGAATATGTTTTCATCTGAAATCAATTCTCCTGATTCTCCTGTCTTTCGCAAACTCCTTGCCAACCGTGCTCATTTTGAAAAACTGTTGGGAAAGGATAGGGTAGAGGGAAAGATTATTTCTACCTATCAGAACGAGTTTAATATGTGTAAAATGTTGGATATGCATTTTGACCAGCGAATTGCAGATTTGAAGGACTTAGAGAAGAATGGTTATTCACAAGCGCTCGCATTACGTGAGAGTATGACGCTTCGTTGGATTATCAATGAAAAGCAGGTAAATCGTATCGGAGAAATCCTGTCAATACTTCAGAAACTGAAATCTCTTCCTTCTGATGCAGAGCGCATGGCTGTTATCAAAGAATTGAATAGCTTTGAGCGGGTAGCTAATATAGCGCAAAGGAATAAAGCTTGTACAGAACTGCGAAATATTCAAAAGTTAATGGATGAAAAGAGTGCCAGAGCGATAGAGCGCTTTATCACTCGCATTTCACCTAAGAAATAAAAATAAAAGCTCCATTCGTATCATGTGACGAATGGAGCTTTTATTTATTGTTCTATGCATGAGAAAACCCATTTGGTTTCAGTAACTATTTTGTTTCCTGTTCTTCCTGCATATCCAGATACTGGTTGTCCTTATCGTAGAATTCATACTGAAGGAATGCCAGTTTCTGTGAAGCAATCACATTAAATCCGAAACCATACTTGAACTGCCATTTGCGCTTCAAAGAAATGAAGCCCTTATTGATAAAGGCAGCTACATAAGGATTCACATACAAAGTAAATTTCTTGACGCCAATCTTGTTGACTAAGCGGTCAATCTTTCTTTCCAATTGGTCGGTGAAGAGGATGCTGGACTTGATTTTGCCCGATCCAAAACAGGTAGGGCAAGTTTCCTCTACGTTTACGTCCATAGCTGGTCGTACACGCTGACGGGTAATCTGCATCAGTCCGAATTTGCTTAATGGAAGGATATTGTGCTTTGCACGGTCCTTCTGCATGTTCTTGCACATGCGTTCATAAAGCAATTGTCGGTCTTCCGCCAGATGCATATCAATGAAATCGACAACGATGATACCTCCCATATCGCGGAGTCTCAACTGTCGTGCCAACTCATCGGCAGCACCCAGGTTCACATCGAGAGCATTTGCTTCCTGACCTTTCTCACGAGTGCGGTTGCCACTGTTTACATCAACTACATGCAGAGCTTCTGTGTGCTCAATGATGAGATAAGCACCATGTTTGTAGTTGACAACTCGTCCAAATCCAGCCTTAATCTGTTTGGTAATGCTGAAATTGTCAAAGATAGGCACCTTACCAGTATAGAGTTTAACTATGCCCGCCTTTTCAGGGGCTATTAGAGAAACATAGTTTTTCACCTCGTTCATCACATCCTCGTTGTTAACGTAGATGTTCTCGTAAGATGGGTTAAACAAGTCACGCAGGAGAGCGACGGCTCTTCCGGT
>CDZB01076486.1_pt1 | contig 9988 bp, 9 predicted proteins | sample 554961 | NCBI WGS metagenome assembly CDZB01 (sample SAMEA3182106, study PRJEB8094) | gut metagenome | biome: human; feature: gut; material: Stool; isolation source: human stools | place: Canada | collected 2013-02-26
CTCGTTTTTTTTCACGGTTACCTTTCTTCCAAGGAAAGTTTTACGGCGCAAATCGAATATTTTTCCGCCTTTTATCGGGTGACGGCATTGGATTTTCCGGGCTTCGGCCAAAGTGCGCCCCTGAAAGAAGCCTTTTCCGTGTTTGACTATGCGGAATGGACAAAGGAAGCGCTGGGACTTTTAGGCGTCGTCCGCCCGCATGTCGTCGCCCATTCCTTCGGCTGCCGCGTAGCGGTGAAAATGGCGAAAGGGGACGGACAGGTATTCGATAAGATATTGCTCACCGGTCCTGCGGGCGTAATTTTGAAACGCGGAACGAAATACAGGACGAAGGTTAGGCTGTATCGTCTGGTCAGAAAAATTGCGCCGCGGTTTGCCGAAAAACATTTCGGCAGCAGGGAATACCGCTCCCTTTCGCCCCTCATGAAAGAGAGCTATAAAAAAATTGTCAACGAGGATCTCCGCGGCGACGCGGCGGAAATCGAAAACGAAGTTTTACTGGTGGAAGGGGAACGGGATACGACGACCCCGCCCGAGGAGGCGGAAGCGTATCTTTCCGTCCTTCAAAGGGGAAAGATGAAACGTATGGAGGGAGGGCATTTCGCTTTTGCGGAATATCCCGTCTCCTTCAATTTGATTGCGGAGGAATTTTTCGGTCATGAGTGACGTATTTTCGAGAATAGCCGCGTGTATCGCGTGTACGTGCTTCTTTTACGTGGCGACCTATAAATCGCTGGGAGCCTTGCAGCAATGCGGTTATCAAAACGGCAAGTTCGCGCGTTGGTTAAAGAAAAAGGACAATTTATATTATAACCGCCTCGCGCTTTGGGCCGGGCTGGCGCTTTTGTCTACGGCGCTCGTCTCTCTCTGCTTTTCCTTTGCGGGGACCAAGACCGCAGTACTCGTTTCGGCTTTTCCCTTTTTCCTGTTCTGTCTGCTCTTTTGTATTGCGGACAGGAAGTACGCCCTCAAAATTCCCGTGAAAAATACGGGCAGAATCAAACGGCTCAGCGGCGTGTATATCCTTTTGACCGCCTGCGTTTCCTATATCGTCATAGCGCTTCTGGATTTTCTTGCCGCGGTTTTTGAAAGCGAGCTGTATTCCCTGTTCGCATACGTGCCGTTTACGCTCATGCCCCTGTTGCTTCCGTGGCTTTTATGCCTTGCAAATCTTCTCGACGGACTGTACGAAAATCCGAGAAACGCGAAATTCGTCCGCCGAGCGAAGGAAGAACTCGAAAAGAGCGGCATTGTGCGCGTGGCCGTCGTGGGAAGCTACGGAAAAACCTCCGTCAAGAATATTCTTGCTTCCCTTCTGTCGGTAAAATACAAGACGATACCGACGCCCGAATCCTTCAATACGCCCGTCGGAATCGCCAAGACCGTGACGAGCCCCGATTTCGCGGAAAAGGAAGTCTTTATCGCGGAAATGGGCGCGCGGCACAGAGGGGACATTGCGGAACTCTGCGCTCTGGTAAAACCCGATTACGCCGCGTTTACGGGCGTTTGCGCCCAGCATATCGAGACGTTCGGTTCGGAAGAGAATATCCTGAAAGCAAAGTGTGAAATCTTGAAAGGAACCGCGAAAAAAATCGTCTGCGGCGGAGAATTGAAGGAAAAAATCGACGGCCTTCCCCAGGGAGACGCCGAAGGGAAAGAAAAATGCGTTTATGCCGATTACGGCTCGCTTTTGTCCGACGTCTGCCTGAACGCGGAAAGTACTTCGTTTATCCTTCGTTTGCCCGATAGGAAGCCCATTCGCGCCGAAGTGCCGTTGCTCGGAAAACACTCCGCGGAAAATGTCGCTTTGGCGGCTCTGCTCGCCGCGGAAATGGGACTTTCGGAAGAGGAAATCGAACGGGGAATCGGGGAGATACAACCCGTTCCGCACCGTTTGCAGCTCATCGAGAGCGGCGGAGTCAAAATTCTCGACGACAGCTACAATTCCAACCCGCGCGGCGCGAGAGAAGCGCTTGCGGCGCTCAGGCGCTTTTCGGGACGGAAAATCGTCGTGACGCCCGGACTCGTCGAAACGGGAATTTTGGACGAAACACTCAACGGCGAACTCGGAGCAGAGCTCTGCGGCCTCGACCTTGTTCTCCTTGTCGGGGATACGCAGGTAGGAGCGGTTAAAAAAGGATACCTCGACGCGGGAGGAGACGCGGATAAAATTTTCGTATACCCCACGCTGGAACGGGCGAAAGATGTTTTGAGCGAAACGCTCTGTGCGGGAGACTGCGTTCTGTTTCTGAACGATTTGCCCGACGCTTATTGACTGTTAACTTTGCCGTTTGTTGCTTCATTCGGTTTTGCTTTTTTCGGATTTGACGTTCATCGTCAGTCTGATTTCGGTAACGTTCTCAAAAACGGAAACACGAATCCTCTGAAAAACGGAAAACACCAAAGCGAAAAAATTTCTTTTTGCGGAGGTGTTTTTTTATGCGTAAAGTAGCGGTATTGTTCGGCGGAAAGTCCTGCGAAAACGAAATTTCCGTATTGACGGGCGTATTTGTGCTCAATCTCATAGACAGAGAAAAATTTATTCCCGTACCCGTATATATTCATACCGACGGAGGTATGTATACTTCGCCGAAGATGACGGACTTAAACATTTTCAAAAAACGCGACTTTTCATCCTTTGAACGGATATTTTTTGACGGGGGTACCATGTATGCGTTCAACGGCGCAAAAACGAAGGCTAAGAATAAGGGGAAAATAGATGCGGCGCTCAACTGCTGCCACGGAGGATTGGGGGAGGGAGGAGGCGTTTCGGCTCTGATGCAGATGAACGAAATTCCGCTCGCGTCTCCCGAATTGACGGCGTCCGGCTTGTTCATGGATAAGACGCTGACGAAGCTCGTCGCCAAGGCACTCAATATTCCCGCCGTAGAATACATACGCGTCGGAGAAACGGATTATGCCCGACGCGGGAAATTCCTGCTGAAAAATATCGAAACCCGCTTAAAATATCCCGTCGTCGTCAAGCCCGCGCACCTCGGTTCTTCCATCGGGATTTCGGTCGCGGAAACGGAAGCTGAGGCCAAGGCGGCAGTGGATGCGGCGTTCCTTTTGGATGACCGCGTAATTATCGAACGGTTTTTGAAAAACAAACGAGACATCAACTGTGCGGCGTATTCCCTCGGCGGAGAAATTTTTGTCTCCGAGCCCGAAGAAGCCGCCTGCGGGGGAAAAATTTATTCTTTTGCGGATAAATATCTCAAAGCGCATCCCCGCGTCTCGCAGAGAAATACGGAGAAAACGGCAGACTCTTCATCGGCGGCAGAATTTTCGGAGGCGGATTGCGCGGTGCGGAAATCTGCGGGCGTGTCCGCCATGATTTCCGACGAAACGAGAGAGAAAATTCGTTCTTATACCCGCACACTGTACAAGAGAATGAATCTGAAAGGTATCGTCCGCATGGATTTTCTCCTTTCGGAGGAAGGACTTTATCTGGGCGAAGTCAATACGGTTCCCGGTTCGCTCGCGTATTATTTATTCTGCGAGCGGGTATCCGATGCGAAAAATCTCTTTACCGATCTGATTGAGGACGCTTTGAAAAATAATGCGTCGGCAGAAAAACATCTGATTACTACGGGAATCTTGCAATCGGTAACGCTCGTGGGAAAACGCGGCGGCGTAAGGTTATAAATGGGAAAAATATCAATTCTTCGACAATTTCGGCGGCAAAAAATAAAAGTGCTCACCCGTTTCGGAAGAAACGGGTGAGCATAAAGAGAGGAAATAATTGCGATAAATGCGTCAGGCGAGTTTTACGATCGTCATGGAAGCGTTGACGTTCGCTCCCGTTCCGCCTGTCTGCGTGGCAAGGGGTACGGCTGTCGCGGAATTGTTGACGAGAGTGAGCGTATCGTTTGCGGCGGCGGTTATGATGGCGGAACCGACAGTCGTGAGTCGAGCATCTCCCGTCGTTTCCGGCATACTGCCGTAGAGGGAGCCGGGAACTTCCGTACCGTTCAGGGCGAGATAAAATTGATTGGCGGCCGTACCTGTCACCGTGTAGCGGATGTCATAAGTTCCTGCTTCCGTCAAAGTTACGGTATTGCTTCCCGCCGTGTGCGTGATTCCGGAAGAAAGCTGTCCGTTTTCCGCAAAAGTGACAGGGGAACTTGCGCCTACCGTTTCGGCCGCAGTATTATAAATATAGGCATATTGAGGGGTTACGGTCGGCGTGGGCGTCGGGGTCGGTGTAGGAGCGGGATTGATAATTCGGGTAATCGTCTTATAGACGATCGGACAACGGGGCGGACAGGGCGGCGGACAGGGTATGAAGCAAGGAGTGCAGCCGCCGCAAGAGCCGTAAGAATTTTGTCCGAAGCATTGAAGTTTGATAAGGTTTTCGAGATTTTTAATCATAGGTGAAAAGTCCTTTTTTCGGTAATTCGGCCGAAGCTGCGGCGAAATGTCCGCCGTACGGGCTTCGGCTTACTGTATTATATGCGCGGAAAAGAGACGGACGTTCCGAAAGAAAAGGCAGACGGAGAGACGTTTTGAAAGGGAAATTTTATTTTACGGGAAAAAAGCGGCTTTGGGGCGATAAAAAAGGTTTTTCGGAAAGGGAAGCGCAAATCATTGCTTTTTTCCGCATTTTTTGATATACTGAATAGAGAAATTTTGTACGATATTTGAGGATAATTATGGCAAACGGCGAATTTACGGATAAAGTAAAAATCCTTATCAAAGCCGGCGACGGCGGCGACGGAATGAATTCCTTCAAGGCATTTAAGGGCAAACCCGCGTGCGGTCCGGACGGGGGCGACGGCGGCCGCGGCGGAAACGTGTATTTCGTGGGCGATAAGGACATGAACGATTTGTTTTCCTTCCGCTTTACCTGGAAATTTTTTGCCGAAGACGGGGAACAGGGCGGCACGAATCAGTGTGCGGGAAAGGGCGGAAAGAATGTCTATATCAAAGTTCCTTTGGGAACGCTGGTGCGCGATGCGGAGACGGACAGGCTGATCTGCGACGTATTCGAGGACGGACAGGAAATTCTCGTCGCCCGCGGCGGGAACGGCGGAAAAGGCAACGTTCGTTTTACGACCGCGAGAAGGCACGCCCCCAATTTTGCGCAGAAGGGAGAAAAAGTCAAACAGCATTACGTCGTCCTCGAAATGAAAGTGATTGCCGACGTGGGATTGGTGGGCTTCCCCAATGTGGGGAAAAGTACGCTTCTGAGTAAAATTTCCGCAGCCAAGCCTAAAATCGCCAATTATCATTTTACTACGCTTTCTCCCAATCTCGGGGTGGTGCGCTATTACGATAAATCCTTTATCGCGGCGGACATTCCCGGCTTGATAGAGGGAGCCGCCGAGGGCGCGGGATTGGGGCACGACTTCCTGCGCCATATCGAACGCACGCGTATGCTTTGCCACGTAGTGGATATTTCGGGCTGCGAGGGCAGGGACCCCATTGACGACTTTTTGAAAATCAACGGCGAACTCAAAGAATACAGCGAGAAACTCAGCGCTCTTCCGCAAATCGTCGTCTGTAATAAATGCGATATTTTCGGCGCGGAGGAGAATCTCAAAGCGTTTAAGAAAAAGTTCGGGCGCAAATATAAGATCTTTCCCGTCACTGCGGTTTCGGGAGAGGGAACGCGGGAGCTCGTCGAGGGGATTTTTGCAATTCTCAAAGACCTGCCCCCTGTGGAGCCTGTCCGTCCCGAGGAGGAATTTGAATACACGGCAAACGATAATTTGGATTTCGATATTTATCGGGACGAGAACGGCGCCTTCGTCGTGGTCGGCGGGCTGGTGGACATGCTGTGCCGCAACGTCGTTCTGAATAATCCCGATTCCATGCTGTATTTTCAGAAAGTATTGAGGCTCCGCGGCGTCATTAAAAAACTGACGGAAATGGGCTGTAAGGAAGGCGATACCGTTTCCATCGGAGAAGTGGAATTCGATTTTATTCCGTAATTTGGATTTCGGAAGTATTTTTTCCGTATTCGATGCGGGAAAGTCCGTCGCTGTTTTTTCGCGCTATAAAACACCGTTTTCTGCGGATTAAAAATCCCCGCTTTCGCCTGCTCTTTTTATAAATTTCGGAGGAAAAACCATGTTGAAAATTGCAGAAAAAGAAGATGTTCCCGTCGCGGCGGAGCTTGCGGGAATGCTTTGGCCCCATCATTCAAGGGAAGAGCTGGAAGGAGAACTTTTGTCTTTTATCGAAAGCGGAGGTATGGTTTTTCTTTGGATGGAGGAAGGTAATCCCGTGGCGTTCGCTCAATGCGGAATCCGAACAGATTACGTGGAAGGGACGCACGGCGGAGCGGTCGGTTATCTCGAAGGAATTTTTGTTTTGGGAAAATTTCGCCGCCGCGGTATCGGGAGGGTGTTGCTTACGGCATGCGAAGAATGGGCGAAAGAGCAGGGTTGTAAGGAATTTGCCAGCGACACGGAGTTGGATAATGCCGAAGGATTGTCCTTTCATTCAGGCGCGGGATTTTACGAGGTGAACCGCATCGTTTGTTTTGTCAAAAATTTGTAAGGCGGTTTATTCACAAAGGTAAAGGATTTCATGGAAAAGGGACTGAGAGCGTTTTTTTACGATTATAAATATTATCTTCTGCCCGAAAATTGTGCCGACACGGAGGACGTGAAACGGTTGAAGGGGACGGAGGTCGTGCGGCTAAAAGAGGAAAACTGCATGGCGCCCGATTTTATTCGGGAGAGCATGTCCGAAGAATTTTTGGAAATACTCGAACCTTCCCGCATCTTTCCCGTGTCCGTCAATTTGTATACCCGCGAAGAGTACGACGAATTGTTGAAAAAACAGGTCGAAAAGCGCTGTGCTGGTTGTCGGCGCTATGGTGGAAATTCGGAGGATTTGACGGGACATCACAGGGAGATTTCTTTGGCGGGCGTATGTTATTCTCGCGAGGACGAAACGGATATTCCTTCTTTTTCCCGTTTTGCGGAATGGCTTTGGGAGGTTCTCGCCGAAGAGACGAACGAGCTTGCCTCGTTGATCGATAAGGGCGAACAGAAGAAATTCTCCGAGAAAATCAATTCCCGCTTAAAAAATTTCTTTTTGCCGTTGGAAATCTACGGCGGCGTCGCGGGAAATAAATACTGTATTTGTCTGGGAGCAAACAGCTATTCCTATCAGGGCTTGCGGCCGGTATTGAAAATGCTTGCGGATACGGCGAATCGGGAGGATTCTCCCTTGTCGGCGGCAGGCTGGACGGTATTTCCGTATTTTCCGAAAGGGATTTATAAGCCTTCTTTGAGACCCGATTATTTCAAAAAACCGCCGCGGATTTTCTTTTCCGAAGAAGCGGAAACGGGTGCGGCGGAGATTGTTTTTTATGAAAAGGACGCGGAGTCTTGGAGTCCGAAAAAGACTGCGCTCCGAAAAAAGGCGCTGTACGGTTATCTTTGCCATTATGTGGGAGAGAACGTCCTCTTGGCGGGAAGCGCGTCGATTGCCGTCACGGAAAAATTCCCCGCCGACAAGCGGGAAGTGACTGCGGAGGAGCTGGCAGAACTGATAGAGAGACGGGCGGAAGATATTTACGAAGGAGAAATTCCTTTTCCCGCGCCGCTGTATCTCAGGGCAGACGAGTCGGAAATAGAGACCCTGCCCTTTAAGGAAGAGGTACAGACTTGGGCGACGATTTGTCCCGAAATGAGTCCGGAACGCCTTCCCGAAATTCCCGAACCGCATAATACGTTGTTCGAAGGATTGGGGATTATCTATGCTTATATCTATTTTCCCGTGTCTTGGACGGACGATTATGGCTCTGGAAAGAAGGAAGTGCTGGATTGGTATATGTCTCATGCCGAGGAATATCCGGAACCGATTACGTTAACGGAAAATCGGATTGTTTTTGCGAAACAGGCGGGGCTCGTCTTTACCCGTTCGGGGATTTGCGAAGATTATATGGTGTTTGACGAAAAGGAATTTTTCCGCGTCTTGCGGAATCTGGCGCCCGTGCTGGAAGGTCTCAATGCGAAGATTGTGACGGTAAAGCGTGACGGCGTCATAATATACGAACCGGGATATATCATTCGCCCTGCCGATGCGGGAATACCCGCTTGAATAAAGAAAAGGAAAAGAGGTAAATTTTTATGATTATTACAGCCGATACTATTACGAGCAAACAGCGGAGCAAACTCCGTTCTCTCGCGTCGAATTTGCAGCCCGTGACGCAAATCGGGAAAGGCGGGGTGACGGATAATTTGTTAAAGACTCTGTCGGACGCTTTGGAAGCGCATGAACTCATCAAGGTGACGATTCTCTCCACGGCGGACGACGACGCGCGCAACCTTGCGGAAAACGTTGCGGAACTCTTGGAGGCGATTCCCGTGGCGGTCATCGGTCGGAAAGCGATTTTTTATCGCCGTTCTTCGCGCGAAAATTTTGCGCATCTCGAATTATGAACGACTTTTGTTCCCTTTGCGTTTGAAAAAGGGAAAATTGCTTTATAAATAAATAACGTCGTATCGTCGAAGCGGTGCGGCGGAAAGTAAGAAAACATCGGGTGAGTATCATGGATAACAGCGAAAACGAAAAGAAATGTAATTGTGAATGTAATTGCGAAGGAAAAGCGGAAAAAAACATGTCAGCCGCTCCCGCCGAAGAAAAGGCGGAAGAAAATTGCGAAAACGAGTCTGAAGAGAAACAGGAGTGCTGCGACGCACCCGCGGAGCAGTGCGAAAAGGAAGGCGAAGAAAAGGAGTGCAAGGGCGGTCACGAGAAGGGCCATTGCCGAAAGGAACTTCAAAAAGCCAAAGAGGAGATCGAAAAACTCAAAGCAGAGGCGGAAGACTTGAAGCGTAAATGGTATTCCGTATCGGCGGAGTATGAAAATTATCGCCGCCGTACCCGCGAGGAATCTGCAAGGAAATATACGGAGGGACGAAATGATGTAGTCTCTTCCCTGTTTGCGATCGGAGATAATTTAGAGCGCGCGCTTTCCGCCTGTCAGGACGAAAAGACAAAAGAGGGCATCGAAATGGTGCTGAAAAGCTATAAAAAGGTCTTGGAAAGCGAAAATGTAGAGGAGCTCGATCCCGCGGGGCAACTCTTTGACGCCTCCGTTGCGGAAGCGATTATGGCCGTTCCTCCCGAAGAGGGCGAAGAGAGCGGTATCGTCAAACAGGTTTATGTCAAGGGCTATAAACGCGGAGATAAAGTTTTGCGTTATGCCCAAGTCGTCGTAACGCAATAACGCCGTAGGGAAGCCTTTTGAGATTTTTATAGACAGACTAAAACCCCGTTCTGAAAAGGGGTGTCATAGGGAGTAATAACCCACTACACTGCACTTCGTGAGCGAAGCGTAGTGTAGTGGGTTATATTTTGTTAACAGTTAAAACGATAAATTGAAGTTTATATTCCTAAAATGTAAAAACCGTTAAAATTTTCCCCATTCTTTAACCATTCCAAAATTATCATATAATCTAATGGTTTTTGCTCTTCGATTTTAAATAAAATATTTTTTAATTGCTCAGATGAATAATAATTTATTCCAAAAATATCAACTTCTCCGCTATGTAAATTTTGATAAGTTCCCCCGTAAAATATCTTTTTATAATTAGCAAAGAAAGAGTCAATATCATCAAAATAAATATAAAGAGAATTGTCTATCCAGTGTCTAGACGTATTAACAATTTTTTTAAGTTCAGTTCCCGATTTTTGAGTACAATACTGTATTTCTATAAATGCAGAACCGCCAAACGTTCTTCTTGCATTCTGATTTTTGAATGAATGAAATATCATTAAGACTCTCCGTTAAATTACTGCTTATTATAGTTGTATTATATCATAAATAAAATAAAAAAGCAAGGACTGTTTGATTATCCTTGCTTTTACCCTATGAAATAAAGGACAGGGTTTTTGTTTGTCGAAAACGTGATTGCATGCGAAAATTCCGGCGTGTTTCGCTCTTTCAGCCTTCGTCAATTCCGAAAAATTCGTTTGGCGTAATGCCGAAATGCGTATAAAACGCCAGAATATTGTCGTAGGA
>CDZB01039151.1_pt1 | contig 9979 bp, 8 predicted proteins | sample 554961 | NCBI WGS metagenome assembly CDZB01 (sample SAMEA3182106, study PRJEB8094) | gut metagenome | biome: human; feature: gut; material: Stool; isolation source: human stools | place: Canada | collected 2013-02-26
CAAAAGTCAACTTCTATATTGTCATTGTAATAATATAGGTCTTCACCATACGTCTCATAGAGATAAATGGCAACCATATTTTCCAATAGGGATGTTTCTGGATCAAGCAGGAAGAGGTTCAGAATTCCATTATCGATGAAATAGTATTTCTTGTTAGAAATCTTGTCTTGCAATTTTGCTTCAATGTTTTCTATAGAAAAAATCATGCAAGTTTCCTTGATGTATTCAAGGTAATCTACGATAGTTTCTTGCTTGACCTTTCCTGCTACTGTAGATACGATATTTGCAAGACGATTGTAGCTTTGTGGCTGTTTGATGCTCTCAGCTAATTTCCTGACTAATACTTTTAATCCTGTAGTGTTACGTATATTGTATCTACTGATTAAGTCGCCAAAATATATCTTATTGTATAGATTGCCTAACCATTGACGCTTGAATGATTCTTCTCGGATGACTAACTCTGGTAATCCTCCAAAGTGGAAATATTCATTGAAAGTTCGTTTGATAGGAGCGTTGTCAAGGTATTCCCACTGCTTTTCTAATTGGATGTTCTTGGATTGGAGGAATTCCATGAAGGAAAATGGAAATACATTTTGAACTATATAACGTCCGCCAAGAGTTGTGGAAATTTCTTTGCTCAACATCTTTGCATTGCTTCCAGTAATATAAACAAGGTATTTATGGTCTGCAAGTCGGCGTGCAAATTTTTCCCAACCATCCACTAATTGAATCTCGTCCAGCATGAAGATTGGCTTATGGGCAAATAATTCTTCGTATGCTTGTTTGATGAGGTCGAGGTCGCTGAGTTGGATGTCTGCTAAACGGTCATCTTCAAAGTTGAAGTAGAGAATTTCTTCAATGGAATGGCCTTGCTGTAATAGGTCATGTATGCGTTGATATAGCATATATGACTTACCTGCCCGGCGAAGACCTACCAATACGTAGCATGAATGAGGTTCAAATTCGACATTGCGTCTAATGAAACTCAATTCTTTTACCATTTGTTGGTTCTCTAATATCAATTTCTTAGCTATATTTTTATCCATATTATATGTTTTTTACAGAAATATGGTTGCAAATATACAAAATTTCCTTTATAAGGGGAAAGAAAATGCCAAAAAGTTTCCTCTATAAAGGAAAGTTTTATGTAAAATCTTTCCTTTATAAGGGAAATATTATATTTTCTTACTTCGCTCCAATCAATAGTCAGGAAAAGTCAGAATGCCTACGATTTCAGTTTTATGAAATTGATAGTGTCTACCTTTCTGGTTTATAAAGTAAAAAAGTGTCTACTGATATCGGGAAAAGTCACCCCTCAAGAAGTTCCTTCTATGCTCTTCAAGCGGTCCCTCGAGGACCACGTGATGGGGAACTGGTGAACAAGAGACGGGCAACCGTTGCTCACGTGATGGTCAATGAGTGCCCAAACGGATAGCTATAATTTGGCAATATGTTGTTGACTTTTCCTCCTTATTATATATAGCCGTTTGCATAGTTTGCACTTTTCTAAATAAAAAAATCCCATCACTCTCAATGAGAATGATGGGATTCAATGTCTTAAAGCAAATTGCTTTCAGATTACTTACGAAGACCGAGGGCCTTGATGATGGCACGGTAGCGATTGATATCGCGGTCGTACAAGTAATCGAGCAATGCGCGACGCTTTCCTACAAGCTGTGTCAGAGAACGTGTTGTAGTATAATCTTTACGGTTCTTCTTTACATGTTCCGTCAAATGAGCAATACGGTATGAGAACAATGCTATCTGGCTCTCAGCTGAACCAGTATCAGAGTTAGACTTTCCGTACTTGCTAAAGATCTCTTCTTTTTTTGCTTTGTCTAAATACATAGCTGTGTTACTTAATAATAAATGTTACTTTAATTGTTTCTAATGCATTCAGGACCCTTCCTCGCGGCGGTTTCTCTAAAAATGCGCTGCAAAGTTACAACTTTTCTGTGAAACTTGCAAATTTTTCCGATATTTTTTGTAATTTTGCACCCAAATTCATTAAGTATTTAAGGTAAAGGAAATGCAAGACATTAGAAACATTGCAGTTATTGCACACGTTGACCATGGTAAGACTACCTTGGTGGACAAGATGATGCTCGCCGGAAAGCTGTTCCGTGACGGCCAGGATAATAGCGGCGAAGTGCTCGATTCCAATGATTTGGAGCGTGAGCGTGGTATAACCATTCTTTCAAAGAATGTATCTATCAATTGGAAAGGTGTTAAAATCAATATCCTCGATACTCCTGGACACTCCGACTTCGGTGGTGAGGTGGAGCGCGTACTCAATATGGCAGACGGTTGTCTCTTGCTTGTTGACGCTTTCGAGGGCCCTATGCCTCAGACCCGTTTCGTGTTGCAGAAAGCTTTGCAGCTCGGTCTGAAGCCTATCGTTGTCGTTAATAAGGTGGATAAGCCTAACTGCCGTCCTGAGGAAGTTTATGAGATGGTATTCGATCTCATGTGCGACCTTGATGCTACTGAGGATCAGCTTGATTTCCCTGTAGTATATGGTTCTGCCAAGAATGGTTGGATGGGAGAGGATTACAACAATCCTACAGACAACATCGACTATTTGCTCGACAAGATTGTAGAGGTTATCCCTGCTCCTAAGCAGTTGGAGGGTACTCCTCAGCTCCTTATTACTTCTCTCGACTACAGTTCTTATACAGGCCGTATCGCTGTAGGTCGTGTTCATCGTGGTACTCTGAAGGATGCCATGAATGTGACAATCTGCCATCGTGATGGTACACAGGAGAAGACCAAGATTAAGGAACTTCATACATTCGAGGGTATGGGTCACAAGAAGACTGATCATGTAGATTCTGGTGATATCTGTGCAGTTGTCGGTTTGGAGAAGTTTGAGATTGGTGATACCATCTGTGATTATGAGAATCCAGAGCCACTTCCTCCAATCGCTGTTGATGAGCCAACCATGAGTATGCTCTTCACTATCAACGATTCTCCATTCTTCGGTAAGGAGGGTAAGTTCTGTACTTCCCGCCATATCCAGGAGCGTTTGAACAAGGAGTTGGAGAAGAACCTGGCTCTTCGTGTTCAGCCTTACGAGGATACCACCGATAAGTGGATTGTATCAGGTCGTGGTGTGCTCCATCTCTCTGTGCTCATCGAGACCATGCGCCGCGAGGGCTACGAGCTGCAGGTGGGTCAGCCTCAGGTAATCTACAAGGAGATTGACGGCGTGAAGTGCGAGCCTATCGAGGAGTTGACCATCAACGTGCCAGAGGAGTTTGCTTCTAAGATGATTGATATGGTTACCCGCCGCAAGGGTGACATGACTTCTATGCTGAACATGGGCGAGCGTGTGGATATCGAGTTTGATATTCCTTCTCGCGGTATCATCGGTCTTCGTACCAATGTGCTGACTGCTTCTCAGGGTGAGGCCATCATGGCTCACCGTTTCAAGGAGTATCAGCCATTCAAGGGTGAAATCAACCGCCGTTCTAATGGTAGTATGATTGCACTTGAAACTGGTACTGCTTATGCTTATGCTATTGATAAGCTTCAGGATCGTGGTAAGTTCTTCATCGACCCAGGTGAGGAGGTTTATGCCGGTGAGGTAGTTGGTGAGCATGTTCACGAAAACGACCTTGTCGTCAATGTGACTAAGGCAAAACAGTTGACCAATGTCCGTGCTTCTGGTTCTGACGATAAGGCTCGTGTGATTCCAAAGACCGTAATGAGTCTTGAGGAGTGCTTGGAGTATATCCGTGAGGACGAGTACGTAGAGGTAACTCCTAAGAGCATGCGTATGCGCAAGGTAATCCTTGATCACTTGGAGCGTAAGCGTAGCAATAAAGACTAATTAAGTATAGCTTTAAGGATATAAATGAAAAGAGAAATCCTCTCCTATCGGATGTTTCCGATATGGAGAGGATTTGAGTTATTGTACTTTTGCACTTGAATTTCTACTCTGTTTGGACTTGCTGTCAAATGGTTTATTCAATAGGACTCAAAATTACGTAATTATGAAGTTGTGGAATTTTTTCAGGAAGTTTTCCTTGCCCTGTTCGCTGGTCATAGGAGCAGTGGGTTATTTGATTTTTGCATACGTTCCTTTCTTGGAACCATTGGGTGATGCGGTCGGACCTCATTTGGTCAGTGTGATGCCGGTTGTATTGTTTGCTTTGCTTTATGTTACGTTTTGTAAGATAGAAATAAAGGAAATGAAGCCTAAAGCCTGGCATTTTATATTGCAACTGATTAGAACTTCTTTGGCTTTGATGATGGTGGTACTCATCTTTGAGTTTGGTAACGACTATAATACAAAACTGATACTGGAGGGTGCTTTCATCTGTTTTATTTGTCCTACTGCAGCAGCTGTGGCTGTGGTAACAGAAAAATTGGGCGGCTCTATCGGCTCGCTTACTACCTATACGGTGATAGCCAATATTTTCACGATGGTTATCATCCCTTCTCTTTTCCCGATGGTAGAAAAAGGTGCTGATGTATCCTTTCTTTATATGAGTTTGATGGTGTTTAGGAATGTGACTACGGTTTTGGTGGTGCCATTACTTTTAGCCCTATTGAGTCGCAGATTCTTGCCGAAGTTTGTGGATAAAGTAAAGAGCGTAAAAGATTTGGGATTTTATATGTGGTGCTTCAATCTGACGATATTGATGGGCGAGACGGTGCGTAATATCCTTCATGCTACGGTATCCGGTTGGATTCTTGTTTTGCTTCTGATTGTTCCGCTTTTCGTCTGTCTGATCCAGTTTGCCATCGGTAAGGCGGTGGGACGTCATTTTGATGCGAGCATTAGTGCAGGACAGGCTTTAGGTCAGAAGAATACGATAGTGGGTATCTGGCTCACCCTTACTTTCCTGAATCCGTTGGCTGCCGTAGCTCCAGGTGCCTATGTGGTTTGGCAGAATTTAGTGAATGGTTGGCAGTTGTGGTATAAGGAGAAGTATGGTAAACTCAAGTGGTAAAAAAAGCATCTTAAGATACTCGCAAATGTATCTTAAGATGCTTTTTCTATATTTCAGTCTTTGACTTTTCCTGATTTTAATCCTGTGTAGGATAAATCAAGTTTTCTTCCTTGATAACGTTTAAGACCTCTTCGAGATATTTCTTGGACTCGTATTTTGCCATAGGCAGGTCGTGGAGCAGATAGTTGCCACAGTCCTTGGCAGCCTGTCCAGGAATCTCGCCTTCGAAGTCTGCGATAAACTTGAAGGTGCGCTTCATCAACTCAACGATATCCTTGCTTTCCAAGTCTCCTTTGATGAGGAGGTAATTACCTGTGAGGCAACCCATCGGACCCCAATATATGATGCGGTCTTTCCACTCTTCGTCATTGCGGAGATAGGTGGCAGCGAGGTGCTCAATCGTGTGGATGGCACCGTTGTGGAGACAAGGCTCCTGATTAGGTACCTTCATGCGGATATCGAAAGTAGTGACAACTTCGTTTCCAATTTCGTCCTTACGGCTAACGTATATACCGCGGAGCAACTTGTTGTGATTGATAGTAAAACTTGGTATCTTGTTCATAATTTCTAATTTGTCATTTCTCATTTATAATTTCTCCAAGAATGCTTTGGTAACATTGAAAGAACCTTCTGCCATCTTAGCCCAGAAGTCAAAATACATCTGCGCCTTGGTGTCTTTGAGTGGTACATCACTGATGATGCGGAAGGAGATGAAAGGAGTCTTGTATATATGGCAGGTCTGAGCAATCGAGCAACTCTCCATATCGACAGCCATTGCATGAGGAAAGTGCTCCAGGATAGAGCGCATCTTCTCCTTGCTATCTACAAACCACTCTCCACTGACAATCTGTCCTGCATGTATCTTAGGATGGATGTTATCTGGAAGATGATTGATGGCAAGTGCCTTCTCTACATACTTCTTGGGAGTCTTAAAGGTGGCTGGCATTCCTAAAATCTGTCCAAATTCACATTCATCTCCGCAATAAGCGTCATGATATACACACTCTGTAGCCACTACGACCTCGGTGACATTGAGGTTGATATCAGCTCCACCAGCAACACCGGATGAGATTACCAGGTCTGGATGGTAATTGTCTATCATTTCTACGGCACCGATGGTACTGTTTACCTTGCCGATGCCGCACTGTTGCATGACTACTTCATTGTTGCCAATCTTTCCAATCACGAAATCCTTGTGGTTCTTTCGCTCTGTCTGTGATTCTGTCAATAATGTCTTGAGTTGCGTGAACTCCTTGTCCATCGCAACGATAATTCCTATTTTCATATATTTATTGTAACTTTTCCGATTGAGAATTTACTGATATTAAAATCGGCTGCAAAGTTACGAAAAATATCTGATAAAACCTTAGAAGTTAACACCAAAGTTGAGTAGCAGTCCTCCATTATGGGATGTGTCGAAGGTATCATGACAGATGTTTGCCAGACCGATATCGTAGGTAAGGTCGGCATAGAACATATCGTATTGTATGCCACAACCCAGACGGAGTCCTCCATCTACCCGGCGGAAGTTATCGTCATTAAATGAGTTTTGAGCTTCTCTCTGTTCGAAGTTCTTGATCTTTCCACCAACTCCTGAAGCGAAATATCCTCCAAAAAATGGTTGGAGAGAGAAGTGTGGATCGATATTGTACTTATATTTCAGTACAAGTGGAATTTCAATGTAGTTGAGGTCGTAGGTCATCTTCTTGCCATTAGCCAAATCTTTCTTACCACCTTTCTCTATATAGAATAAGCCTCCTTCCAAATAAAGTGGCTGGGCATTTGAAAGTGCGACACCTGCCACAACTCCCACGTTGAGACCAGTTTGCCAATTACCACCATCCAGTCTGTTATCATCCGAATTGACGTAAGAGAAAGAAGGACCAATCCTGAATCCGAAGTAGGAGTCAGGGAAATCATTGTAGTGACGGCCGTAGTCGAGATGACCAGTTTGCTTGTTGTAATATCTGCTCTGTGTATAGTGTTGAGCTGAGGATGGCATTGCGATGAGCAAGAGGGCCATCAGGAGAAATGCAATCTTTTTCATATTTTTCCGTTTTAAGTTAATATTCTGATTAAACCAGGGAGTCAGAAGCTGACACCATCTGTTGTGATTATGTTGCAAAAGTAGTCTGTTTTCAGGAAAATATCAGGGTATGAATTCCTAAAAGTTGAGAGGGAAAACCCTATTAAAATAAATGTGGAATATCTACCTTTTTAGGGATAGCTCCTTAAAAAGAGTAACATAGTTAGGTATAATGGGTATTCGCTGACAACCCATATAGTGATAAAAATAAAAATGCGTAACTCATTTAGTGATACAAAAAATAGATAGTAACAAATTTAGTTTAACCATCCTAAAGGTGACAACTTTTTCGCGTATAAGACAGATGGACAAGTAGTGATAGAGTAGAAGATTGTCTTAGGTGCCGATTTTTACAAAATATTAAGATTCTTAGGTGCCGATTTCTGCGAAATATTGCTTATCTTTGCCCCAGATAATAATAAACGCTATTGAAAATGAGGTATTTAGATAGATTTATAGATTGGGAGTTGGAAAAGTGGAGCAAAAGTGCTTTGCGTAAACCGCTTTTGTTGCGTGGAGCAAGGCAGGTAGGCAAGACTTCTGCAGTGCGTCATTTGGGAGAAAAATTTAAGTATTATGTTGAGGTAGACTTGAATGACCAAAGAGAATTACATACTTTATTCGAAAAAGGATATACTCCGCAACAAATATGCCAACAATTGGCTGTGATATTGGATACTCCCATAGAAGAAGGTGAGACGCTTTTATTTTTTGATGAGATTCAAGCATGTCCTGCTGCAATTAATAAGTTGAGATACTTCTATGAGAAGATGCCTCGTTTACATGTAATTGCTGCAGGATCACTTTTAGAGTTTGCTCTTCGTGATCTACCTTCGTTTGGAGTTGGGCGAATCCGCTCTATTTTTATGTATTCATTTTGTTTCCAGGAATTTCTTTGGGCTTTAGGAAAACGGTCGCTTGCAGATATGATAGTTCACGCAACTCCTTTTTCACCATTGCCCGAGCTAATTCATACCAAGGCTTTGGAGTATCTGCGTACGTTCCTTGTGATAGGGGGCATGCCCGAATGCGTTTCGACTTATGTGCAAACGGAGAATATGCTTGAATGCCAGCAGGTGCTCAATGAGTTGATGCAGTCTTATCAAGATGACTTTAAGAAGTATCATGAGAAAGTTCCTGTTGGATTATTGAAGGATGTACTTCGCTCTGTCGCTTTGCAAGGTCAAGGAAAATTTGTTTATGCTCAAGTAGATACAGCTTGTCGAACACCCCAGATAAAGGAAGCATTAAATATGCTTTGTATGGCAGGATTGGTATATTCGGTTGTTCATACAGATAGTAATGGTATTCCACTTTTTGCCGAAGCAAAGGAAAAATACAAGCGATATATATTCATGGATACAGGCCTTTTGCAGAGGATGTTGGAGTTGGACTTGACGGATATATTGGTTTCAAATGATTTGAGGTTGGTCAATCGGGGAGCATTGGCCGAAACGTTTGTAGGTACAGAACTGGTTAAGAATTACTCTCCTTACCAAAATGATAACCTTTATTGCTGGCATCGGGAAAAGAAAGATTCCAACGCAGAGGTTGACTATGTGATTTCTTGTAGGGGTGTGATATATCCAATAGAGGTCAAATCTGGAGTTCGTGGTTCTATGCAAAGTTTGAGGATATTTTTGGAGACTAAGCATTTGGAAAAAGGAATTCGAACCTCATTGGAAAACTTTGGTGCGTATGAGGATATTTTGGTTTATCCTTTGTATGGGATTGGAAATGTGTGTGGTGAAATGTAAGTAGTAAACTTAATATCATCAGCATTTCCGTAGATAAAAAACGTCAGGATTGGGAGAGGGCGATGGAAGTAGAGAAGATGACATTCTTATTTGGAAGAAAAAGTGAAGTAATTGAGAGGAAAAATATTTTATGGCGACTCTTAAATAAGGTGCTTGTCCCTGTTATACAGAAAAAGGAGGATTTCGACACATAGGACGAAATCCTCCTTTTTCTGTATCTTCTTGGCTTGATTCTCAACAAAAAAAACATAATTTTTCGCTTTATATTTTGTATTGTCTGCGATTTGCATTATCTTTGCCCCCAAAATATAAACGTTTATAAGAATAATGAAATTTTTGAAGAAGTATCTACTGGATATTCTGGTAGTAATCGTATTTGCAGTTGTCTCCTTTGTTTATTTCATGCCAGCCGACATGGACGGGCGCATCCTGTTCCGTCATGATGCTGCAGCAGGCAAGGGACTGGGACATGAAAAGGAACTTTTCCAGCAACAGACTGGCGAGGTGACCCGTTGGACAAACTCAGTTTTTGGCGGAATGCCAACTTATCAGATGTCACCATCTTATGAGAGTGGCACTGTTTTGCAGCAGGCTGTCAATGCCTATCATCTTTGGTTGCCTGATTATGTATGGTATGTTTTTGCATACCTCTTAGGATTCTATATTCTGTTGAGAGCCTTTAACTTCCGACAGTCATTAGCAGCATTGGGATCTATCATCTGGGCTTTTTCGTCCTATTTCTTCATCATCATTGCTGCCGGACACATCTGGAAAGTGATGGCTTTGGCTTATTTGCCTCCTATGATTGCAGGTGTCGTATTGGCTTATCGTGGTAAATATTTGTGGGGATTGCTCGTTACTGCTATCTTTGCAGCCTTTGAAGTCAATGCCAACCACGTGCAGATGACTTATTATTACCTCTTTGTCATCTTCTTTATGCTTCTCGCATTCTTGTGGGATGCCTATAAGAAGAAGGAAATGGCTCGCTTCGGTAAGGCTACTGCGGCTTGTATCGTGGGTGCCGCCATCGGTATATCGCTCAATCTTTCCAACCTGTATCATACTTGGCAGTACGGTCAGGAGTCTATGCGTGGAAAGAGTGAACTGGTGAAGAAAAACGCTGCTAACCAGACCAATAGCGGTTTGGATAGAGACTATATTACCCAGTGGAGTTATGG
>CDZB01024010.1_pt1 | contig 9977 bp, 9 predicted proteins | sample 554961 | NCBI WGS metagenome assembly CDZB01 (sample SAMEA3182106, study PRJEB8094) | gut metagenome | biome: human; feature: gut; material: Stool; isolation source: human stools | place: Canada | collected 2013-02-26
TGCGACATCTACCTTATACGCCGCAGTGCGCATCCTCGCTTCCCGTTTTTTACTTTACAGGAAAGCAATTTCCTGTAAAGTAAAAAACGGGAAGCCCGCTAAGCGTACTTCCCTCAATATGACTATTTATCTCAACGAGACCAGGCGGTTCTCTTTTGCTACCCGTACTGCCTGTCTTCTCGTCCTGACCCGGAGCTTCGCAAATATATTTTTTCCGTGAAACTTTACGGTATTGATGCTGATTCCCATGAAATCTGCAATTTCCTGATTAGAACGCTCATCTGCTATCAGCCGGTCAAATCGTCTTTCTTTTACAATCGGAAGCAGCTCATCCAAAAGCTGAAATGCATCCTCTTTCCGGCCACTTAAGAAATAGCTGACTGCGCATAAAAGATTCATTTCACATAAATCCATGACACGGTCACCCTTTCGCAGCGGCTCCCTCAAATACTCTGCCAGCGAAAGCATTGCCAGATATTTTTCTTCCAGAATATATGCCCGCATCTTTATCATATATTTATAGGTATCCAGCATGTTCAGTTCTCCAAATTCGCTAGGCGCCTCATTTTCCATCCATTCCGTTACTGTATCCACATCACCATCATACAACAGTCCCCAGGCTTTCATTGCTCCGAAATTCTCTAAAAGCCATCTGCTCTGTTCCTTATGAAGTCTCTGATATATCTCTTCCAGGATCGGATATACCACTGCTATCTGTCCGGTTGCTATCATAATCCGCATCTGAAGGCTCAAAGCAATAAACAGAACAGCAATTTCGCCTTCTTTTTCTATAAATGGAATAATTCCAACTAATGTAGTAATTGCTTCAAAACATTCATCTCTCTGATAGCATACTTCTGCATAAGTTATTTCTGCAATTCCAAGGGAACTGTCTCCATAGAAGCTTTTTACCCAGCCCTTTAGCTGCTCCTTCCGGTCATGTACATAATTTCCATACATGGTCATATCCCGGAATCCGTTTATCATGGTAATTCTGCCTGCTGCCAGAGGAAGATTCGGCAAAATGCCATAATTATTATATATTTCAGCCAGCTTAAGCAATGCAGCTCTTGCCCTCTCCCGGTCAGTTCCCGGAATAATTACATCAAGATGCAGCTTCATCAGACGTTCATCCCCTACATATGAAGCATATTTCTCCGCCTTTTCCAGATTCCCGTAAATAGCCTGAATAACAGCTTCTGCTGCTGCAAGTGTTGGTGTTTTCCTGATTTCCTCTTTTGAAAAAACTTCGAGATATTTTCTACAATGCTTAAATCCATTCAGACAGCACGGACAGGCAAAAATCCTGCTCATCTTATCCCGAAGAGTTTCATAATCTCTCTTTTCTACCAGTTCATCCAGTTCTTCTTCTCTGAAAAATTCATTATCCCGGTTTTTCATGCATTCCCCTCCGACACAATTCGACACTTTTTATCTGTTTTTATAATAATTACGAATAACCTGCCTGTAAACTACCCGAAAGTGTAGGTTTTTCATTTACCCGGGAATTTTTTTAAACAGGGAATTTAAAACACTTGACCTGAAGATAAGTTCAAGTGCAAGAATTGCACTGCACAGTAAAACAGCAAGAGTCAGCTATTGCAGACTCTTGCTGTTCGAATATACCTTTAAAAAAGGGACTATTAATATTTCTATTTTCTCTGTAACCGTTTCTGCAGCACGCCCTTTGGATCTTTGATTAAAAACATTACCAGCCAGATGATTAATCCTAAGACCACTACAGATATCCCCAGGAAAAAATCATTCAGCATGTCCACCGGTTCCGGTGTAAAATACGCTGCCTTTAATTCTATATACTCAACTATCGCATCTACCAGCCACATCAGTGTGGCGCCCCAGTACATAAGACTTAAGGTTCCTATTCGCATCTCGTTGGTGCCGTCCTTAAAATACCATACCAAAGTTACAATCACTGCCGCAATGGCTGCTGTAAGTAAAGTCATTACTGTATCTCCTTACCTGTTCCGATAACCGGACGTTTCTCGATTACATTGGATACTGCTACCATACCAGCCCACACTGCCGTAACAAGTACTGCCATGGCAACACCGGTTGTTGCCATCTCATGGAGCATTGCCATCGCATCCTCCGGATTTCCTGCTGCTGTTAAAAATGGGAACCATGGTGTCACTTCGCCATGCCAGATATGTTCAAATGCCAGCAGTGCAGAACCGCCCCAAAGCATATGATTTAACCATTTTAATTTATGAGAAAATGGTGTCTTGCTGTTCTCACTTAAGGTAAGTTCCTTTTTATTTGCGCGTTCCTCTTTCCCCTTTACCACATGCTCTGCAATTGTGGTAACTGCAGCTTCCGTTGCCGGAACTAAAAAACATGCCATATTTATATCCTCCTTATAAAACTGATACTTTTATTATATGAGGGAATTTTCTCAAAGTCAATTGTATTCGGCTGTTTCTGCGGGTTTCTTTCTGCTGCACTTCCATTCCAGGATATATACAATCACCGTAAGAATTGCGGAAGTTATCAACAAAAAGTAGAAATTTATTCCACGGGACACACACATGGATGCCGTAAGAAAAGTTCCCGGAAATACCCCGGCGAAAATGCTCTTATACATCAGCTCCGTAATTCCCTGTGCCCCCGGCAATGGCAGCATATCCACGGCGATATAGACGGATGCCTGGAGCATCATGACCGTAAGCGCATCTGTGCCCTTTAAATGAAAGCCAAGATATACAAGATAAGTCAGGAAAAATACACTGCATCTTTGCAGCACCGTAAATAATGTGACCGCCACGATTTTTCCCTTATGTCCGGCAAAAAACTGCACCGTCTCCCGGTATTTTTCCGCAAAGCCGGAGAGTTTTTCAATTCGTTCCTCCGAGTGTTTCAGCAGGTGAAACCGTACGCAGAACCGCTCTACTCCTGTCACAATATTGTGAAACAGCTTTGGCCCGAACATCACGATTAAAAGAAAAATCACCAGCACTGTATTTAACAGTAGTCCCAGATAAAAAAGCCACATATAGCTTCCAAGATAATTCTTTAGCGGATGATAGCCAAACAGCAGCATGATAAGTCCAATCACCACCAGCACAAATTTGTAAAGCACTGCTACCGTCATTAAGACCACAGTACTTTCCGATATCTTCAACCCATCCTTTTTCATATGATAGAGCTGCATCGGCTGTCCGCCTGTGGCGGACGGTGTGATTCCCGAATAGAAAAATCCAATAAAGGAATATTTGATGCACCTGCCTGCTGCAATGGGATTTCCCAGTGCCCGCAGAAGATAGCAGATCATCAGCCCTTCTGCCGATACGAAGAAAATCCCCAGACCCATGGCCCCAAAGAGATACCACGCATCCATTTTTCTTACTGCCTTTGCCACCTCTGTCATATCATTTCCCTTACAGATAGCAGAGAAGGTCAGTGCCGCCAGTAAAAGAAACAGCAGGACACTGATGAGATTCTTTTTATTCTTATGCAATTTCTGTCCGATACTGCTCCATACGGATGAGCTGCTTAAGTTCTCCTTCATAGATGACCTCTTTCTGCTCTAATTCATAAAAATCTTTCGGCGTTACCAGTGAAAAATGCTTCGAAAAAAGCTTTAATCCATTCTCCTCAAGCACCCGGGCAATAAAGGAGGAACAGGTATAGCGTTTCTCCCGGAAGAATTCCTTCTGCAATAAAATAAAAGGCAGCCCCGCGATGCAGTAATGGTATTTGTAACGGTTTTCATAGCATTTTTTCAACTGCTTTCTGATATTTTCCTTCTGCTCTTTTGTGCAGTCTATGGCAAATATCATGTAACGCGCCGTTGGAAATGCCCGTATGATTTTCTCCTTTTCTTCCCGCTCGAAACCCGCCAGAAGCGGTATCGAAGGAAATCTTCTTCCCACGCTGTAGCACTCATCCAGCATTTCGTCCATGCCAAGCACCACATGTATGTAATCCTGCCGGATGGCTTTGCGGATCATCCACGCAAACAGCCCCGGAGTATCTACTAATCCGATGTATAATTTTTCCATTTCCTTATCCTCTTATACGATTTCTGCTGTTTCTTATTGGAACTGGTACATCTTCCGTGCCAGACGATAACCGGTCAGGGTTACAAAACCGCCTGCCGTACCCCCCGGCAGATAAGTAAATCCGCTTAATCTCCGGTATTTTAGAATGCTATAAAGCTTTGGATGCAGTGCCTTTATATGCTCCCAGAGATTCTCCCGTTTCGCATAAGCTTCCTTATCTCCAATCAGCAGCAGATGGATGGAAGAAATTGCCATCATGATAGAGATATTTCTTGTCATATAGGCTGCCAGCTTCGGATAAGTTTTCGATACCTCACCAAGGTTCACGCAGTCTGACACCAGTTTGGTTACCTTAATCTGCTGGTCAATCCGCTTCATTAAGACCTTTTCATTCACGGACTGGTCATCTCTTCCCAGAAAATAATGATACAAATCCAGATTCAGATAACAGATATTTTTCACATAAGGCAATGGTTTATATGCAAATATGTTGTCCACATAAAAGGTGTGCTTCGGCAATTGCAGCCTGCAATCCCGCAATATCTGGGTGCGGTAAAGCAACGCATGCATCACAAGGTACTGGGACGGCTTGAAATTACCCATGTCATTCCATGTACAAAGCTTCTTCTCCGGAAATACATTGGTATAGCGCATTGGCTTTGTCTTATTCTCATAAAGGTGGTCATAGACATAATTGCAGACTACCAGATCCACTTCTTTTTCCTGCCACTCCCATTCCCGAAGTTCTGAAAGAAGCTCCTTTAAGCTTTCCTCATCCAGCCAGTCATCGGAATCCACCACTTTAAAATAAGTTCCTGTGGCTGCCTCAAGTCCTGCATTTACGCCGGAACCATGTCCACCGTTTTCTTTATGTATGACTTTCACAATATCCGGATATTCCTTTGCATACTCGTCGGCAATCTCTCCGGTTCTGTCGGTAGAGCCGTCATCCACAATGATAATTTCCCCTTCCTCTTTGCATACCAGAAGAGAATCTATGCAACGTTTCATATAATCCTGTGAATTATAACAAGGTACTGTAAATGTGATTTTCTTCATTTTCCTAACCTCCTGTATCTCTGTTTACTAAAACGAATGAACTTTCCTTTTATCTTCAATTTTCTTTTTGTGTATTACTTCATTAATACAATTACACAATCAAAGCAATTTGTCAATTTACATTTCCTTAAGATTTGTTAAACAATAAATAACAAATTTTTAAATCCGGCTTTTAAAATCTTATGTTTGACAAATTTTAAGTTACCCCCTATAATGGGGATAATTAAGGCAGTTACAGGCTTTGATGGGAACGAGTAATAGCAAAGGAAACCTACAGAGAGTCACCGGTTGCTGAGAGGTACAGGGGCAGCTTGTTATGAATACATCCCGGAGCTTCGCACCAAATATTCAATATTTGTCAAATCAAAATTAAACTTTACAAATGAATGGTTTGTGCAAATTTGAATGAGTAGGCTGCGACGGATTAGCACACGTTATCGATGCGTAAGTTGCCAGATATCCTTAAGGCACTGCAGATGGCAGTCCTGTCGGTGACGGACACTTACTGAGGCAGGTTATGCGAATAATCTGTGAAAAAAGGTGGTAACACGAGACTTCGCCCTCGTCCTTTCATAGGACGGGGGCTTTTTTATGCGGGAAACAGGATAAAAACATTTCCCGGAATTTTAAAAAATATATTTTCAGAAAGGATTTTTATTATGACTTTATATGATGAATTAGTTGCCCGTGGCCTGATTGCCCAGGTAACTGATGAAGCCGAGATTAGAGAGCTCATCAACAATGGAAAAGCTACTTTTTATATTGGATTTGACCCAACCGCAGACAGCCTTCATGTTGGACATTTCATGGCACTTTGCTTAATGAAACGTCTCCAGATGGCTGGCAACAAGCCAATCGCCCTGATTGGTGGCGGAACCGCCATGGTCGGAGACCCATCCGGACGTACTGACATGCGTCAGATGATGACACCGGAAACCATTCAGCACAACTGTGACTGCTTTAAGAAACAGATGAGCCGCTTTATTGATTTCTCCGATAACAAAGCTCTTATGGTAAATAATGCTGACTGGCTCATGGACTTAAATTACATTGAAGTATTGCGTGAAGTTGGTGCTCATTTCTCCGTAAACCGTATGCTGACCGCAGAATGCTACAAACAGCGTATGGAAAAGGGCTTAAGCTTCTTAGAGTTTAACTACATGATTATGCAGAGCTACGACTTCTATACCTTATACCAGAAATATGGCTGTAATATGCAGTTTGGTGGCGATGACCAGTGGAGCAACATGTTAGGCGGAACCGAGCTGATTCGTCGTAAACTTGGAAAAGATGCTTACGCGATGACCATCAACCTTCTTCTGAATTCCGAAGGTAAGAAAATGGGTAAAACACAGTCCGGTGCTGTATGGCTTGACCCGAATAAGACTTCTCCATTTGACTTCTATCAGTACTGGAGAAATGTTTCCGATGCAGATGTATTAAAATGTCTGCGTATGTTAACCTTCCTGCCATTAGAGCAGATTGACGAAATGGATAAATGGGAAGGCAGCCAGTTGAACCAGGCAAAAGAAATCTTAGCTTACGAACTGACCAATCTGGTTCACGGCGAAGAGGAAGCCAAAAAAGCACAGGAGAGTGCAAGAGCATTATTCTCCGGCGGCAATCATGCAGATATGCCTGCTGCTGAAATTACAGAGGCAGACCTTCGCGATGGCGTTATCGATATCATGGGACTTCTTGTTTCTGCCGGACTTTGTGCTTCCCGTTCTGAGGCACGTCGTGCCGTAGAGCAGGGTGGTGTTACCGTCAACGGCGAAAAAGTAACCGACATCAAGACCACATATACTCAGGATGATATCAAAAATGCAGAAGAATTTGTTCTGAAACGTGGAAAGAAGAAATTCTGTAAAATTGTAATGAAATAATCTATAAAAAAACCAAAAGAGTTGTACCGATTTGTCCTGATGGACGTTACGATACAACTCTTTTTTGTCCTATAACCCGCTATTTCTTTCTGAATCTTATCGCTTTATAAATCCAAAGTCTTTCCATACTTTTCTAATACCTGTTTTGCCTGCTCTTCCGTTATCTGTAATTCTTCCTGAAGCAATGCCAGGATTTCGGCATCTGATTTTCCAAATTTACTACCGAGCTTTATGATTTCTACTTCTTTTCCCTCCTGCAAGCCTTCTTCTAAACCAACTTTCTTACCTTCTTCCAACCCGGCTTTCTTACCTTCCTCCAGTCCGGCTTTTCTTCCTTCTGCTTCGCCCTGTTTTCGAATCCGCTCTTCTCTCTCAAAACTCTTCATATATGCAAGACCTACCTCTCCATCCCGCTTAACTGCCGTTACCATCCGATGTAACTTTTTCAAGTTTTCAGATGGAGCATTCTCTATGGATGAATGCTCCATGTAATGCAGTAGCTGTTTTAATTCCTCTGGTGGGTTTCCTTCCCTTCCTCTTGTATACAAAAATATCGTCTGCGCACCATCCTCATACTCTAATTCCGGCACCTCAATACAGCTATTCTTGATTGTATACACCATACGATTCAGTCCAAAGGGGTCATAGGTTGTAATAAAAATTACTATGACATTCCGAAGTCTCCCATAGGTATCCCCTGCCGTCAGATTGCCTGCGTCAATCTTCGCATGGTAAAACCGGACTCTTCGTGGCAATGATACAATTTCTTCTTTCCCATCATTCTGGTCCGGTTCTATATCAAAGATTTCTCCGTTCTCTTCATCCAGATATACATCCAGCCGAATGCCGTGAGTCTCTGTATTCTCTCCGCAGAAGAAGCGCTGCGGCACTACCGTAAGCTTCCCTATCTGCCGGTGCAGAATGCATTCCAAAATGTACCTCGCCGACTGTTCCCCGTAAATTTTGTGGCTGGTCAGGCTGTTTACCAGAAAGTCATCCACCAGATTCAGTTCTTCTAAAGTTTTCATGTTTCCTCCTTTTCCCATAGTGCAAGGAAAAGCAGGATTGCATATCTCATTTCCGATTCTGAAATTCCACCTATTCAATGCACTATGCGTTCGTAAATTGTAATTAGAATTTAAAAGCATAGAATTCATTGAATTGATACCAGAAATTTAGATTGGCTTCCGCCACTCGAAAATCAGAATATATGCTTTGTGTTGATTGTAACAAATGCCCTTGAAGAAAACAAGTAAAATATTTATAAAACCGGTACCGAAGGCTTCTACCCCCGGAACCGGTCTTTCACTTTCTCCACATATTGAACACACAGTTCTTTCCGTTCTTCCACAAAACTGCTGCAACGCTCCTTCTTCTCTTCGAAGTAAATTTTACAGTACTCCTTCTGCTCCCCCGCCATATAAAGGTAACATTCTTTCCGGTCCCGCATCTGCCGTGCCAGCTTTTCCATTCTTGCACGGACGGTTTCCATATGTACGGTCGTATAAACCACATCAACTACAAAGAGAATATATAGGAAAAGTACCACTCTGGTGAGCACCAGCTCCGGAATTGCTGCGGTAAGCTGCATGATTACCGGATGAACGAAGCAGAGCAGTATCACGTTTCCGATTCCAAATATGATGCAGCCATAAAGACAGATTCTCCCGTTCAGATTATATCTGTATCTGGTATAATCCCACCAGCGTTTGTGGAACATACGCTCCATCGCATAAGAAGTAATATACTCTACTACGCCGGAGGTAAACATGGCTACCACAAAGATTGCCGGCACATTTCCAATCCAGCCGATGAGCCAGTAATTAAGCACTGCTCCCGCTCCATAAATCGGAATCCACGGACCTCTTAAGTAGCCACGGTTGATAAATTTATGATATTTTATCTGGGAGCAAATGGTAGATTCATAAAGCCATCCTGCTGCACTGTAAATCACAAACCAAAGGAAATAAATTCTGCCGGCTACCAGAAAATGCAGGAACACATTTCCGCATGTGCCCATAAATTCTCTTACCTGTACTAACATACTTCCTCCCTGCATCTGCGCTGTAAGGTCTCTCTGGTAGAACATTTCTTATCAATCCAGCAGACAATCCAGCTTTCCAAGTATTTCGGCGGCACCAGTGTCAGCGGAAACATATGCTTCTTGATAATGTCATGCTCTATCGGAGTTAATTCCACATCCATGCTGGCATTCCGCAATGCTACACCCGGATGGAAAAATCCATGCAGATGATGCGGCGTCAGCTGGTTATGCCAGTCATATAAGAAATAATCGTGAAGCAATGCACCCCGGATCAGCTGCTCCATTTCTACCTGAAGCTGATGTTCTTTTGCAAAAAGGTAACTTTCATATGCCACCTGAACACAATGCTCATATACCGTGGTGGTTCCATGCTGGATATGCTCCTTGGACTGCAAAATTCTGGTTTCTGTCTCAACCTGTTTTAATATATTCATGAAATAAGTATCTTTACTATAAGCTTCCATTTTCTTTAACTTCCTTACTTCTCATCTTATTCCATCTTAATCAATATCATGTATTACGTCAATGTCCGAATTCTTACGATTTCCTTAACCTGTAACCATGAGTGTTTTCTATAACTTTAAATGAAAAAGTAACTGCACGAACATATTGACACCAAATTTTTTAAACCTTAAATGGGGTGAAAATTGAGCTTTAAATGGTGTATAATAATAAAAAAGTTATTGTTTTGCTATATTTTCGTGCATAGTTAATAAGCGGCATAACATTAGTTTTGAAAAAATAACTGCAACCCCGCTTCTTTAAAAGATATGGGAGTCTTTGTTTGATCAATTAAAATGTTAATTAACGCTTAAGTAGCTTTGGACTCAAAGTAACTTCATCGGGTGGAATAGGTGAAAGTTGTAGCAAAGACAGTAACTTTTTCCCGTCTTTGGAGTCCATTAAATCAAAAGGTGTTTTGTTATCTAAATTTTCACGAAGAACACTGTTTATATGACAACAGATTAA